>OIZF01000350.1_pt1 | contig 32079 bp, 34 predicted proteins | sample 1588471 | NCBI WGS metagenome assembly OIZF01 (sample SAMN03283279) | human gut metagenome | biome: human-associated habitat; material: feces | host: Homo sapiens | place: Peru | collected 2012
ATATACCTAACACAAACTCATTAGGTATGTTCACTTTTATTATATATAATTTATATATTTTGTGCAATTGTTTTGAAATTATTATTCAAAATTTTCTATAACAAATATTACTTAGATGCATATTTTCTTCTGGTAGCCTCTCCTCCACGTAAATGTCTTTCTTGTTTATTTTTAGTTAATACCTTTTGAGCTTGCTCATAAACAATAGGAGATTCACCTGCTAATCGTTCTGTTAAATCTTTATGAACTGTAGATTTACTAACACCAAATATTTTAGCTGTTTCTCTTACAGTTGCATTATTTTTTACAACATAATTTCCAATACATAAAGCTCTCTCATATATATATAAGTTTTTCATATTTCCTCCTTAATATATTATATGATTGCTTTACTACATCATTCCATTTTTAACTTTGATCATCCATGCTAAGTACAGATAAAAAGGCTTCTTGTGGTATTTCTACATTTCCTACCATTTTCATTCTTTTCTTACCTTCTTTTTGTTTTTCTAGCAATTTTCTTTTTCGACTTACGTCTCCACCATAACATTTAGCAAGAACATTTTTTCTTACTGCTTTAATGGTTTCTCTAGCAATTACTTTGGAACCAATCGATGCCTGAATTGGTACTTCAAATTGTTGTCTTGGAATTAATTTTTTTAAATTTTCAACTACAATTTTTCCTCTTGCATAAGCAAAATCCTTATGAACAATAGTGCTTAAAGCATCGACTGATTTTCCATTTAATAAAATATCCATTTTTACTAAATTGCTACTTTTGTAACCAATCAATTCATAATCAAAAGAAGCATATCCCTTTGTATAAGATTTTAATTTATCAAAAAAATCATATACAATTTCAGATAAAGGAATTTCATAATGAATATTTACTCTAGTTGCGTCTAAGTATTCTAAAGAAACATAATTTCCCCTTTTATTCTGACAAAGTTCCATAATTGGACCAATATACGTACTAGGAACAAAAATATTTGTTCTAATATAAGGTTCTTTAATGTCTGCTATTTTAGCGCGATCTGGCAATTTAACAGGACTATCAATCATAACATGAGTATGATCTGTCAACTCTACATCATAAACAACGGAAGGAGAAGTAGCTATCAACTCGATATTAAACTCTCTTTCTATTCTTTCTTCAATGATTTCCATATGTAAAAGTCCTAAAAAGCCACATCGAAAACCAAATCCTAAAGCTTCACTTGTTTCTGGTGAAAACTCCAAAGAAGCATCATTTAGTTTTAATTTTTCCAAAGCTTCTTTTAAATCATCGAATTCACTAGAGGAAGTTGGATATAATCCACAAAATACCATAGGTTTCATAGGCTTGTATCCTGGTAAATGAGTTGCATTTTCATCACTTTCTAAACAAATGGTATCTCCTACTTTTACATCTTCTATATTTTTAATACTGGCACATAAATATCCAACTTCTCCAGTATTTAATATTTTTTTATCAATCTCTTTTGGATTATGAACACCTAGTTCTACAACTTCATAAATAGAATTGGTTGCTAACATTTTAATTTTATCTTTTACCTTAACACTACCGTTTACAACTCTAATAGAAGTAATAATTCCTCTATAAGAATCAAAATAGCTATCAAAAATCAAAGCTTTTAATGGTTCTTTTTCATCACCTGATGGTGCAGGAACCCTTTCAATTACTGCATCTACTAAGTCTTGAATTCCAATACCATTTTTGGCACTTGTTAAAACGATTTCATTTTCTTCAAATCCTAAAGTATCCATTAATTCTTTTTTTACTTTGTCAATATCAGCATTTGGTAAATCAATTTTGTTAATAACAGGAATAATGGTTAAATTATTGTCTAGAGCTAGATAAAGATTAGCTAACGTTTGTGCTTCTATTCCTTGTGCCGCATCTACTACCAAAATTGCGCCCTCACAAGCTGCCAAACTTCTAGATACTTCATAAGAAAAATCAACATGTCCCGGTGTATCAATTAAATTCAGTAAATATTCTTCCCCTTTATATTGATAATTTAAGCTAACAGCATTTAATTTAATGGTAATGCCACGTTCTCTTTCTATATCCATGTTATCCAACATTTGGTCTTGAATTTCTCTTTTACTAACTGCGCCTGTAATTTCTAAGATACGATCAGCTAGTGTACTTTTACCATGATCAATATGTGCTATAATAGAAAAGTTTCGTATATGTTTTTGATCCATAAAATCACCTAGTGATATTATAGCAAAAAAAAACTTTATAGAAAATAAAAATAATGGAAAATTCATTTGTTTAGACAAAAACGCTATTGATATTTCATAAATATACCTTATAAAATATCAAGTTATTTAGGATTCAATCATTTATATCACACGAAAGAATATAACCTAAAACAATTATATTAACCTATTTTAAATAAACACATATATTATGTTAGGAGGTTGTGGTATGAACTTTTCTGATAGTTTTTTTAAAAAAATTGAAAAAAAGACAAATGTAAATAAAGAAACTATTTTAGCACTTGCTACTAAATTACAACAAAATGATTTAAAAAATGAAGGAACACTAAGAGAGGTAATCCAAGAACTTGGAAAATTAACTGGTAAAGAAGTATCAAAAGAAAAAGAGGAAAAAATTATTGAAGCAGTAAAAAATGATAAAGTACCTAAGAATTTAGACAAAATGGTATAAAATCTACTAAAACAGTAGATTTTTTGGTATACACATTATTTAAACACATATAGTTAATTGAAATGAAAGTAGGGATTAGATGGAAAAAATAGATATTATTAAAAGCATTACCGAAAGAACAGGAGGAGATATTTATTTAGGAGTAGTTGGTGCTGTTAGAACTGGTAAATCAACTTTTATCAAAAAAGTAATTGAAACCCTAGTCGTTCCTAACATTGAAGATGAATATGAGAAAAAAAGAGCATTAGATGAAATACCACAAAGTGCACAAGGAAAAACAATTATGACAACTGAGCCAAAATTTGTACCTAGTAATGCAGCTAAAATTAAAATTGATGAATTTGAATCCAGCATTCGTTTAGTAGATTGTGTTGGATATGTCATTGATGGGTGTAAAGGATATGAAGACGAAAATGGTCCTAGAATGGTAAAGTGTCCATGGTATGATGAAGAAATACCCTTTGTAGAAGCAGCGGAAATTGGAACAGAAAAAGTAATTCGTGACCACTCTTCTATTGGTATTGTAATTACTACAGATGGATCTTTTACAGAAATTGAAAGAAATAATTACGTAGAAGCAGAAGAAAGGGTTGTAAATGAATTAAAAGAAATTGGAAAACCATTTATCGTTGTATTAAATTCTTCTCACCCAATGTTACCAGAAACAGAAAGACTAGCTTCTAAATTATCAGAAGACTATGGTGTTCCTGTTTTACCTATGAATGTAGAAAATATGTCTGATAGAGATATTTATACAGTATTAAAAGAAGCATTATACGAATTTCCAGTACTAGAAGTAAAAGTTAATATGCCTGAATGGATTGCTCTATTATCACCAAATAATTGGTTAAAAAAAATATTTATCGATAAAATTAAAGAAAGTGTTGTAGAAATTGATAAATTGAAAGATATCGATTTTATTACAAATCACTTTAGTAATTGTGAATACATAAAAAAAGCATATTTATCAGAGGTAGATGCTTCTACTGGTATCGTAACGGTAAATCTTGAAGCTGAAGATAATCTGTATAATGCTGTACTAAAAGAAATTATTGGTGTTGATATTACTAGTAAGGCTTCTCTTCTTCAATTATTCCAAGATTATAGTGAAGCTAAAGCAGAATATGATCAAATTAAAACTGCTTTAAAAATGGTAAAACAAACTGGTTATGGGGTTGCTTCCCCTAGCCTAATGGATATGAAGTTAGATAAACCTGAAATTATCAAGCAAGGAAGTCGTTATGGAATCAAATTAAAAGCAGTTGCTCCTTCTATTCACATGATACGTGTAGATGTGGAATCTACTTTTGAACCAATTATTGGATCTGAACTTCAAAGTAAAGAATTAATTGATTATTTAATGAAAGATAATGATACTTGTCCAGATAATATTTGGAAAAGTGAAATTTTTGGTAGAAGTTTAGACGTTATTGTAAAAGAAGGTATTCAAGCAAAATTATCTTTAATGCCTGACAACGTTCGTTTCAAATTATCACAGACTCTTACAAAATTAGTTAATAAAGGTAGTGGAAATTTATTTGCAATTGTACTTTAACAATTGCTTTTTTTATAAAAAAAATTATCTTTCGATAACTTTATATAATTTCACATATTTTTTGAAACCTACCAATTTTAATTGTTTTTCTTCTTTCATATTCATTTCTTCTAATGGTAGAACAATTCTTTTTTGATAATCTGTTTCTACCATTGTCAAAATGGTATTATATAGATTTTCCAACTCTTGTCTTGCTTTAAAAATTTCATCCTTATTATTGGATAAAGTAATGATTCTTTCATAACGTTCTGTTAATAAATTGATATATCTTTGTGACATTAAATTAAATGTTTCTTCTTCTCTTTGTATCACCATTTTTTCACCAGATGTGCTTCCTGTAAAAGATGGCAATACAATTCTATTTTTTGCATCTATATTCATGATCTTTTGACCATATATTTCATTTTCACCAAACATATAATCTTCCCCCTTTTATTGACAAATATTATACTTTATTTTAAAAAAAGTCAAATTAATGAAAAACAAAGGCTATTCTTCTCCTTTGTTCTTAAATTGTAAAATAATTGGTGTCCCTTCTAAATGGAAAGATTCTCTTAGTTTATTTTCTAAATATCTTTCATATGAAAAATGAATTAACCCTTTTGAATTTACCCTTAATACAAATTTTGGAGGTTGTGTACCTTCTTGACTTGCAAAATAAATCTTTAATCTTTTTCCTTTATAAGATGGAGGTAAATTTAAATTGTAAGCATCCATAATAACATCATTTAAAAGACTTGTTTTAATTTCTAATTTTGAATTTTCATATACTTTTATAATTTCTGGTAATAGTGTATGAATTCTTTTTTTTGTTAAAGCAGACAAATAAACAATTGGAGCATAACTAATAAAAGCTAAATCACTTCTAATTAATTTTGTAAACCTTTTCATTTCTTCATCTTTATTTTCAATTGTATCCCATTTATTTACTACAATAACAACGGGTTTACCCGCTTCTAATGCATATCCAGCAATATGCTTATCATGTTCAATAATGCCTTCTTCCGCATTAATAACTACCAAACAAACATCTGATCTATCAATTGCTTTCATAGAACGAAGCAAACTATATTTTTCAATACGTTCATAGACTTTTCCTTTTTTTCTCATACCTGCTGTATCAATAACGACAAAAGGTTGTCCATGATAAGTAAATGCTGTATCAACAGAATCTCTAGTTGTTCCAGCTACATTCGATACAATTAATTTATCTTCATTTAAAATAGCATTCGCTAAGCTACTCTTTCCTACATTAGGTCTACCTATGATGCTGAATTTAATGACATTATCTTCATATTCTTCTTCCGTGATTTCATTAAAATCTTCTGTGATTTTATCTAATAAAGTAGCAATACCAATATTTTGTTCCCCACTAATCTCAATATATTCATCAAAACCAAGCACATAAAAATCATAGATATTTTCTTTTGCATTTTTGTGATCTACTTTATTAATAGCAACAATTACCTTTTTATTAGATTTTCTTAACATATCCCTTACTACATAATCATTACTTGTTAATCCATTTTTGCCATCTACAATAAAAACAATAACATCTGCTTCATCAATAGCAAGTTCTACTTGATATTTAATTTCACTATTAAATGTTTGATTTTCCATATCAATTCCACCTGTATCAATTAAGTGAAATTGGTAATCATTATACTTTACATTTCCATAGATTCTATCCCTTGTTACACCAGGGGTATCTTCAATAATGGAAACTTTCTTTCCAACTAAACGATTAAATAGTGTTGATTTTCCGACATTTGGTGTTCCTACAAGCGCTACTACAGGTTTCTTCATAGATACCTCCTATAATTTTTTTCCATATTTTAAAATGGGTTTTATTCCTTTATATATAACATTTACATGTTCTAACATAGAATATAAATTTTTCTTATTTTCATTTTTTAATTTAATATACCATTTATTTTGATAATTATAAATATCATAGTTATCTCTATTAATTTTTAAAATATCATCAATTTGATATAAAAATTCATCTTCATGAATTGAAATTCTCATATCAATTTCATCTTCATAGTATTCCATAAATTCTAGTTTTTCTTCTTTCAATTCCAATATAATTCCATAAATGGAGTCTAGATATATATCTACATTATAAAATCCATTCATACAAATTTGATAATTATCTTTTATTTTTAAAAATAATTTTTTAAAATAATTTTCTATTTCACTTCGATTTTCAAAATCTGCTATTTCTTCCTTTTTAGGAATGTAGATAGTGACATTACAACCTTCTAGAATACATTTCATATCCTCACCTATACTATCATATGTAAGAATATGGTTTTTGTCTAAATAATTCTTTCAATTTTTTCTTGAATATCGTGTTTTCCATCTTTTGTAACATTGGAAAATATTACAAAATCATCTCCAACCACTAAATCCAGTTCATTTAAAATTAAATTTCTTTGTGTTTGTTGCCTTGTAATTCCTACTTTATCAGCCTTAGTAGCAACTATGGTAACTGGTATTTGATAATGTTTCAAAAATTCATACATTAATTTATCATCTTTACTAGGTTTGTGTCTAAAATCTATTAACATAAATACTTGTTTTAAAGCATCTCTGTTTGTAAGATAATCTTCCATCATTAATCCAAATTTTTTTCTTCTCGTCTGACTAATATTAGCAAAACCATAACCTGGAGCATCTACTAAATAAAATTCATCATTTACCAAATAAAAATTAATAGTTTGCGTTTTGCCTGGATTAGAAGAAGTTCTAGCTAAATTTTTACGATTAATAAGTGTATTAATAAAGCTGCTTTTTCCTACATTAGATCTTCCAACTAATAAGAATTCTGGTTTATTATCGGTAGGATATTGACTTCTTCGAACAGCACTAATCACTAATTCTACCTTATGTATTTTCATTTTATCACCTTTTTTTCAAGACAGAGTAGATTATAACATGTTTTTATACACTTGTCAAAATTGATTCTATTACTAGTATATACTATTTAAAAAAAAAAAGAGTTTTTAACTCTTTATGAATGACATGCACTTTGTGCGCTAATGTCACTTCTTTCATGGTAACCACTTGGACATGCACTGTCGGCAACATTACTTGTATCCCATTTATACACATTTCCGCTACCATTACATTGATAACATTTATTTTCTACATAGCGACAAGAGCCAGCTTCTGTAATATCATTTCTTTCATGATAACCACTTGGGCACGCACTATCGGCAACATTATCCATACCCCATTTATATACATTTTCGTTACTATTACATTGATAACATTTTTTTTCTATGTATTTTTCCTTGCATTCTTTTTCTGATAAGTCTACTTTCACATAGCCGCCTGAACACGCAGAAGTAGTTCCGGGATTTGTTGACCATATATATTTGTCGGTATCACTACTACACTGATAACAGGCAGCTTCAACAACAGTATATTTGTGACAATCATTATTTACAAAGCAATCGATACAGGCCAAAATATTATTAGAATCATCTACATTAATCAATCTAAATACAAACTGAACAATTGTAATTACTAAGAACACACAAATCGCTCCAATAATTCTTTTAACAAATCTTGTTTGTGACTCTTTCATTCCTTTTTCATCTTGACTAGTTACTGCTTTTCCAAAGTCTAGCATTCCCATAATAATTAAAATAATAGGAACAGCAATTTTAACAATATTAATTACATTTTTAAATAAAATAGGTAAAGCAGCTGGAATATCATCCACAATACCACAAGAAACTGTTGAATAAGAAACTCCTATTTCCTCTGCCTTTACATAATTTATTCCAAATAACATAATCATTAAAATAACAATACTTTGCCATATTTTTTTCATAAAAATTCCCCTAACTATAGTTTAATTATACCGAATTTTAATAGATAATTCAAGGGATAAATTAGTATAATATCTGTAATTATTTTTAATATAATTTACTATGAAGAATAATACAAAAGAAATTGATTTACTTACTATTCAATTGTGGGCCACTATTTTTTATGTTGGAAGTCTTTTTATATCGATTTCTTTAACTTATGATGAAAGGGAAAAATTAAAAAATAAAAGTGGCATTTTTTCAGAAACTCAAAACCAAACAATGTCAATTTTTAATAGATGGCTCGTATTATTCTTAACTTTGTCTTTTCTTTACGTTAGTTATCAAAATGTAAAATTAAATAAACAAAAAAACCAAAAAACTTGGCCTTTTGAATTACAACTCTTTTCAAGTGAACTATCCACAATAGCTGCTATCATTGTTTTATATGTTGTCATTAAAACTTCTGGTGAACAATATTCAATTGTTTCAGGAATTGAAAACCCTAATTTATAGTCTTTTCATATTCTTCACACACTTTATCTAAATCCTTTATTAAAGCATCTACTTCATTAAAATCAGATACTCTAACACCACTGGAATAAATATGACCACCACCATTATATTTACTGGCAGTTTCATTTATAATCGGTCCACGAGAACGGATAGAACCTCTAATATTGTTATTATTTTTATCTTGTGTAAATACACCCCATGCATAAACTTCTTCTATATAATTAAAATCATTTACCATGTTTCCAGCAGTAGCTGCATCTACTCCATATTTTAATAATTCTTCTTCCGTTATTTTAACATATCCAAAACCATGTTCCGTAATTTTTAATTCATGAAATAAATATCCTTCAAAACGAATTTCTTTAAATGGTCTTAAATATAAATGATCATATAATTTTGAAAAATCAATTTCTGTTTCTTTAATTAGTTTTGACACCAAATCAAATGTCTTAGGTGTTGTATAGTAAAATAAGAAGCGATCTGTATCTGCTACCAACCCTAAAAATAATTTTTCTGCTGCATCTTTTGTCATTTTTAATTTAGTATTAAAAGTTAATTCCATAATTAATTGAGAAGCGCTGGAAGCAGAATCATCAATCCACTCTATGTCACAAAATTTTTCAATAAAAGGATGGTGATCTATCTTGATACTAGAAGAAAACCTTGTTGGATCTACACCATCTACCCTTTGCTTATTTGGTGTATCCGTTACAATTAATAATGAATTTTGATACATAGATTCATCAAATTTATCAATGTGCCCTAAATAACGAAATTTACTAGTTGGATATCCTACACAAAAAACTTTTTTATCAGGGAAAGTAGCTTGAATAATTTCTTTTAATCCAATACTACTTCCTAATGCATCGGGATCAGGTCCAACATGTCTTGCAATTACGATGGTATCATATTTTTGAATTTGATGATATATTTTTTTATAAATGCTATTTAACATCTTTATTCTCCAATTAATTCTACTGTATCTTGTGCTATCATAAGCTCTTCATTTGTTGGAACTACATAAAGAGATACTTTTGATTCTGGAGCACTAATACAAACTTCTTCACCTCTAATTTGATTTGCTTCTTCATTTAAAGTGATGCCTAAGCAAGAAAGTTTCTTTACAATAGCTTCTCTCGCTTCTGCTGCATTTTCGCCTAAACCAGCTGTAAAGATGATTGCATCTACCCCATCTGCTTCCACATAATATTCTGCAATGTATTTAACAACTGTACTAACATATTTTTCAAAAGCTAGTACACATTTTTTATCATTTTCTTTTACACCAGCATAAATGTCTCTAAAATCACTTGACTTTTCACTCAACCCTAAGAATCCAGATTTCTTATTTAAATCGTTCATAACTTCATCTAAAGTTTTACCAGTTTGTTCCATAATATAAGGAATAATAGAAGCGTCTATATCTCCACTACGTGTTCCCATCATGATTCCAGCAAGTGGTGTGAATCCCATTGTAGTATCTAAACATTTTCCATTTTTTACAAGAGATAAAGAGCCACCACTACCTAAGTGACAAATAATTGCTTTATATTCATCTTTTCCTAATAATCTTGGAATTTGTTTACTGATATAACAATGGCTTGTTCCATGAAAACCATATTTACGAACGCCATATTTTGTATACCATTCATATGGTACTGGATAAATATAATTAATTTCATCCATTGTTTGGTGGAAAGCTGTATCAAATACACCAACCATTGGTACATTTGGTAATGCTTTTTTTACTGCCTCAATTCCTAAAATATTAGCTGGATTATGAAGTGGTGCTAAAGGAATATATTTTTTTAAATCTTCTACTACTTCATCAGTAATAATAACAGAATGATCATATTTATCTGCACCATGTACTAGTCTATGACCAATTCCATCAATTTCATCTAAAGATGAAATAATATGTAGAGATACCAAACGATCTAATAACACCTCTACTGCTACAGTATGATTTGGCATTTCTACTTCTTCTCTTATTTTTTCACCATTATATTTAATTGTATAAAAACTATTTGGCAAAGTTACTCTTTCAAAATATCCGCTTGCAATACATGTTTGATTTTTCATATCAAATAGGCTAAATTTTAAAGAGCTACTTCCCGCATTAATTGACATTATTTTCATACGCTACCTTCTTTCTACCGTTTTCATTATACTATAAAAAAAGAAGTAAAGCTACTTCTTTCAAATTATTTAAGCTGAAAAATATAATTTTGTAATAGATGCACTAATACTACATGTATTAGCAGTTTGATAAGTTTGGTAAGCATTAGCAGTGAAAGAAATAATGCTATTTTCACCATACGCTGATATATCAATCATTGCATTTACATTGAAATTATTATATGCAGAATAAACCTCTTTGTTATTAATATACACTTTTAATGAAGTTTCTGTATTGGTGTTAATAGTAGAACTACCACTTGCTACAAAATTTAAAGTTTTATAAGGTCTCAAATCAATTCTATCTTTTAATGTTATAGTTGCTGAAGAAGAAGCATAAGTGTCCGCATTAGACTTAGTTGCATAAAATGCCAATTTCCCAGATTGAATAGAATAAGAATATCCACCCGTGTTATTATTCACTTCATGTCCAGTTGAGCCAATCCATTCCGATGTGTTGAATGGAGCCCCCAAGGACATGTGTGCCGGAAATTTTTCTTTTAAAATGCTATAAATATCACTAAGTGAAGTTTCTTGTGTAACTCCCAATCCGCTATATTGAAGGGCATCTGATAGCTGATTTACTACTTCTTGTTCTTCTATTCCTGTAGAAATTTTATCTATATTATTTGCCATATCATCAAATGAAGCACTACTGCTTGTTTCAATTCCCTTATTTGTAATTGAATCAGCTATTTTCTTTTTACCATCATTCAATTCATCTAATAATTTATTGTATTTACTTTTCGATATAGTTTCATCTATTTGATAATTTTCATCATCATAATTACAGCTTCCTTCTTTGGTTGTAATTGTTGTTTGATTTGCTAGTTTTAAAGCTGCATGTGTTCCATCTTCTATACAAGCAGACACCTTACCGTCTGAATATAAAATTAATCTTCCTTCTTGAATAAATCCTTTGTATTCTAATTTTTCATTCTCACTAAAACATCCATCCTTTGAGCATATAAATGTTTTTGTTTCTGGATTATCTATCATTTTTGTCGAATAGTATAAATCTGCTGACTCTATTAAACCATTTACACTTGCTGTTAAAGCTCCCATTTTAGAAGATTTAATGACATTTCCAATTAGTGAAATAGTAATGAATGATACTATTGCCAATATCACAATTACTGCTAATAATTCAATTAATGTAAATCCTTTTTTATTCATATGATACCCCTCACTTTTTATTATTTGTATTTTTCTATTCTTTACACATTTTACCATAGTAATTTTTAATTGTAAATCAAAGCATTGTATTTAAATAAAAAAAGAGATTGATAAAATACTCACTCTCTCATTTACAAATAACAAACACTAAATTTTTCATTACCTATACTTGTCTTTATAGACCTTACAAACTATATTACTAATTTTATTATCATGTTTAATATAACAAAATCCATATGAGATTCCAACCTATTTTAAGAAATTATTTTTTACTTTCTAATTTTAATAACATCATCATCTTTTAACTTTCCAATAAGTAAAGAGGAGGTATCTATATGATTTTTTCTATTTTCTTCTACTTGCTTTTCATCATAATTGGCGTAACAATATTTACAAAAATGACTACATGTATTGTATACTCCAACATCCACCATTTCAACACACTTACAATTGTTTCCTCTAACTTTCCACGTTTTAAAGTTGGTTTTCCCTGTCAATTGAAAAGCCAAAGTATGAGATAAACACTCTTTCTTGTCAAATCCATATTCCACTAAGTTTTTCTTTTCACAACAAGTTTGAATAGTCATATTATGAACATGTGCAATAGCGCTAAAATTTTTTCCTATCGCTTCATAATCAGATTCTAAAAATGGGTTATTTTTTAAAATGGGTTTATTTTTCTGAACATTTTTATAGTCATCCAAAAAAGAAATAATAATATGTTCTACAAAACCATCTAATAAAGTACATAAATGTTCAAACGATTTAATATGATAATTGATGTCATATTTTTCACTTAAAAAGATAGGATCATACCTTACATATACATATTTTTTTCCAATCATAGAAGAGATTTTTTTGATTGCTTCTATGATTTGTCCCTTTGGAGGAACATTTGGTTCAATATCTTTTTGATAAGGTGTTAGAGTAATATGAAATAAAATTGGCTTTTGAATCTCAGAAATATCTTTTAAAATAGGAATCGGATTTTTTGTACAAAATAAGATAGCATCTACATCCTCAAAATAAATGCGACTAACAAATTTTGGTTGAAAAGGATTTCTAACATCTAAAAAACCTTCTCTATAGCGATTCATAAACCATTTAGAATAAAAAGCAACGATATCGGTTCTACCACTAACATTTAATATCATGATATTTCTCTCTCAATCCACGTTAGAATAATATTTACAATATAATCTATCTCCTCTTTTGTAAGTTCATGACTTGGCTCAATATGATGCCATTTGAATAAACATCCTCTACAACAAGTAGCAGTAGCATGTTCTGCTATAAAAACAGGATGCCCTTTCATCGGTGTCTGTTTACCATCATTTGATAAGTGAATTTTAAGTCTTTGATTAATAAAGTCATAAGCATGTCTTTCTATTACACCCATTCCTTTTTCTCTTATATATTCTTTATCCTTTTCTTTTAGATGAAAACTATTTCTAAATTTAGACTTTGCTAATTGATTTAATATATTTTCTATTTGATTCATTTTTCCTCCAAAAAAAGTACCAATGGTACTTTTAATTTGATAAGGCATATGTATCTCTTGCAATCATCAATTCTTCATCAGTTGCTTCTACATAAACTGGAATTTTTGATTCTTCTTTCGTAATAATACCTTCTACGCCTTTTCTTACAATTGTTGCATTATTTTTTTCTTCATCTAATAAAATTCCCAAAGAAGTTAATTTTTTAAGTACTTCCCCTCTAATAATAGAATCGTTTTCTCCACCACCAGCTGTAAAACAAATTGCATCTACTTTACCATCTAATTTTACATAGTATTTGGCAATATAATCGACTATTTTATCTGTATACATATCAAAGGCTAAGATTACTTTTTCTTCATTCGCATAGAAAGCTCTGTCTAGATCTCTTAAATCACTCATACCAGCAATTCCCTCTAAACCACTTTCTTTATTTAACATGCTGTCTATTTTTTCTAAATTAAATCCTGTTTTTTTCATAACATAATTCAACATTGTATAATCAATATCTCCACTACGTGTTCCCATCATAATTCCGGCATTTGGAGTAAATCCCATAGAAGTATCTATACATTTTCCTCCTTCAATTGCTGATACACTAGCCCCATTACCAATATGACAAATAATTAAATTTGGTTTTTCATTTTTTAAAATCATCTTCATTTTTTCAGTTATAAAGCGATGGCTTAACCCATGAAAGCCATACTTACGAACATGATATTTTACATACCATTCATATGGTACTGGATATAAATAAGTTTTTTCCTTCATAGTTTGATGAAATGCTGTATCAAAACAGGCTACTTCTACAGCTGTTGGAATTGCTTTTTGAAAAGCTTTTACACCTATTAAATTAGCTGGATTGTGAAGTGGAGCTAAATCAGATATAGATTCAATTTCCTGTAAAACACGATCATCAATGATAACACTTTTTGAATATTTATTTCCACCATGTACAATTCTATGTCCAACTGCTTTAATTTCACTTAAATTTTGAATCATTTTTTGTGCGATTAATTCTTTTAACAGTAATTGAACTGCTTCTCCATGATTTTTTATTTCGACATCTTTTCCTATTTTTTCATCACCAATACGAATGCTATAATTGCTTCCTTCTAAACCAATTCTATCAAATGTACCCTTCATTAATACTTTTTCCTCTGGCATCTCATATAAACGAAATTTTAAAGTAGAACTTCCAGCATTTACTGATAATAATTTCATATTTTCCCTCTTTCTTTTTAGGTATGTTATTTATATATGTCTACATTTTTATTTTATACTTTTTTAAATATATTTTTTATATTGAATATTTTTATTACTGTCATTTTTATTTTAATACATAATGTTCAAATGAGGCATTTGTAGATTCATATTCCATTAAATCTCCATCTTCTGGAAATCCATGAAAATAATAATATAAAACTCGAGCTATTCCACTATGTGTTACTAGTAATACCATTTTATCTGAATAATTGATAGATATATCATTTAATAAAGATGCTATTCTATTAAATAGTGTTCCAACACTTTCTGCCTCTTGATACTGAATATTTTTTTTAATATTCCAATATTCTTTTAAATTTACTTTATCACGGGATATTCCTTCAAATTCACCATGGTTCCTACTAAGCAATCGTTCGTCATAAATAATAGGAATACCAGGAGCGGCTAAAAGAGCCGTTTCTTTTGTTCTAAGTTTGGGAGAACAGATTACCAAATCAATATGGGCATTCTTAACTTTTTCCCTTGCGGATAAAGCCTGATTTCTACCTTTTTCATTCAATTTGGTCTCCATATTTCCTTGCATAATACCTGTTTTATTTTCCTCTGTTTCGCCATGTCTTAACACATACAAATCCATTATTTATCCTCTGGTTTCATAGTTGGAAATAAGATAACATCGCGAATAGATTCTTGTTCTGTAAATAACATAACTAAACGGTCAATTCCATAACCAATTCCACCAGCAGGTGGCATACCATATTCTAATGCTTCAATAAAGTCATAATCAATATCATTTGCTTCATCATTTCCTAAATTTCTTTCTTTTAATTGTTCTTCAAAACGTTCTAATTGATCAATTGGATCATTTAATTCTGTATAGGCATTTGCGAATTCCTTTCCACCAATAAATAACTCAAATCGATCAACAAATCTAGGATCTTCTGGATTTTTCTTTGTTAATGGTGAAATTTCTACTGGATGTCCATATAAGAAAGTTGGTTGAATTAAAGTTTCTTCTACATATTCTTCAAAGAATAAATTAATAATATGACCAATTGACTTTTGATGTTCTTCTACTGTGATGTGATGAGAAGCCGCTAGTTCTAAAGCTTCCTCTAGTGTCATTTCTTTTTTAAAATCAATTCCTGTTACCTCTTTAATGGCATCTACCATACTAATTCTTTTCCAAGGCCCCTCTAAACTAATTTCATGTCCTCCCCAATTGTATGTCATCTTTCCAATAACTTCTTTTGCGATCTTTGTATACATTCCTTCTGTTAAATTCATCATTCCCTCTAAATCAGAATATGCTAGATAAGCTTCCATTAACGTAAATTCTGGATTATGTCTTGGATCCATTCCTTCATTTCTAAATGTTCTACCAATTTCGTAAACTGCTTCCATACCACCAACCAATAATCTTTTAAGTGGTAATTCTAAAGCAATTCTCAAATACATATCTAAATCCTGAGCATTATGATGTGTAACGAATGGTCTAGCAGAAGCGCCAGTAAGTAAAGTACTTAAAACAGGTGTTTCAACTTCTGTAAATCCATGTCCATCCATATAATTTTGAATGCATCTTATAATTCTTGGTCTTAAGAAAGCAATTCTTTTTGATTCATCATTCATAATTAAATCTAAATAACGTTTTCTATATCTTGTTTCAATATCCTGTAATCCATGAAACTTTTCTGGTAGTGGTTTTAATGATTTTACCAAATGAGTATAGTGAAAACATTTAATAGTTACTTCCCCTGTACCTGTTAACATAACCATTCCTTCTACTCCAACGATATCACCAATGTCAGCTGATTTGAATAAAGAGTATACATCTTCCCCTACATCATTGATAGAAATATAAACTTGGATAGGTCCTTTTTTATCTTTAATAGAAAAGAAACTAGCTTTTCCCATTTTTCGAATAAACATAATTCTTCCTGCTACTGTTACGTGAATATTTTTTTCTATTACTTCATCGTGATCTAAACCAGCAACTTTTTCTTTTACATCTGTGGAAAAATCCGTTCTTTCAAATTTATGTCCAAAAGGATCCATTCCTAATTCTCTTATTTTATTTAATTTTTCTCTTCTTGCTAATTCTTGATCTGTAAATTCTCTCATGTTACACCTCTTCTTTTATTTTTGTATTGCTTAATATATCGTGCAAACCACGGCAATCTTTTCTATATATTATCATAAATTGACTAATAATGACTAGTAAAATTTGGATAATTCCCAAAATTATTACATTTATAAAGTATATTTGATTTTTTAATACAATTTGACTAAGTATTAAACCAATATAATAAAATAATCCATTAAAAATGATATTTCTTATCCATAAGGAAAGAATGGATAATTTTTCTTTATTTTTTTGTGCATAACTTAAATGTAGTAACTTCATTCCAATTGTTTGACTTGTAAAGTAAGGAATTCCTATAAAATAAATGTGGATAACAATTAAAATAATCATATAATCTCCCATTTTACAATGATCCATTTCATATATTAATGTACTATATTCATCAAAATATGTGGAAAAGTTTATTTCTTTATTTAAATATTGTTCTGAAACTTCATTCATTTCTGATTGTTTGAATAATAATTCTTCATTTTTCGGAATGAATTTATAGATGCAAAAAAGAAAAAAGAAAATGATTATTATATCAATTATATAAGCAATACCCCTTTTTACTACTATTTTCATTTTACACCTACTTATTTTCTTCTAAAAATGTATTTAACAAATTCATAAATTCTTCTTTTGTTTTTGTTTTAAAAATAGCTTCTTTTAATTTGGTACTATTTTTAATTCCTTTTAAATACCATGCTGTATGTGTACGCATTTCTAAAAGGGCTAATTTCTCACATTTGGTTTGTTCTAACAATTCATAATGTCTCTTTATCATTTTTATTTTTTCTTTCATTGGAACTTCTTCTGGTTCGATTCCTTTTTCCAAGTAATCCACACACTCTTTTATTAACCATGGATTTCCAAGAACACCTCTTCCGATCATGATAGCATCACAACCAGTTTCATCTAACATTTTTTTAGCATCATAACATGTTCTAATGTCCCCATTACCGATTACAGGAATGGATACGTTTTGTTTCACATCTCTAATAATGTTCCAATCTGCTTTTCCTGTATAGCCTTGTGACCTCGTCCTAGGGTGTACTGTTATAGCACTTGCTCCTGCACGTTCCACCATTTTGGCTATCTCTACTGCATTAATACTATTACTATCCCAACCACTTCTTATTTTTACCGTTACTGGCACCTTTACAGCAGTTACTACACTAGATACAATTTCATATACTTTTTCTGGATTTTTTAATAAAGCACTCCCCGCTTGATTTTTAATAGCTACTTTTGGTACAGGGCATCCCATATTGATATCAATAATATCCGGTTTCATTGTTTTTTCAATATATTGTGCTGCTTTTACAAAAGATTCTTTATCACTTCCAAAAATTTGTTGAGCAATAGGTCTTTCCATATCCGTCATATATAGCATATCTATTGTTTTTTGAGAACCATAAGATAAAGCCTTATCGCTTACCATTTCAGCATAAATCAAACCAGCTCCCATCTCTTTAATAATAGTTCGATAAGCACTATTTGAAATTCCGGCCATTGGTGCCAATACTACATTGTTTTTTAATTCAATATTTCCAATTTTAAACATAAAATCACCATATGTACATTATACTATGTTTTCATAAATAAAAAAAGGAAAACTATTATAATAGCTTTCTGAAACTTTATTCATTTTATTTCCAGTATATTGAATTTTTCATTCAAAACAGAAAATTATTATACTTAAATTTTTCTTATTTTCTTTTAGCTGTAAATGAGACGCGTACAGTTTTTCCAGCATATTCTTTATTTCGAACTACAGTTGAAAATCCAAGTTGATTTTTAGTTTCAATATTAAGACCACTTACACTTTTCCAGTCTCCACTTGCTACATCAGAATATATTGCTGATACAATTTCAATATCATACTGATCTGCATGATAAAAAGGAATCATTGAAGAAATTAAATAGTCATAATGACCGCTAGAAGACATTACACAATCTGAGGTATAATTTCCATCCTTTAAAATCATATTATCAATATTAGTTTGATTATTACTTACCAAACTAGATAAGCTTTCTATATTGGTATTTGTTTTGTCTAATTCACTTTGTAAAGCATAGTTATTTAAATTACTTTGTAATTCTTCTATATTACTTTTCATATTTGTTATTTCATTTGTATTATTTGTTATTTTGTTATCTAAGCTGTCTACTAGGTTATTTACTTCATCTTTGGAATAAACATTACTAACATTCCCTGTTCCATTATCTAACATTGCTACATATTTATTTGTTAAAGCATCAAATCCTATGATACAATTTCCAGTTTTTCTTTTTCCTACAATAATTTCACTATTATAGTTTTTATATGCATAATAAGTATCATTTGAGATACAAACACTGACATTTCCTTCCTTATCTAAATAGAGTTTTCCTTCCCCATCTATGGTTCCTCTATAATCTAGACTTTCTCCTTTTTTTGTAATTCCTTTGTGTTCCTTGTCAAACAAGAATTCATAGACTCCATCATTTTCTATCGCATACAAATTGGCGGATTCTACTAATCCTTGTATACTAGACGCAAGTGCTTTCTTTTTACTTTCTTCGATTACATTTGTTATCATGGGTATTGTAATTAATGTAATCAAGGATAATATAACAATCACAGCTAATAATTCTATTAATGTAAATCCTTTTTCTTTCATATAATCTTCCTTCCTTTTTATAGCAATAAAAAAGAAGAGGTATTTAAAAATGCCCCCCCCCGTTTGCATATAGCAAACTCAAAAAATTCACTATCTACAAACTATATTACTATTCTTTATTACATATCTATCTTATCAAAATTTTTATTAACATTCAATCTATTTTTTAAACAAAATACAGTATATTAATTTTGTGGTAAGATATTCTTATAATTTAGAGTAATCTTATTTTTATATTATTCTAAATTAATACTAGATACGTACTCTATAATTCCTAGATCGAGATAGCCTTATCATAATTTTAAATTTAATATAACATTTTTTGATAAAAATGCATTTTTTTATTTTTTTGGGAGTTTTTTGGGAGTTTTTTTGGGATTTTTTAATCCATATTTTTACCAATATTTAACATTAAAAATATTGTACTTTATAACCTCTCTATGGGGCATTTATATATAATAGAAGTAGATTGTATGTCGTATGATAGATTTTATTATAGAACCATCCAACTGATTCAATGGAAAAATATTTGCTCTAATTTTATTTGATTTTTATATTTCAAAGTTCGAATATTCGAACAAATCTTCAGTGGTGCCGTTGCCGTAGTTATCTACAACTTTTGCACAAAGGCGACTGATTTTGAATCAATCACTATAAATATTATAACATACTTCAGTAAAATTTAACTAATTATTTTTTATTGCTTCAATTATTTTTAGTACATCCTTAACAGAAAAACCTTTTTTATCATCATATTTATTTGTATACGTACTTTGTGCTTGACCAAACATTTTAGCAGATAAAGTTTTTTTGATTTCTTCTCTATTTTCAGGTTGCATATTTTCTAAGTAAACATCAATTGAAGCAAGTTCTAATTCTTGTTTTCGATAATAAACTTCATCTTTTCTAGAATTCGATACTTGTTTTGCTGTATATGTTGCTGCTCCCATTAAAATAACACTTACAATATATTTAAACAGCATATATTTACTATCATCTTTTGTAGTTAGTGTAACATAAAGCATAAGTCCAAATGCACCTAAAAATAAAACAATAGTTAATACTTGCCAAATTATCCTTTCAAATCTAGACTTATCAGCATTTTTCTTATATTCACCAATTTTTGTTTTTTCACCAACAATTCCAATTAATGTAGAAATTTTTTTATCTTTTTCTTCTATTTCTTTTAAGAAACTATCAAACTTTTCCTTATATTCATTAGATAATGTTTCAAATTTGTTATCTAAGTCTTTTTTACTATTATTTTTTAAATCGTTTATATTATTATTTTCTGTTTCTATCATTTCACTTATATTTTGCTTTGATTCATCAAGAAATTTTTCAACACTAGATTTTAATTCATCTTGATTATTTTCTAAAATATTAAGGTCGTTTTTTAAATTTTGAATCTTATCATTTAACTTTGTATCTTCTTGATCAATATTATTCTTTTTATCATCTATATATTCTAATATATCTGAAACTTCTTCTCTTAGAATACTAGTTTGCTTTGTTATTTCGTATTTATAATTTCTAATATAGCCTTTTATATTTGATTTATTATTAAATAGTGAATTATAATCAATATATTTAATTAAATTATTTAAAATATTATTACAAATTGACAGCATATTTGATATATAACCGTTACTACCATTCAAAAAATTTTGACAATAACTAATTAAATTTTTATAGTCACTTTCTATATCGCTTGTTATTAAATCTTCATCAATATTTTCAATTATAACATCAATATTTTCCATTCTAAATAAAATTATATTTATATTTTTTATTTTTTCTTTCAAATTATACTTTTCAATTGTTTCAACCATAATAACCTCCATATAAAAAAGAGCAAAATACAACATAATATTAATTATGTATTATTGGCCCCTTTTAAATTTTATCTATGTCTTCTACCCATTTCATACGGTTTTTGATTTTGTTCCTTATCTATGTTTTTTCTTGCTGATTCCATAATTTCTTTTTGTTCATCAAATGGTCTTAATTCAAACGTACATTCATGAATATGTCTTCCACCCATTTCATACGGGTTTTGATTTTGTTTCTTATCTATGTTTTTTCTTGCCGATTCCATAATTTCTTTTTGTTCATCAAATTGTCTAATTAATTCAGACGCACATTCATGAAACTGTCTAACTAATTCTTTTATTTCTTCTTCACTTTTACCTAATTGTCTTGCTTCAGTTATAAGTAAATTCTCTCTTTTAAGAGCATATCTTCTCATAATATTTTCCATATTTTCATTATTATAATTTTCTATATTTTCTGTATTCATTATATTCCTCCATTTATCTTCTAATTCTATTTTCGTTTACATCACGTGGAACTAAACCAATTCCATATAATCTAACATCATCATTAAATTCTCTTTCAAACTTTCCACTAGATATATCATAATAATAGTCAAAAAATTCTAGTGCATACTTATTTTCCATTAAATCTGTAATTTTTTCTTCATCAATATAAGAAACATATGGTGCATATCCACAAACTTCTTCATCTTTCATAACTTTAACAGGTACTGAAAAATCTACAACATAACTTTTTTCATTATTTCTGATAATATTAAATGCATGTCCGACGCAATTTGATTCTAAACTATTTTTAATAACGCCACTACAATAATAGGAATCTATATTAAAAAGGGACAATAGATTCTGTGCTAATGCACTTTTTTCTGAACACATCGCCACCCCTTTATTTTTAAAAACACTTATTTGCAAATTATTTTTCATATCCATATATTTTTCATCAGATATTGATTCGTCCTCAAGTAACATATCAGTAATTAATTTATCTCTATCACCTTTGAAATTATTATTCTCTTTAATTCTAAAAAATTTATTTAAATACACAAAAACTTCCTTTAATACATCATTTAAATCATTTATCGTACAATTTTTTATTTGTTTTAAAAAATCGTAATACATATTAAAATCATTCATTCCATAATAATAACCATAATCACTACCATATGATATTTTGGTATCAAAGCCAATAAATCCTTTATTTAATTTTGAAAAGTTCATACCAATAACTTGTTCTTTAGACGCACTTTGATTGTATTTTTCTAAAAGTTCTTTTGTAAATTTTTCTAATTGTTTATCATCTAAATCTTGAATTAGTTTTATTATTTCCATTTTTTTACCTCCTAATTACAATATTATTATATCATGCTTATATTAAAATTCAAAATCATCATTTCTATTTTTAGATTCTTTTTCTTTGGCATATTTATAATCATCATGTATTTCATACAGCTCATCACGTGTTATTATGTCATGATTATATAAATCATTTGCTACTTCATGATATTTTTCTCTATCATGCTTACTAAACATCTTATCATTAATTAATTTTAATAATCTAGTAAACTTATTTTTAAATGATTTTAGTGCAGATTTTAATGAAAAGTTTTCTTCTTTTAAATCATCAATCTCATTGTCTTTTTCTTTTATTCTTTTTTTTTAGTGTTTTAATTCTAGTATCTTTTGATTTATTGTTTTCTTCTAATACTTTAATCTTTTCACGATTTTCTTTTCTTCATTCATACTTTATCACTCCTTTTTCTACGAAAAAAGAGGAGACAAAAGCATTAACAAGTAATACTCTTGACGCCTCTAATATTTCTATTATTAATTTTATTTAAATGAATTATGTAATTGACCATAGATGTACCTTGCTTTCTAATAAAAGACGGATACTGCTTGTCATTTATTGGTTATTTATAATAATAGTTTTTATTTCAAAAGTCAAGACCTATGCTTGTTTTATATAATCTTCAAGTTCTGATAATTTAATTTTTTTACCTAAATTATTAACATATATTTCACTAGAATAATTAAACACTAAATACAGATTGTTTTTAATATATATTCTATGTGGCTCAATATAAGTTAAATTAGTTTTATCAATTCTTCTAATACTTCCATTTTCTATTATTGGTGTAGTATTTCAAAAATCACATATTACCCTTAACCTCAATTCTAAAGATTCTTCAATTTCAATTTCTTCTTTAATAATATTTACCATAGACAAACCCTTTCTATGATTTTTTCAAAAAACGAAAAAATCAATCATTTCTGATTGATTCATATATTTAAAGTTCGAATATTCGAACAAATCTTCAGTGGTGCGAGTGAAGGGACTTGAACCCCCACGCCGTAAGGCACTAGATCCTAAGTCTAGCGCGTCTGCCAATTTCGCCACACTCGCAATAATGGTGTCCCAGGAGGGATTCGAACCCCCGACACCCGCCTTAGAAGGGCGATGCTCTATCCAGCTGAGCTACTGAGACGATTTATTCCCATTCGAGAACAAATCAATTATATCCCAAAAAGTAAAATTATTCAATAGTTTTTATAACACTTTTATAAATTTCTTCATTATTCACTTCAAAAATAACCTCTTTTACATCATAATTATCCCCTACTGATAAACTAATAGAATAAATTACTTCTTCTAATATATTTTTGCTATTGGCATCATTAAATAAATAATCATTAAAAACAAGAGATAAAGAATCTAGTTCTTGCTCAGTTGCAAGTAAAGAAATATTACTATTTAAATAACTCATCAAATTAGTATTATATAAAGGAGCACTAGCTAATTCATCAATAATAATTTTTATTTTTTCACGATCATCATTTACATATTTAGTAACAGGAACATAATAAGTATTATCATTATATTTACTTACATAATAAACTGTAACGCTGTTGACATCCTTAAAACTTTCTATATTGTATTCTTTATTAATTCCATAACTACGATCTAAAGTACCAGGAAGATGAATACCTGTTTGTGGTAATTTAGACAGAATATCTCCTTCCACATAAATAATTACCTTGTTTACACCTTCTATACTAGTTAGAGTATAAACAATGGCTTCAATCATCTTTTCTTCATTTTCCTTTTTAACGTCTAATATTTTTTTAGAAAAGTTAACTTTTATAACGTCTTCCACCAAATCAATACTAAGAATTTCCGTATCACTTGGCAAAATAGATTGAAAACCACTTGGTATCTTGCTTTCACCATTACCACCTTTAATTAAAACTTGTAATAACTCTTTTGCTTTTTTAGTAGTCTCTGTACTAGTAATAGCTACAGTCGTTCGTGCCAAATAATTATGATCATCTAATAAATAAATCACCGTTTTTAAATTATCATTTTCAATATATTTCACTTTTTCTTCTACTTTTAATTCTTTACTAGGAATTAAGCACAGTAAAAGCAAAGCAAATAAAACGGCACTAGACATAATAATTCGCTTTGATAAAAATCGCTTTATCATCTAATCACCCTAATAAACTATATGAAAAAAACCGCAAAAAATACGGTTTATAATGATAATTCTCCAAGTTTTAATAGTTCTATTACAGCACCAGCTCTTCCTTTAACACCAAGCTTTTGCATAGCATTTGAAATATGATTTCTTACTGTTTTTTCACTTATTTTTAATTTAAGTGCTATATCACTAGTAGAATAATTTAAAATTAACAATTCAAAAACTTCTTTTTCTCTCTTTGTTAAAATACCTTTTTTCATGCTTCCCCTCACTTCCTAAGTTGGGTGGTTTATATTTACTCATATTATTGTATGACAATCATTATTATGTGTGAGAAAAAAAAGCCTAAAAAAATAAATAAAACATTGCTGTTTTATTTAAATTGAACGGTAATATACATTTTTTCGTCAAAATTACTTTGAACCAAATTCATAATTTTGTTTGCAATTGTAGTATCATGTTCACTACTATCTACCACTACTTTTATTTGATCATCTTTTATTTTTACAAACGTCTTTAAACTAAAAGTCTCATTTAATTGTTTCTCAATATTTTCTTCTTCAGATTTATGAATATTTAATTCCTTCATCTGGTCAAATGCACTATTTTTTTCTTCTACACTTTTTTCTTTATCCATTAAAATCAATTTCAGAGAATCTAATTGTTTTAAATAAGACTCATTATCTTCTGCTTTCAAAGCACTAATGATATTACTTGTTTCTATTGCAACATCATCATTATTGTCCTTCGTAGTTTCTGAGAAATTGGTATTGTTTAACAAAAGTTCTGATGGCATGGTAATATAGTAAACGCTTAATACTAAAATCAAACTAAATAAAGTTAGAAACCAAATATTTTTTTTATTAATCATGAGCTTTCCTCCAATACTTGCCTAATTCAATATATGAATAAACCAAAAAAATATTCAGAAAAATGAATATTTTTTAAAAAGAATAATCTTCTTTATCTTCTATTTGAATTCTTAATGTTTGAATACCCATATCAAAATATTTTTGATAATCTAACAGTTTAATTTTTTTATAATGTTGAATAATCATCTTATCATCTTCTTGTTTAACTGGAAACTTGTTACCGTGCCCATCCTTTAAATAATTATTTTCATTTTTTACATCAAAATATTTTAATAAATTAAACTTGGAAATCATAACTTCTGGAACAGAACTTACAATCCATTCTAAATTTGGTTTTATATGATAACGGTTTTTATAACCATTTATTAAATCTTCTATTTGATTATCGTTTAATTCATAAGATAAGGTAATTCTTCTAGCACCCATACTTTGTAAAAAAGCTACGGAATAAGAATTAACAACATTGAGAGAAAAGTCTGTAATACAGTTGGAATAACTTTCCAATCCACCTAATTCACCAATTAAAGCATCCAAATGTAATGTATTATAGTTTGAAATCACTCGTCCTAATTTTAATACTTTTCTATCATCTTCAATAGAGTAATACAAGTCTTTATTCAAATAGATACTCTTTATTTTTTTATTTTTGACAGCTTCGTAATCTTTTTGACTAGTTACCAAAACACTAAAACCTGATTCTTCTATTTCTTCCCTTAATGTAATTTTATATTCTTTTTTCAAAAGTGGTTTCGATAAATTTGACATTTCTAATAATTGATCTACCATTTTTCTTCTCATCTCATTAACAGAAAACACTCTCACAAAAATATTTTCATCCTTTTCTATAAAAAGTTTTTCAAAGGTAAAAACTGTATTTCCTAGTTTGCTTAAAGAATGAGATAAATCTTGTTCTGTTGTAGGATAATTAACACTTTCCTCTACAAGATCCCCCTCTATTTCTATTTTTTGTTGGTTCCAATCTACTATTAATTTCAAAGGTTCATTTTTTTTCGCTATTAATTTTCCTATTAATTTTACTTTTCTATTTCTTTGTTTTATTTTTTCATGAATTTCTTCTATCAACTCTACATCTTTTGTTTTTAAAACGATATCACCTATTCCTACTCTTTGATCTACTTTGATAGATATCGTATCTCCTTTTTTACCTTTTTGAACTTCTTTTTTATGAAAAAACATTTTTAAAACCGTAAAGCCAATATCTTCTTTTCCAACAATACGGATTCCATCTAATCTATTTAGGGATTCACTTAATAAAATAGTCGCAAATCCATTTTGATAAGAGATTACTTTTCCAATTTCTACTCCCATATGATTTGGGCGATATGGATTAATAAATTGATTATTTTCTTCATGAAATAAAAAACCTTTTGTAAATTTTCGGTTAAAAATAACCTGTAGTTTTCTAACTTCTTCTGTTAAGTCAATTTTTTTCTTTTCATAATAGGCATCTATTGCCATACGGTAAATATGTACCACTTGATAAACATATTCTGGGCTTTTCATTCTTCCTTCAATTTTTAAACTATCTATATTTAAATCTAATAATTCATTTAAATGAGATAAAGTATTTAAATCTTTTGTTGAAAGTAGATAAGAATCTTTATTTACCTTATGATTTCCACTATAAAAATCATAAGGCAGACGGCAACACTGTGTACAAGTTCCTCTATTACCACTTCTACCACCAATTAAACTGGACATTAAACATTGACCAGAATAACACATACATAAAGCACCATGAACAAATATTTCTAATTGAATATTTGTATTTTCTCTTATCTTTTTAATTGTTTCAATATCTGTTTCACGAGCTAATACTGTTCTTTCAAGTCCTAATTTTTCTAATAATTTAGCGCCCTCTAGGTTATGAATATGCATTTGAGTAGAAGCATGAATGCTTAAATTAGGATACGTCTTTCTAACTTTATCCATCATACCAATATCCTGCATAATAACAGCATCTACGTTTATTTTTTGTAAAAATTCCATATATTTTAAGAATTCTTCTATTTCATTTTCATAAATTAACGTATTTGCGGTTACATATACTTTTACACCATACTGATGAGCATATAAAACTGCCTCTTTCATTTCTGTTTCGTTAAAATTGGATGCGAATTTTCTAGCTCCGAAAAAGATGCCACCTAAATATACAGCATCACATCCTGCTTCTATTGCAGCTATTAAACTTTCTTTACTACCAACGGGCGCTAATAATTCTGTTTTTTTCATAACATCACCATATATCTATTATACTATGAATTCGATTATATCAAAAGAAAAACTATATTTCTATAGTTCTAAGAATCCTATTTTTAATTTGTTATATACATAAATGTATCTCCAACGTTCATAGCACCTGTATAACTACTATAATTATATACTTTAATACTTCCATCTGTATAAAATCCATAAAGTAATCTTGAAATTCCACCATTTGTGTTAAGTGTTGAAAAAATTACACTTCTACATGGCCTATATTCCTCTTGTATAAAGCCTGCCGGAACTATAGTAGTTTCTTTGTTAGCTTCTAAATTTTGAATAGTTCCTACTGTTACCATTACAGTTTTACCAATTTTTGTAAAACTAATGTAAGCGCCACTGTAATAATAAGGGGAACTTGGAGATATAACATAGTTTGATACTTTTAAATTATTATTTAATAAATCAATATTTTTTTGATTACTATTTACTAAGCTAGATAAATTATTTAAGTTACTATTTGTTTGTCCTAATTCACTTTGTAAAGCGTAATCATTTAAATTATTTTGTAATTCTTCAATATTACTTTTGATACTTGTTATTTCAGTTGTATTACTTGCTATTTTTGTATCTAATTCTGTAGCTTTCGCATCTACTAAGTTATTTACTTCATCTTTGGAATATACATTACTAACATTCCCTGTTCCATTATCTAACATTGCTACATATTTATTTGTTAAAGCATCAAATCCTATGATACAATTTCCAGTTTTTTTATCTCCTACGATAATCCCACTATTATAGTTTTTATATGCATAATAGGTATCATTTGAAATACATATACTTACATTTCCTTCTTTATCTAAATAAAGTTTTCCTTCTCCATCTATGATTCCTCTATAATCTAGGCTTTCTCCTTTTTTTGTACTTCCTTTGTGTTCCTTATCAAATAAAAATTCATAGACTCCATCATTTTCTATCGCATACAAATTGGCGGATTCTACTAGTCCTTGTATACTAGACGCTAGTGCTTTCTTTTTACTTTCTTCTATTACATTTGTTATCATTGGTACTGTAATTAAGGTAATCACGGATAATATTACTATCACAGCTAATAACTCTATTAATGTAAATCCTTTTTTCATATCCTTCATCCTTCCTTTTTATAGCAACAAAAAAGAAGAGGAATTTAAAATACCCCCCCCCGTTTACAAATAGCAAACAATAAAAATTCACTATCTACAAACTATATTACTATTTTTATTCACACATTTAATATATCAAAAAAGATACTCTTTTTCAAGTACCCATTCTAAACTTTATTAATTTATTCTTTCCTAAAATATGTTACTTTCTTCCATATTTTTTATTTAATAACTTTCCAATTGTAAAATAAACAAACAATTGTAAAGGAACCAAAACAGCAAATGCCAACAACATTTTCAAAATAAAATTATCAACAAAACATACAATTGTACAAGTCGTTGCTATAATAAAAGAATTTGCTAAAGAAACAACATTTGCTAAAAAGGAAAGCGTTACTTTTCCCAAATCTAAATGATAATTTTTAACTAGAAAATTGAAATAAATATTTTCCCTAAATTTATACAATTTTTTTTCATTTAAAATCACAAAAAATAAATAAAATAAATATACTACTATAAATGACACAACAAACACTACTAATTCTTCCATAATATCACTTCCTAACTAGATTATAATATATTTTCATTCTTTCAGCAATCCAATTTGTTATTTTCCTAAAAATATGTTAAAATATGTCGCGTGGGGTGATAATATGTTTAAAAAATTAGATATATTAGATGAAAAAGATAAAAGACTTCGAATGATTAGTAAAGAAGTTACTTTTCCTTTATCAAAAGAAGATAAAAAAACAATCCAAAGAATTATTGATCATTTAACATATAGTCAAATTGAAGAATATGAAAAAAAATACGATTTAAGACCTGGAACAGGTTTAGCGTTTGTTCAACTAGGAATTTTAAAAAGAATTATTGTTATTGTAGATGAAGTTGGGGAAGAAAAATTTGATAATTATGTTGTAATTAATCCAACAATTGTAAGCCATTCTGAAGAAATGATTGCAGCTGATGTTGGTGAAGGATGTTTAAGTGTTAATCGTGAAGTAGAAGGACATGTTCCAAGATATGCTCGTGTTACTGTTGAAGGATACGATGAAGAGGGAAATAAAATTAGAATACGTGCAAGAGAAGAATTATCCATTGCCTTTCAACATGAAATCGACCATTTAAATGGAATATTATTTTATGATAGAATTAATAAAAATAAACCATTTTTTAGTGAAAGAGAAATACGTTTAATATAGCGCATTTCTTTTTTTATTTTTCATATAATTTAATATGAAAAATAAATTAATTAAATCTACTTTTATATTATTAATTGGTGGCGCTATTACAAAAATTCTTGGTATGATTATTAAAATTGTCATCACCAGAATGATTGGAATTGAAGGAGTCAGTCTTTATACCTTAATCATGCCAACTTTTGGACTACTAATTGCTTTAGCGCAGCTTGGATTTCCTATAGCAATTTCAACATTAGTTGCAGAGGGAAAAAGCAATAATCGACGCATGATTTTAGGAATCATTCCTGTATCTTTATTTTTAAATATGACCATTATAGCATTACTAGTAATATTGGCTCCCTTTATATCAAACAATCTTCTTCATGAACCAAGAACATATTATGGAATTCTTGCAACGGGTTTAGTACTTCCCTTTATTAGTATTTCTTCTATTTTAAGAGGATATTTTTATGGAAAAGAAAGATTACTTCCACACATTTTTTCTAATATTATGGAAGATGTTATTCGTTTAATTATTTTAATAATTGGAATTCCCATTTTTTTACTAAAAGGAATTGAAATTACGATTTTTTTCTTAATTGTTTCCAATATCATCAGTGAATGCTCTTCTATTCTCATTTTTACTTTTTGTTTACCTAAAAAGAATATTTCAAAGAATGATTTTTTACCAAATAAAAAATACCTAAAAAATATTTTAAGTATTTCTCTACCCTCTACTGGTAGTAGAATTATTGGAAATATAGGATCTTTTTTAGAACCCATTATATTAACAACTGTTCTTCTTAAAATTGGATATTCTAATGAATTTATTATTCATGAATATGGTGTATTAAATGGATATGTTTTACCATTATTACTATTACCATCTTTTTTTACTATGGCTATTTCACAAGCCATTATTCCAAGTGTTAGTAAATTTTATGCTAGTCATAACAAAAAAGGAGTAAAAAAAGTAATCAAGCAAGCTATTATTTTTTCCTTGGCAATTGGTATTCCTTTTACTATCTTAGTAGAACTATTTCCGAACTTTTTATTAAATTTTATATACAATGCAAAGGAAGGAAGCAACTATTTAAGAGTATTTGCACCTATTTTCCTATTTTCTTATATTCAATCTCCTTTAACAGCCACTTTACAAGCAATGAATAAAGCAAAGTGTGCAATGAACGGAACTATAATTGGAATTACTTTGAGAACCATTTTATTAGTTATTGTGTCTTTCTTTCATATAGGTATTTGGTCCATTATTGTTGCTGCTACTAGTAACATCTTATTTGTAACTTTTCACCATATTTTTGCCATAAAAAATTATACTAAGTAGCTTTGTTTAAATTTACAATAATATTACAAGTAGAATTATCGACCATAAATTTTAAATGTAATATTATTAGCATACCCGTTTTTAACGGCTGCTCGTATATTTACAGTGCTAGTTGACGAGAAAAATAGCTGTGTCACAGAATAATATTGTGTTGGATTAGTTCCAGGACTATTTGACAATACAATCACATCCTTCGTACTTGAGCCAATTGTATCACTAATGTCCGAGCAATCATAAACCATAGATTGCATATCTATTTTTTGCCCCATCCACCAAACAATCTTAATTTCCTTATAGTTATCAATTCTATCAATTAAATTATATGAGGTTGAGGTTGTTGGTGTCACAGGATCTAATAAAATAGTCCAATCTCTAACTAAATTACTACTTACAACACCGGATAATGTATTTAAACCATTTTGTAACTCTTCTATATTGCTTTTCATATTTGTTATTTCTGCAGTTAAATTACTTACTAAATTATCAACTTCATCTTTGGAATATACATTACTAACGTTTCCTGTTCCATTATCTAACATTGCTACATATTTATTTGTTA
>OIZF01000356.1_pt1 | contig 31853 bp, 35 predicted proteins | sample 1588471 | NCBI WGS metagenome assembly OIZF01 (sample SAMN03283279) | human gut metagenome | biome: human-associated habitat; material: feces | host: Homo sapiens | place: Peru | collected 2012
TAATATATTTTTGTATTTGTCCACCAGGCACCCCCAAACCTTGAGGTGCAGCTTTACCTTCAATAATAGTTGTTCCTGATTTCATTTTAAATTGAGCAATATTAGTTAGGAGGTTCCATTTTGGTTACATAAACCATCTTTAATATCAAGTAATAAATTCAAAAATAGCTCTTGAAAATCATCTATTTCATTATTATTTAAAGCAAGCTTCGTGCTTGCTTTATTTTCTTTATGGGAATAAAAAATGATTCCACAATCTAAACTTGTTTTATTCTTAAGCTCGTCTTTATTGCTGAGTTCTTTCTCTTTTGCAGCAGAGAAGTCTCCTCAACCTCGGGATGAGCGGTTTGATGATCAGCTTCAGCTTGCGAAACCGGATTTATCCACTCAAAAGCCACAAATTTCAGAAAAACGTGACGATAAACATACACTTTCTATTACGAAAGAAGAATTGGCAAAACATCCTGATTTGATCGTACGTGGATTGATTCCTGCAGTGTTGCAAAATAACAGTGAAGCCGTTCAACTATTATTGCCGTTGTATCAAAATTTGCCTAAACAAGATCCATTTTTACTTGAGTGGGCAAATGCGATTAATGCTCGCGAAGAGGGGCGTTTTTCGGAAGCGGTAATGCGTTATCGTTCTCTATTTTCTCAAGATTCAACCATTCTGCCGTTACGTTATCAGTTAGCACAAGCACTCTTTTTAAACAATGATAATGAGGCGGCCAAAGATCAATTCCAAAAACTGAGAGCTGAACAAGTTTCTCCCGAGTCTATCGCCATGATCGACCAATATCTTTCGGCACTTAACCGTAGAGATCAGTGGAAGTTTCAAGGTGGTCTGAGTTTCTTAAACGAAAGTAATATTAACAATGCACCAAAAGCAGGCACTCGCATTGGAAATTGGAATGCCTGGGAGCGCGAAAGTGCAACAGGTTTTTCTTATTTTGCAGAAGCAGAGAAAAAATGGTCATTACCCCATAATTATTTCACTAAATTTTCTATCGAGGGGAGTGGGAAATATTACTGGGATAATAAAAAATATAATGAATTTAATGGTAGAGTTGGCGCTGGATTCGGTTATCAAACTGCGCGTTTCGAAATGTCATTAATGCCATTTACAGAAAGACGATGGTATTCAGGTGGCTCCTCGGGTAGTGAGTCAATGAAACAGTATTCGAAAAATTCAGGTGCTCGTTTAGATTTAACCTATTGGCTGAATGAAAAGTGGCAAATTTCAACCGCACTTGAATATGGTGAACAGCGTTATACCACTCGTAAACACTTGAATGGTAATAACTATCTTTGGTCAAATACGTTATCTTATTTTCCTAAGAGTGGTCAATTCTGGTTCGTAGGCGCTGATTATAATCGTGAAAATACACGAGATGAAGACAATGCTTATCAACGCAAAAACCTCCGTTTAGGTTGGGGACAAGAGTGGGGATGGGGTATTTCAACCCGCATTTCTCTTGCGTATGCACGTAGAACTTACAAAGGTGCTGATTTATTCAATATTCGTCAGAAAAATAATGAATATCAATCGGCAGTAACATTATGGCATAGAGATCTTTACTTCTGGGGAATCACGCCTAAAATTACGTGGTCTTATCAACGAGTTTCAAGTAATCACCCATTTTATAGCTACGACAAAAATCGTATTTTCCTTGAAATGGGTAAAACATTCTAACGGGAGTTCATAATGGATTTATCACAACGGTATAAACAGGCAGCCAAGGAGGCGCGCTGGGCATTAGGGTTAGCCATTCTTTATGTGATTGGATGGTGTGTTTGTGCCTATTTACCGAAAGACTCGCCTGGGCCGATAGGTTTTCCGTTGTGGTTTGAATTATCCTGCATTTATTTACCCATTTTGTTTGTGGTCATTGGGTATTGGATTGTCAAAATTGTCTTTTTAGATATCCCGTTAGATGTTGAGTCAAAGGAGAATAAATAATGAATTTAGGTATTATTCTCCCCTTAGTCATCTACTTAGTCTTTATCTTTGGTGCGGCATTATTTGCTTATGTAAAACGCAGTAAGGGGGATTTTCTCACAGAATATTATGTGGGAAATCGATCCATGACGGGCTTTGTCCTTGCGATGACAACCGCTTCCACTTATGCTAGCGCGAGTTCTTTTGTTGGTGGACCAGGGGCAGCTTATAAATATGGGCTAGGTTGGGTGTTACTCGCTATGATCCAAGTGCCGGCTGTTTGGTTAGCCTTAGGTGCATTAGGTAAAAAATTTGCATTACTTTCTCGTGAAACTAATGCGCTCACCATTAATGATTTATTTCTCTATCGTTATAAAAATAAATATCTCGTATGGATTTCTAGTCTAGCATTGTTGCTTGCCTTTTTTGCTGCCATGGTTGTGCAATTTATTGGTGGCGCAAGATTGCTCGAAACCACGATAGGGATTCCTTATACTCATGCGTTACTTATTTTTGCCTTAACAGTTGGTATTTATACATTTATTGGTGGATTCCGAGCAGTCGTATTAACCGATACGATTCAAGGTACGGTAATGATTTTGGGGACAATCGTGCTATTAGTCGGGGTTGTTTACCATCTCGGTGGTGTAGAAAGTGCGGTCAACAAATTAACTGAAATTGATCCGAGTTTAGTAAGCCCTTACGGTCCGAATGAGATGCTTGATTTTCAATTTATGGCATCATTTTGGATTTTAGTTTGTTTCGGTGTGGTTGGTTTACCGCATACAGCAGTCCGCTGCATGGCTTTCAAAGATAGTAAAGCCTTACATCGAGGCATGCTTATTGGTACGATTGTCCTTTCAGTCATTATGTTTGGTATGCACTTGGCGGGCGCTTTAGGACGTGCCGTTGTGCCTGATTTGACCGTATCAGATAAAGTCATTCCAACCTTAATGTTGGAAGTGCTTCCACCTATTGTTGCTGGGGTTTTCTTAGCAGCACCGATGTCTGCGATTATGTCCACAGTCGATGCACAACTGATTCAATCCTCTTCAATCTTTGTGAAAGACTTATATCTAGCAAGCAAACCAGAAGCAGCGAAGAATGAAAAACGAATTAGCCTTATTTCATCAGTCATCACGCTGATTTTATCGGCATTACTAATTCTCGCAGCACTCAATCCACCTGATATGATTATTTGGTTGAATTTATTTGCTTTCGGGGGATTAGAAGCTGCATTCCTTTGGGTGATCGTATTAGGCATTTATTGGGATAAAGCAAATGCTGCCGGTGCAATAAGCTCTATGGTGGTGGGATTGAGTAGTTTTGTGTTATTGACTCAATTTGGTATTAAATTATTTGGTTTTAATGCCATTGTACCCGCACTTGTATTTGGTTTGATTGCTTTCATTTTAGGTAACCAATTCGGCACCAAAAAATAGTAAAAATGGACCGCACTTTATGATTTACCAGATCCTAGCGTTGTTTATTTGGAGTAGTGCCTTTGTAGCTGCTAAATACACGTTCACAATGATGGATACTATTTTAATGATCCAAGCCCGTTTATTCATGGCGGCGATTATTGTGATGCCACTCTTTTTTCGTCGTTGGAAAGGCGTGTCTAAACCTATGCGAAAACAGCTTTGGTGGTTAGGTTTTTTTAATTATACTGCCACCTTTTTGCTGCAATTTATTGGCTTAAAATATACGAGCGCGGCGAGCGCGACGACCATGATTGGATTAGAGCCGTTATGTGTGATTTTTATTGGGCATTTTTTCTTTCAAGATCGTGCGAAATGGTATCATTGGTTGTGTGGCGCTTTTGCCTTTTTAGGCGTGGCCATTTTAATTCTAGGTGGGCAGGGCAATGAAGGCTCAAGTGAAATTAGCTTATTGGGTTGCTCATTAGTGGTGGCGGCAAGTATTGTGTTTGCTTGTTGCTTGCGTTGGACGAAAAAAGTGGTAGCAACGGTTTCAGCACAAGCTTATACATCCATTTCAATTGTGTTGGCAACTATCACCATGCTGCCATTTACTTTATTGATGACTGAAAACTGGGATATCCATTTTAACTGGCTTGGTTTCTTCGGTTTGATTTACCTTGGTGTAGCATGCAGTTGGTTTGCCTTTTGGTTATGGAATAAAGGCTTAAATTCAGTGGATGCAAAAATCTCGGGAATTTTGACCGCACTTGAGCCGATTTTTGGTGTCTTTTTGGCGGTATTATTGCTTAACGAAGAGGTTTCACTCGTTTCAGCGCTTGGGATTATCATTATTGTGGTTTCAGCCCTAGGCGTAAGTTTATTACCGAAATGGTTACATAAAGAAATTAATTAAAAGGAAAAGAAGATGGCGTGGATTCAAATTCGCTTAAATAGTACAAATGAAAAAGCCGAGAAAATTAGCGACTTTTTAGAAGAAATTGGCTCAGTTTCGGTGACATTTATGGATAGCCAAGATACGCCGATTTTTGAACCACTTCCGGGCGAAACGCGTTTGTGGGGAAACACCGATGTGATTGCCTTGTTTGATGCAGAAACGGATATGAATGAAATTGTGAGTCTGCTTAAACAAGCGCATCATCTAGATGAAAATACGGCTTACAAAATTGAGCAAATCGAGGATAAAGACTGGGAACGTGAATGGATGGATAACTTCCACCCAATGCAATTTGGTAAACGTTTATGGATTTGCCCAAGCTGGCGTGAAGTGCCGGATCAAAATGCGGTGAATGTGATGCTTGATCCTGGTTTAGCTTTTGGGACAGGTACCCACCCGACAACCGCACTTTGTTTAGAGTGGTTAGATGGTTTGGATTTAACAGGCAAAACCGTCATCGATTTTGGTTGCGGTTCAGGGATTCTTGCTATTGCCGCCCTTAAATTAGGCGCAAAAAATGCGATTGGTATTGATATCGATCCACAAGCGATTCTCGCCAGTCGTAATAATGCGGAACAAAATGGTGTGGCAGATCGTCTTCAGCTTTTCTTATCCGATGATAAACCCGCTGATTTGAAAGCAGATGTCGTTGTGGCGAATATTCTTGCAGGTCCATTAAAAGAACTTTACCCAATTATTTCTCAATTAGTGAAAGAGGGCGGGGATCTAGGACTATCTGGCATTTTAGAAACACAAGCACAATCGGTATGTGATGCTTATACACAATCATTTGATTTAGATCCTGTTGCAGTGAAAGAGGAATGGTGCCGTATTACAGGTAAATTAAAATCGGCTTAATTTCTTTTTGTCAATTAAAAAAAGTGCATTTTTTGAACAAAATTCACTTTGCAAAAAAAAGAAAAATGCGTAATATAGCACCCCTTGTCGGTTGCTATTGTGGCCTGACTTGCTGGAGATAGGACTTGTAATTGGGGATAACATAAAATGCGAATTGGTTCTTACGAATTAAAAAATCGTATTTTATTGGCACCCATGGCAGGTATCACGGATCAGCCCTTTCGACGTTTATGTGCCCATTACGGCGCGGGATTAACGTTTTCAGAGATGATGTCCACTAATCCACAAGTTTGGCATACAGAGAAATCGAAACTTCGTTTAGCACATAGTGAAGAGTTGGGATTAAATGCGGTGCAAATCGCAGGTTCTGATCCTTTAGAAATGGCCCAAGCTGCAGCAATTAATGTAGCCTATGGTGCTGAAATTATCGACATCAATATGGGCTGTCCCGCAAAGAAAGTAAATCGAAAATTAGCGGGCTCTGCACTGCTTCAATTTCCTGATTTAGTGGAAAAAATTTTAAAAGAAGTGGTGAATGCCGTTGATGTGCCTGTGACGTTAAAAATTCGCACAGGTTGGGATAAGGCAAACCGAAACTGTGTGCAAATCGGCAAAATTGCAGAACAATCTGGTATTCAAGCTTTAACCATTCACGGGCGGACGAAAGAATGCTTATTTGAAGGGGAAGCGGAATACGACAATATTCGAGCAGTCAAACAATCAATTTCAATTCCTGTTATTGCGAATGGTGATATTGATTCTGCCTCGAAAGCGAAAAAGGTACTTGAGTACACAGGTGCCGATGCAATAATGATCGGTCGTGCCGCACTAGGCAATCCATGGCTTTTTCAAGCCGTCGAGGCCTTAGTGGAACATGATTCGATAATTCAAACTCCAAGTTTGCGTGAAAAGTGCGGTCATATTTTGCGTCATATTCAGGAACTTCATCAGTTCTATGGTGAGCAAAAAGGCTATCGAATAGCCCGTAAGCACGTGGCTTGGTATTTACAGGGAATTCAACCCGATTCCGTTTTTAGACAGACTTTTAACGCAATTAATGAACCGAAAGAGCAGTTAATTGTGCTGGAAGATTTTTTAAATTCAATTTTGGATAAAGAAAAATGTTAGAACAACAACGTAGTCCGTCTGAAGCGTTAACCGTTTCAGTTTTAAACTCTCAATCACAAGTAACAAACAAACCATTACGTGATTCAGTAAAACAAGCTTTACGCAATTACTTATCACAATTAGATGGTCAAGATGTGAATGATCTTTACGAATTAGTATTAGCGGAAGTTGAACACCCGATGTTAGATATGATTATGCAATACACCCGCGGTAACCAAACCCGTGCAGCGAACATGCTCGGCATTAACCGTGGTACATTGCGTAAGAAATTGAAAAAATACGGTATGGGCTAATTAAGATTAGCAAAAGAAAAGGCGAACATGATGTTCGCCTTTTTATTTATCTATTGAATGGTGAAGCTAATCGGTACACTGACTGAAGAGGTAAATCCAGCTGGTTTTGGACCAACAGGTCTCGCACTTCTCACCGCTTCCAGTGCTGCGTTGTCTAAGCTTTCATCTCCAGAGGAATTCGTTACTCGTTCTCCTGATAAGGAACCATCTGCCCCTACGCTAAAACTCACGCTCACAACACCTTGTTTACGCATCATCTTCGCACGAGCAGGATAGCGTTTGTGCCGTTCAATTTCACGTCGAATAGCCGCACGATAAGCATTTAGTTCATCCGTATTGGTACCTGAGCCACCTTGAACGCCATTTGTACCAGGTTGACCTGTGGTCGTTGCTTTAGAATTTGCCGTAGCCGTTGAATTAATATTCTTATCGCCAATCGGTAAGCTCTTCGGCATTTCTACCGCTTTCTCTGCTTTTACCTCATTTTTAGGTTTTTCCTTTGGCTTCTCTTTCGGTTTTGGTTTCGGTTTTTCTATTGGTTTTTCTGGCTTTTTCTCAGGTTCTTTTTTCTTCTCAGGCTCTGGTTTCTTCGTTGGATCCGCGACGACTTCCTGTTTTTCAGGTTCCGGTTCTGCCTGTTGAGGTTCAGGTTCCGGCTCTGGAGCCTGTTCTTCTACTCGCATTCCTTGAATCATTTCCATCGAAATCGTTGTAGATATTTCACCTGTAGCATTACTTGCGGCTTCACTTGGCTTATGCCAGTTCCAAAGCAATGCGCCTACAATGGCACCATGAATTAATAGAGAAATAAGCAAGCCTAATAGTGATCGTTTAGCTTGTTGGCTGTTCATTGTTTATGCCCTACTCCGGCGCCTCCCACTGCTGGCGAATTTTTGCTCGAAGCGCCTTTATCTTTCATCGAAACAATCGCGACATTTTTAATTTCGTTTTTCGATAGCATGTCAGTAATCGTCACAAAATCTTGGAAAGAGGCTTCTGCATCAATTTTTAATGTCACTTTCTGATCTTTATTCCAACCTGCGATCTCTTTTTCAAGCGCTTCTTGCGAGATAGGTTTGTCATTAAAATAAAGTTGTTTATCTGCCGTCACGGTCAATAATTTGGCTAATTCATCTGATTTGAATGCGACCGTTGAACTGGCTTTTGGCACATTAACTTGAATTTTTCCTTGAGAAATAAAGGATGCGGTGATCAACACTATCGCTAATAGCACCAACATAATGTCGATGAAAGGAATAATATTGATTTCATCAAATTTTTTCACGATTATTCCTTATCTTTTTGAGCGTTTAATACTTTCCATTTCAATAAGTTAACTTCTACTTTACGACCTAAGCCGTTATAGAACATCATAGATGGAATTGCGACTAAAATACCTAGTGCGGTTGCTTTTAATGCAAGAGAGAGGTGCATCATGATTGCGCCAGCATCGACATCACCGCCAGCTTGACCAATTTGATAGAAGGTTAACAAAATACCAATTACTGTTCCTAACAAGCCCACATAAGGTGCGTTTGCACCAACTGTTGAAATGATCGTCATATTGCGATTTAAATCAATTTCAAGCGAATGGATATTGGAATATTTAGCGACATTGATACGGCTTAAAAAGATAAAGCGCTCAATTACAGTAGCAAGCATAATTACGCTCATAAGAAGTAAAAGCCCGATAATAATGTAATCACTATATTGTTCTAAAAACTCAAAAAGTTTTGGCATCTGATAGTCCTTTTATGTGTAATAAAGAATACAAAATGAATTGATAATGAATTTCAATTAGATTGAGAATTCTATCAAATGGAAAATAGAGCGTAAATATAAATTAGAAAAATGGCTGTTTTTTTTACCGCACTTTGAGGTAAATTATAGAAAGTGCGGTTGTTTTGAGAGGGGATTTAAAGGGATTGCAGGTAATCTAAGACAACCTGATGATGTTCGCCTGTTTTGAATTTATCAAAAACGTGTTGAATTTTGCCTTGTTCATCAATGAGGAAGCTAATACGGTGAATGCCGTCATAGGTGCGTCCCATGAATTTTTTTTCTCCCCATACACCAAATTGCTCGGCAACCTGGTGATCTTCATCAGAAAGCAAGGTGAAATTGAGCGACTTTTTCTCAACAAATTGAGCCAGTTTTTTTGGCGCATCTGTGCTGATGCCTAAAATAACCACACCTAATTTTTCTAGTTCACTTTTGGCATCACGTAAACCGCAGGCTTGAGTTGTACAGCCTGGTGTTAAGGCTTTGGGATAAAAATACACGAGTACTTTTTTACCTTTAAAGTCGCTAAGTGAAATCGGTTGATTATCTTGATTTAAAAGGGTGAATTGCGGTGCTAAGTCACCCGCTTGTAATGTTTTCATAAAAAATCCTTAAAAATGTAAAAAATGATTTGTAAATTCAAGCTATTTTAGCGATTATAACCAGATATTTTCAAATGTTATTGTTAAAACGCAAAATAGATGTAAATGGAGTGCCTTATGACTACGCAAACCCCCTTATTTTCAGGCAGTATTGTTGCTTTAGTAACCCCGATGGATAACCACGGAAACATTGATTTTGAAACATTAGAAAAACTTATTGAGTTTCATATCAATGCGGGTACAGATTCGATTGTATCTGTGGGTACAACAGGAGAGTCCGCCACATTAAGTATTGAAGAAAATGTGAAAGTGATTGAAAAGACGGTTGAGTTAGCAAAAGGACGTATTCCAATCATTGCTGGAACCGGTGCTAATGCAACGAGTGAAGCCATTGTGATGACAAAATTATTACGTGATAGCGGGGTAGCCGGTTGTTTATCTGTTGTTCCTTACTACAATAAACCAACTCAAGAAGGCATGTTCCAACATTTTAAAGCGATTGCAGAATGCACGGATTTACCACAACTTCTTTATAACGTACCAGGTCGTACCGGTAGTGATATGAAACCTGAAACCGTCGCACGTTTGTCTCAAATTGAGAATATTGTAGGGATTAAAGAAGCAACAGGCGATTTAACTCGCATTACTGCGATTAAAGAATTAGCCGGTAAAGATTTCATTGTATTAAGTGGAGATGATGCCACAGGGTTAGAAGCGATGAAATTAGGCGCAGAGGGTGTTATTTCTGTGACAAATAACCTTGCTGCAAAAGATATGGCCGCGATGTGTCGCTATGCTTTAGCGGGCGATTTTGCGAAAGCGGAAGAAATTAATGCACGTTTAATGCCTTTACATCAAGATTTATTTATTGAATCAAACCCAATTCCAGTTAAATGGGCAGCATATCGTTTAGGTTTAATTAAGACTCCACATTTACGTTTACCACTTACTGTGTTAAGCGAAAGCGCGCAAGTAAAAGTGGAAGAAGCATTAAAAATTGCTGGCTTAATTTAATGAATTAAAGGGTTGTTTTTACAGCCCTTTAAACTTTCGACTTTTTTATTTGTCAAAGAGCGGTCATTATTTTAATTATTTTTATTGAAGGATTTAAGGAATGAAAAAAATCGTACTGAGTTTAGTCGCAGCAGCATTGTTATCGGCGTGTTCAAACAGCGTAGAAAAAATGCAGACGGCTAATGACACTTATCAAAATTCTGATCGTGAAATACCGAGCTTTTCTCCTTTAGCAAGTGGTGGTGTAACATTGCCGCAAGCCGATCCGACTTATGAACTTCCTCAGCTTAATGCGAAAAAAGAACGCGTGGATATTCGTCCGCCTTCAACCCCATTAGCGATTATCAAAAATTCTTTGACACAATTTGATGGCGAACGCGCATTGATTGTTTATACGGATGCACAAGCAGAGCTTTATAATCTCAAACAAATTGAGCGTTTATTGAAAGAAGAAGGCACGAATTCAACTTTAAATGGTGCGGTATTAATTAGCGATTGGGCGCCAACAGGTCGTGCAGATGATAAAGCCAATACAGAGATCCGTTATAAAATTGAACAAGTTACAGCGCAAGATGCAAGTGCGTTAGCGGTTTCTGTAGAGCAAATGCGTCGTGATGGTGTGATTTACACACCAAATCAAGCAGATAAACAACGCTATGCATCGGATCGTTTAAATCGTTTTGTTGCTGCGCTTACTAACGCTTATAACAAGCAACAACAAGATTTAAATAATGCTTCTGCAGGACCTTTCCAATCAGGTTTAATTACTGATACGAACGGTAGAATGGCATTAGGTATGGATGCAAGTTTTGGTCAAGCATGGCAACGTTTAGGTTCGGTTTTACCGAAATTAGGCTTTAAAGCCACATCGGAATCTGCTGGCCGTGGTTATCGCGAGTTAAAATATAAACCATTGGATAAACAAGAGTGGCTGCGTTTAGGTGTAAATCCGCCTAATCTAGAAAAAGGTGTTTACCAAATGCAAATCTCCGCAGTAGGTAAACAAAGTGCGGTCGTCATCACTGATGAAGATGGCAAGGCATTATCAAATGAAGCGGCTCAATCCTTATATTCTGCATTAAGTGTATTACTTGCACAATAATAGGAGTTGAGAAATAAAAAGTGCGGTTCAATTTGACCGCACTTTTTTATTAGAAAAAATTTATTCAGCTTTCACGCCTAAGTTACCTATTTTTACGCCGAGGTTACCGAGTGAAACTGGGTCCAAATAATCTCCCAAGAACTTGAATAACTCACTTAATTCTGTAAATGAGCGTTTGATTTTTACTTGCTCTTCTACTTTACGCACAAATTCATAACGTACATTTTCGCCTTCAAAATAAGCCGTGAGCGTGAGATAAATGGTTTCAAAAAAGTGGCTTTGAGCCCCTTCTTCACCCGGATCACTGATACGGACATTCCAAGTATTGTTAAATAAAACTTCTGTTTTGATTGACATATAGACTTCCTCTGTTTGTTATTTTTTATACTGAAATTGAAACGAAAAACCCGATGATAAAATTTCTGAAATCAAAAACTTTATCATCGGGCTTTTCAAACCAATTGCTCGCATATTTTGCTTTGCGTTGGTAACTGCCTTTACCTTTACGTTTTTTCTCAACGCGTTGGCGGAATAATTTGTCGTGTAATAGTGCCATCACAGCATTATCTTTCACGACTCCTTTGGAGTGTTGATAAATGGGCTGATTTTCAACCGCACTTTTTGTTTTTTTCGTCATATTTACCTCTAAAAAATTGCCGTGAAGTGCTTCACGGCAAGTCATTATAGCGAAAATGAATAGAATTACAAAATGGTGAGTACGCTTTCAGGCGGTCGTCCAATTTTAGCTTTTTCACCTTTTACCACAATCGGGCGTTCTAATAGGGCTGAATTTTCACTGATGGCTTTTAATAAATCATCATTCGTTAATGCAGGATTAGCTAACCCTAATGATTGATAAAGCTCATCTTTGGTACGCATCATTTTTCTGACATCATCTAATCCTAATTTATTAGCCAGTTGCTGCAATGCTTCAACAGAGTAGTGTTGTTGTAAATAAAGTTCAATCGTCGGTTGAATGCCTTTTTCTTCTAATAAAGCTAAGGTTTCACGGCTTTTTGAGCAACGCGGATTATGATAAATCGTCACAGACATAACGTTTCCTTCTATTTTATGTTGAATGAGTGGATATAGGATTGATTCAAATTTTAACTTATAATGACAAAAAATACTTGTTTAGGAAGACTTTATGTTTGAAATGCTAAAAAATTGGTATAGCCGTCGCTTAAGCGATCCGCAGGCGATGGGGCTACTTGCCATTTTGTTGTTTGGCTTTATTGCGATTTATTTCTTTAGTGATTTAATCGCCCCGTTGCTGATTGCCATTGTATTAGCATATTTATTGGAAATGCCAATTAATTTCCTGACGAAAAAATTAAAATTTCCCCGAATGCTCGCCACGTTAATTATTTTTGGTGGTTTTTTAACCTTGGCGTTATTAGTTTTCTTCGGGCTAGTACCAACATTATGGAATCAAACTATTTCCTTATTAAGCGATTTGCCGGCCATGTTCAATAAATTACATGAATGGTTGTTAGCCCTTCCTGAGCATTATCCTGAACTCATCGATTACACCATGATTGATACCTTTTTTAGCGCAGCTCGTGCGAAGATTTTGGGCTTTGGTGAATCTGCGGTGAAATTGTCAATTACCTCATTAATGAACCTTGTATCTCTTGGTATTTATGCATTTTTAGTGCCATTAATGATGTTCTTTATGCTGAAAGATAAAACTGAGCTTCTTGCTGGCGTGAGTCGCTTTTTACCTAAAAATCGTCTTTTAGCCTCTAAAGTATGGAATGAAATGCAGCAACAAATTGCGAATTATATTCATGGTAAGCTGTTGGAAATTTTGATTGTCGGCGTGGTGACTTACATCATCTTTTTAAGCTTTGGTTTGAATTATCCGCTCTTACTTTCTGTTGCCGTTGGGTTGTCTGTATTAGTGCCTTATATCGGCGCGGTATTGGTGACGATTCCTGTTGCGTTAGTGGCCATGTTCCAGTTTGGCATTTCCCCAACGTTTTGGTATTTAATTGTGGCCTTTGCGGTGAGTCAACTTCTAGATGGAAACTTGTTGGTACCGTATTTATTCTCTGAAGTCGTTAATTTACACCCTTTAGTCATCATTATTTCAGTGCTGATTTTTGGCGGATTATGGGGATTCTGGGGCGTATTCTTTGCGATTCCATTGGCAACGCTCGTCAAAGCTGTGATAAATGCATTGCCGGATTAGACAGAATTAAAACGATAAAAAGAAAGCTGACGAAAGTCAGCTTTTTTGTTCTTTTAATTTTTGGATATCCAGAATTTCGACACAATCTGTTGTCCCTGCTTTAATACGCCATTTAATATTAAATTCGTACAGACTAATACCATAAATGCGATCGGTTTCTTTACCTTGTTGATAAGCGGGACGGGGATCTTGAGCGATCACTTCCGTAATAAATCTCGCTAAGTGCGGTCGATTTTTATGATATTTTTCCACCGCACTTTGGGCGATTTCTGTAAATTCTACGTTTAATTTTGCAGATGGTTTTTCTTGTGCAAAACTTGATTTTGCCTCAGATTCACTATCAGCGTAGGCAAGATAAGGCTTAATATCAAAAATAGGTGTACCATCGACAAGATCCACGGAACCCAAATGCAGAAAAACACGCCCATGAATACATTCCACTTGGCGTAATTCAACTTTGGATAGGCCTAGCGGATTTGGGCGATGTGTAGCGCGTGAAGCAAATACGCCGACACGTTGATTGCCACCTAACCGAGGGGGACGAACAGTGGATTGCCATTTCCCATGGGGTACTTTGTCGAATTGGAAAATAAGCCAAAGATGGCTAAATTGCTCTAATCCTCGCACAGCCTCTGGCGAATTATACGGAGGGAGTAGTTCCACAATACCAATGCCATCCTGTACTAAATCTGGTTGGCGTGGCACCGAGAATTTTTCTTTGTAAGGCGTGTGAATCACCGCAATTGGGTGAAGAGTCAGTGTTAAATCATTCATAAAAAGGCAATTTCCGTGTAAAATACGCCCTTTATTGTAATCAAAAGTGCGGTCAAAAAAAATGACAAATCATAAATTGAAAATGTGGTGGGAAACCGCTCGCCCAAAAACCTTGCCTTTGGCATTAGCTTCTATTTTTACGGGCTCAGCATTGGCATATTGGGCAGATAAAGAAAGTTTTAATCTCACCGTGATGTTACTTTGCTTGCTTACCACCATTTTATTGCAAGTACTTTCCAACTTTGCTAACGATTACGGCGATCATCAAAAAGGGTCAGATACCGAAGAACGTATTGGGCCTTTACGTGGTATTCAGCAAGGTGCAATTTCCGCGAATGAGCTCAAATGGGGCTTAATTTTAATGGCAGTGGGTTCATTTTTCTCAGGTGCATTCTTAATTGGTATCGCATATCAAAGTCTCACAGATTTATTGGCTTTTGCAGGTTTGGGTATTCTTGCCATTATTGCTGCCATTACTTATACCGTAGGCGCTAAACCTTATGGTTATTTAGGTTTAGGCGATTTGTCTGTTTTGCTCTTTTTTGGACTATTAGGTGTAGGTGGAACTTATTATCTACAAACTCACAGCATTGATAGCTTAATTACTTTACCTGCGTTAGGCTCAGGTTTATTAGCAACAGCCGTTTTAAATATCAATAATTTACGTGATATTGAGCAAGATGCGAAAGTAGGGAAAAATACTCTGGTTGTACGTATTGGACCGAAGAAAGGACGTATTTATCATTGTATTTTATTAAGCGTTGCCTCTTTATGTTATGTGCTATTTGCGGCATCAACAGCATTTAGCCCTTGGCATTTCTTATTTTTATTGGCATTTCCATTGTTATTAAAACACGCATTATTTGTTTATCGCAGCAAAGAGCCTACGGTGTTACGTCCGATGTTGGCTCAGATGTCAATGATTTCTTTATTTATCAATATCTTGTTTAGTTTAGGCTTGCTTATCGGCTAAATCGGCTTATACTAGAGAAAAAATTTTAACGACAAGGGGTACATTATGTATATCGATACTTCAGAACTTTGTGATATTTATGCTGATCAAGTAGATGTGGTTGAGCCAATTTTTTCTAGCTTTGGTGGCGTCAGCAATTTCTACGGCAAAGTGACGACAGTAAAATGTTTTGAAAATAATGGATTAATTGCCGAGATCCTTGAAGAAAATGGTGAAGGCAGAGTGCTTGTCGTAGATGGTGGTGGTGCAGTACGCCGTGCTTTAATTGATGCTGAGCTTGCACAACTTGCCGCAGATAATGACTGGGCGGGCATTATTGTTTATGGTGCAGTGCGTCAAATTCAACAACTTGAAAATATCGATATCGGTATTCATGCGTTAGCTCCAATTCCAGTTGGCGCAGATGAAAATAATCATGGTGAAAGCGATCTTCCAGTCAATTTTGGTGGTGTGACGTTCTTCCCTGAAGACTACATTTATGCCGATTTAACAGGAATTATTCTTTCGCAAGAAGCATTAGATTTAGAAGACGTTGAAGAAAAATAATTTTGAAATTATAGGCCTTTTTAAAGTGCGGTTAGAAATAACCGCACTTTTTTTGTCAAAATTTTTTTGAACAAGATCACATTTTAAACATTTGTTAGTTGAAAGTTTGTAACATTCATTTAACATCGAAAATAGTTCATCTGTAATCAGTTTGGAGGGACGCATGAACGAAACAAACACAACAAAAAATTATAAAAGTGGGATTATCTTTCTGCTGGCGATAGCCTGTTTTTTTATTTTATTAAAATCTTTACCTTTCGCACCTAAGGAAAATGCTGGTTTAGCATTATTAGCCTTTGTGGCGATTCTTTGGTTAACTGAAGCGTTACATGTCACCGTGACCGCTCTTTTGGTGCCATTACTTGCAATTGCTCTTGATTTGGTGACAACCAAACAAGCTTTAGTGGCGTTTGCTGATCCAACCATTTTCTTATTCTTTGGTGGTTTTGCTTTAGCGACAGCTTTGCACATACAAAAACTCGATAAAATGATTGCCAATAAAATCATGGCAATGGCACGTGGTAATTTGTTTGTCGCTGTGATGTATCTTTTTGCTATTACTGCTTTCCTTTCCATGTGGATGAGTAACACAGCAACAGCTGCCATGATGTTACCTTTAGCGATGGGGATCTTAAGCAAACTTGATAAAGAAAAAGAACATAATACTTATGTCTTCGTATTATTAGGGATTGCATATAGTGCGAGTATTGGTGGTATGGGTACATTAGTAGGTAGCCCACCAAATGCTATCGTTGCAAGTAACTTACATTTAACTTTCTCTGATTGGTTATGGTATGGTTTACCAATTATGCTCATTTTGATGCCGTTGATGATTGGTACACTTTTCATTGTCTTTAAACCAAGACTTCATTTACATTTTGAACAAAACTTTGAACGTATTGAAATGAATGGCCAACGTGTTTTAACGCTTGTGATTTTTGGTCTCATTGCGCTTTGTTGGGTATTTAGTAGTTATATTAATCCAATCATTTCAGGTGTATTTGGTCTTGCTAAAAATATCGGTAGTTTTGATAGCGTTGTCGCATTGCTTGCTGCTGTCATTATTTGTTCAACTGGTGTGGCAAATTGGAAACAAATCCAAGAAAGCACGGACTGGGGTGTATTAATGCTTTTCGGTGGTGGCTTAACTTTAAGCGCCGTGTTAAAAGATTCTGGTGCAAGTAAAGTATTAGCTGACGGTATTGTATTCTTAGTTCAAGGACAACATTACTATCTCATTGGTTTATTGGTCGCAACCTTCATTATTTTCTTAACTGAATTTACGTCCAATACTGCGAGTGCAGCATTATTAGTGCCAATCTTTATTTCTATCGCGCAATCTCTTGGTATGCCAGAAATTGGTCTTGCCTTAATCATCGGTTTAGGTGCTTCTTGTGCCTTTATGTTACCAGTGGCGACACCGCCAAATGCAATCGTATTTGGTACGGGACATGTTCGTCAGAGTGATATGGTGAAAGCTGGGTTTATCTTAAATATTGTGTGTATACTCGTTATCGCGACAATAGGATATTATTTCTGGTTGAATTAATCGTATAAAAGAAAAGGGCGTGTTGGATATATTCAACACGCCCTTTTATTATTCCAAATAAAGATTATTCATCTTTATTTGATTTATCCTCTTCTTCTACTTCAATCTCAACGTCATCTGCTTTGTCTGCAGCACCGTTAATCGTTAAGCACACTTCGCTAGAAATTAAATGCTCTAAGATCGTTGCTAGTTCGTGTAATTTTTCTTTATCATCATCGAAATAACCTTCTTCTTTTAAGTTAGCAATGAAAGCAGAGAATACCGCTTTATCAAAGAACTCTGGTGCGTTAATACCGTGTAATACAGAAAGACGTTGTGCCACCAATTGGCTTTCTTTTTCTAGTAAACCACGGGCAATTCCAGGATCTCTACGTAAAATGCTTACTGTAATGTAGTAGCGTTGTAAGATTTCACGCATACCGGCAGACCAAAGTTGTAAAATACGAACTTTAGCGCGGTGGATAGATAAGAAATTATCATTGGCTTGGATAACATCCTGACGCGCAAATTCATCAATAATGGCTTTAATTTGTGTATTTAATTCTTCTTCATTGAAATGAAGGAAGAGTTCGCCTTTTAAGAATGGATAAATTTTACGAACCGCATCCAATAATAAATCTTTTTGAATCGCTTCATAATGTAAAACGATACTCGCAACAAGTGAAGGCAACACAAATAAGTGTTGAATATTATTGCGGTAATACGTCATAAGAACAGCCGAATTACGTTCTAAACGAATAATTTCCCCAAAGTTATCTTTTTCAACTAAGACGCCAACACGATCTAAGCTTAATACGTGGTCAAGCATCGCTTTTGGTGTATCAGTTGGCAGTACCACATCAGTAGAATACGGTACATTCTTTAACATTTCTTGATAACTAGAGAGTTGTTCTAATAGCTGTTCATGAGAAAGCGCACGTTGACGAGAAGATAGTAGAGCGGTCCCCACTAAATTCATCGCATTAACGGCTGCCGCTTTATTGATATTTACCATGACTTGATTCGAAACAGACCCAACTGCATGGTTAAACCAGTGAGGTTTATCTTCATGATGTTGTTCTTTCCATTCTGGATAATGGTGATTGAGGTAATTTGAAAGCGTGATTGGCTCACCGAAATTCACAAAGCCTTGACCTAAATTACGCAATTTTTTAATTACACGTAAAACTAAGCCTGCATTTTCTTTTTCTTTCGCTGCACCACGTAATTCTTTCGCGTAAGTATCTACTTCTAATACGTGCTCATAACCGATATACACAGGCACCACTGAAATTGGACGCGTTTGGTTATGTTGAAGCGCTTGTAGCGTCATCGACATCATACCGGTTTTCGGTGCAAGCAAGCGACCTGTACGAGAACGACCACCTTCAATGAAGTATTCGACGGAATAACCGCGGTGGAATAATTCCCCTAAATATTCACGGAAAATCGCAGAGTAAAGGCGATTACCTTTAAAGGTACGGCGAATAAAGAACGCCCCCCAGCTACGGAATAAAGGACCCGCTGGCCAGAAGTTTAGGTTTATTCCCGCTGCAATATGTGGCGGTACAAGACCTTGGTGATAGAGCACATAAGAAAGCAATAAATAGTCAATGTGACTACGGTGACAAGGCACATAAACAATCTCATGGCCTTCTAACGCTAATTTACGCACTCGGTCGGCATTTTGTACATCAATACCGGAATACAGTTTGTTCCATAACCAACGCAAGAAACGATCCGCCGCACGAAGGCTGGAATGGCTTACATTAGCCGCGATTTCATGAAGAATTTTTTCGGCTTCAGCATAGGCTTTATCGCGGCTGATATTTTTTGATTTTGCCTCATCTTCTATCGCATTTTGAATTGCTTGAGAATTTAATAGCTTATTAAACATCGCTTCGCGGTTTGGCAAACGAGGTCCAGTCGCGGAAATGCGTTGTTTAGCAAAGTGCATTTTAGCCACGCGAGCCAGTTTTTGTGCAATTTTTTCATCTGAACCGTGCTCATTTACCATGTAACGCAAAGAAAGTGCCTGAGAAAAACGCACAAAAGTATCACGTCCAAACCAAATTGCCGCAAAAGTTTTTTGAAGACCATTTAATAAGCGAAGATTAGGTAAGCTTGCTTTATCTTCTTTACCGGGTGAACGCCCCCAAAGCACAGAAACAGGGATCAGTTGTACATCTAAATCAGCAACATCACGGTGCAACTCTAAATATTTATTGAAGACTTTGGCAGTTTCATCTTTTGCGCCTTTTGATTTAAAAAAGCGGCGACCTTCGTCTAAATAGACATAACGTGGTAATGCTATGCCATCAATCACATTCTTTTCAGCTGGATCAGGCAGACCGACGCTCAAACAGTTACGACGGAAAATCACGAAGTCAGTTTGAGAGGTATAAGGTAAAACGTAAAGAATAGGTTGATTGATGTTGAGTTGAAGCTCTTCGATAGGTTGAGCAGGAATAGGATTATTTTTTACTAAAACCGAAAGCGGTAATTCTAATAATTTACGATAAGTACTTACGATGCCAGACATAATTAATATTCTCTTTTTGTTAGACATTTCTAGGTATTGTCAGGCATTTTAACACATTCGACCAGTCAAATTCTAAAAATTTACATTTGAGATTTATGATGAACACGCAAAAATATGAAAAAAATTGACCGCACTTTTATGACTAGAAAATAGTTGTTGCAATCGCCATCTTTCTGTATATACTAACAGTTATTCTGTATAAAGTAACAGGAGTGTATATGAGACCATTAACTGCCAGACAACAAGAAGTGCTGGAACTCTTAAAACGCCATTTAGAAACCACGGGTATGCCGCCTACTCGTGCAGAAATTTCTCGTGAATTAGGCTTTAAATCCCCTAATGCGGCGGAAGAACATTTAAAAGCGCTTGCTCGTAAAGGTGCAATTGAAATTGTTGCGGGGGCTTCTCGCGGTATTCGCATTATTGATGATAGTGCAAATGATGAGGAAGAAGAGGGCTTACCACTCATTGGTCGCGTAGCTGCAGGGGAACCAATTTTAGCCGAGCAACATATTGAAGGCACTTATCGTGTTGATGCTAATATGTTCAAACCACAAGCTGACTTTTTATTAAAAGTATATGGCCAATCCATGAAAGATATCGGCATTTTAGATGGCGATCTTCTTGCCGTGCATAGCACAAAAGATGTGCGAAATGGACAGATTGTTGTCGCACGAATTGAAGATGAAGTGACAGTAAAACGCTTAGAGCGTAAAGGTTCCGTTATTTATCTACATGCAGAAAATGAAGAGTTTCAGCCGATTGTCGTTAATCTTGAAGAACAACCTCATTTTGAAATTGAAGGGATTGCAGTAGGGATCATTCGTAATAACGCCTGGATGTAATGATGAAAGTGCGGTGAGAAAATAAAGTGTTTTGTGACCGCACTTTGTCTATTCTGGCTATTTGCCATTCGGCTTATTGCTCTCTATAATGCCAAAAAATTTTCAAATCAAGGAAGGAAACATGCAGTTTTCCAAAATGCATGGCCTTGGCAATGACTTTGTCGTTGTTGATGCTGTGACGCAAAATGCCTATTTTACCCCTGAAACCATTAAACGCTTAGCCGATCGTCATCGTGGCATTGGTTTTGATCAGCTTTTAATTGTTGAGCCACCTTATGATCCAGATTTAGATTTCCATTATCGTATTTTTAATGCCGATGGCAGTGAAGTGTCGCAATGTGGAAACGGGGCAAGATGTTTTGCGCGTTTTGTCACCTTAAAAGGGTTGACCAATAAAAAGGATATTGCAGTAAGCACGCAAAAAGGAAAGATGGTTTTAACGGTAAAAGAAGATGGGCAAATTCGCGTCAATATGGGCGAGCCGATTTGGGAACCCAATAAAATTCCTTTTACTGCCAACAAATTTGAAAAAAACTATATTTTACGTACCGATGTGCAAACGGTGCTTTGTGGTGCAGTATCAATGGGCAATCCACATTGTGTTGTTCAAGTGGACGATATTGAAACGGCCAATGTAGCAGAGTTAGGTCCACTCTTAGAAAGCCACGAACGTTTTCCAGAAAGGGTAAACGCTGGATTTATGCAAGTCGTCAACCGTAATCACATTAAGTTGCGTGTATATGAACGTGGAGCAGGCGAAACGCAAGCTTGTGGCAGTGGCGCTTGTGCTGCAGCGGCTGTAGGGATTATGCAAGGTTTACTTGATAACAAAGTGCAAGTTGATCTACCCGGTGGTAGCTTGCTTATTGAGTGGGAAGGCGTAGGTTCACCGCTTTATATGACTGGCGATGCGACTCATATCTATGATGGCAACATTCACCTTTAATCTTTCTAATCTGAATAAAAAATGCGTGGAAACTATCCACGCATTTTTTGTTTATTGTTCAACTTCCACATCACGCTGATTTAATGGTTGCGTTGGACGGTTGTTTTTCCCTTCCATTTCTTCTATCGCGGCAATTTGTGCTTTGCTTGCTTGAATTGGTGATTTAAAAATGGTCCAAGCCACGTTTTCACTACAAGGTGGAGTTGTGAGTGATCCATTTAAGCGGAAGCGTGCCATCTCTTTTGGCATTAGCGCTTTAATATCAATCTGTTGAGCCAATTTTTCTTTTTGTCCAACGGTGAGTTTTTTCTCAACTACTGGTGCTAAGGCTGGATTCGCTTCACCTTCATTGACCATTACGGCAACAACCGCTAATGCTTTATCTTCACTTTGATGAACAAAATGAATTTCTAAAGGATAATGTTGGCGTTTAAAAGTATGTTCACTTGGTGTGTGAAAGTGAAATTGTTTTAAATAAAATGGTTTATTGTTGAGCGTAATAAATGGCGCATTTTCTTGTGCAACACTGACTTGCACGGTATGTCCATTGTTTTCTACTTGATACTCCGCAGGGAAGTAATTCATCTTAAGTGGTTTATTTGCCACTTTCATGCCGTTATCAGCTTCAAGATTAACAGGCGACTGAACCTTCCCTAGCTTACAGGTTTGATATTCGGTGAGCAAATCACCCCAATGTTCAGGGCTTTCTTTCCCATTATAAGACCAATGCGCTTTATGCGTTTGGGCAAATGATGTTGCGCTTAATGCGATAAGTAAGCTAGAAAGCAATAGACGAGTCTTCATAAGGCACCTCTCCTTTTTTGTGGTATATGCCTCATCGATTCTACTGATTCTGTATGATAGCTTTTTGATTTTGGTCAAGTTTTGTTTGAGTGTAAGCACTCATCGTACGAGTGGGGGTAATGCTAAAAAAGCCGTCTATTTTGACCGCACTTTTTTAGCTCTGACAGAGTCTTTCTCTAAGATCTTCTGCAGTTTTGCTGGTTTTAATTCGTTCAAAAACGATATCTGCTTCAGGATATTCTTTATTAAGATAGCGTAGCCATTGTTTGATCCGGGCAACATGATAAAAACCGGAATCATGGAAATTTTCCATTTCCGCATATTTTTGCAAGATTTTTTGAATATCCACCCAAGGCATTTTTTCGCAATTTTGTTTAAGTACAAGGCTTAAGTTTGGGATATTTAATGCACCACGCCCGACCATTAGATCTTCGCAACCTGTCGCTTTCAAACATGCTTGACCATCTTCCCAACGCCAAATTTCACCATTAGCAATCACTGGGATCGTCAAGCGAGATCTCACTTCACCGATTTTTTCCCAATTGATGCGATCGGCACGATAGCCATCGGCTTTAGTTCGACCGTGAATAGTGATTTCAGTGGCGCCACCTTGTTGTACGGCATCAGCAATTTCAAACGCTTGTGAAGTACAATTCCAACCTAATCTTACTTTCACACTGACAGGTAAATGACTAGGTACGGTTTGTCGCAAGGCTAGAGTCGCTTGATAAATTAATTCAGGTTGTTTGAGAAGTGCTGCTCCTCCGTTGCTCCCATTAACGGTTTTGGATGGACAGCCACAATTTAAATCAATACCATGTGAGCCAAGCTCAATGGCGCGATTAGCATTTTCAGCAAGACAGTTTGGATGTTGACCTAAAAGTTGGACACGAACAGGTGTTTTAGAAGGGGTAAAGCCCTGATTTTTGAGTTCAGGGCAAAGACGATAAAAGACTTTTTCGGGTAAGAGTTGATCCACCACGCGAACAAACTCGGTGATGCAGAGATCGTATTCATTCACTTCGGTTAAAAGCTGGCGAACAAAAGGATCAAGCACTCCTTGCATAGGGGCGAGGATAACGCGCACTATTTCCAGCCTTTTGCTTTACAAATTAAATCATAAGCGGCTTGGATTTGTTGCGCTTTTTCTTTAGCCATTTCCATCATTTCTGGCGGTAAGCCTTTCGCAACTAATTTATCTGGGTGATGCTCATTCATTAAACGACGATATGCACGTTTTACGGCATTGCGATCATCGCTTTCACTCACGCCCAATACTTTATAAGCATCGCTTAATGTAGGGCCAGAAGATTGTTGGTAACCACCTTGTTGTTGGTATTGGTAGCCACCTTGCTGTTGATAACCGCCTTGTTGGTATTGGCGATAGAATCCACCTTGGGTAAATTGGCGAGCTGCAATTTCCATTGCCAGCATTTGCTCAAACTGCATACGGGAAAGACCAAGTTCTTCGGCTACCACATAAAGCACTTCTTTTTCCGACTCATGTAATTGAGAATCAGCAAAGGCAGCCTGCACTTGCACATGTAAGAACATTCTCAGTAAGTCAGCACGTTGTCCACATCCAATGCGGAACTCACGAATCACCTGGCGTAAAGGGAAATCGGCTTCTTTACCGCGACGAAAGGCCTCTTGAGCGAGTTTGCGATGGCTCTCATCTAATTGCATCTGGTTCATCAACTGATTCGCCAGTTGAATATCTTCTTCTGTCACACGACCTTTGGATTTACTTAAATGTCCAAGTACCGCAAAAGTAGTTTGCATAAAGAGCGCTTGTCGAGTCGTTTTTTTCTTAAAAAAGCTAGAGTTAACTGAACCAAGCTCATAAAGTTTTTTATCTGCGATAGAGCCTAAAATCAGTCCAGCGATGGCGCCGAAAAAGCCCCCCCATTTAAAACCGAGAAAAACGCCGATAATCTTTCCAAAAAAATACATTCTCTTCCCCTAAAGTGCGGTCAAAAGGTCTTTTGACAATAATGGGCAGACGCAAATGTCTGCCCTTACATTAATATGGCTTTATTCTTATTTTTCAAGTGATGAATTACACACCATAACTTTCACGATAAGCCCGCATCGCAGGTAAATATTGCTGATAATCGGGTTCTTTTTCAATGAATTGCATTAAATCATCCAAATCAATAATGGAAAGCACTTGGCACTGATAGTCGCGTTCTACTTCTTGGATGGCAGAAAGTTCCCCTTTGCCTTTTTCCTGACGATTTAATGCAATAAAGACAGCGGCTAATTTCGCGTGATTGGCTTCAAGAAGTGCCATGGATTCACGAATGGCTGTGCCAGCTGTAATGACATCATCGACTAACAACACATTGCCGGTTAATGGGCTACCGATCAAATTACCGCCTTCACCGTGATCTTTGGCTTCTTTGCGGTTAAAGCAAACAGGCGTATCACGGTTAAATTGATTGAATAGTGCAATGGAAACGCTCGTCGCAATTGGAATGCCTTTGTAGGCAGGTCCAAAAATAACATCAAAATCGACCGCACTTGACTGAATTGCCTTCGCATAGAATTCACCTAAGCGAGCAAGATCTGCGCCAGTACTGAATAATCCGGCATTAAAAAAGTAAGGACTTTTTCGACCTGATTTTAGTGCAAACTCACCAAATTTAAGCACGTTTCGGCTCAAGGCGAATTTAATAAATTCGATTTTGTAGCTTTCCATTTTTTGTTCCTATAAACCTAATGCTTCACGTTGTGCAGCGAAGATTTGTTCGCAGCCTTGTTTTGCTAAGCCTAATAAGGTGAGTAATTCTTCGTGGCTGAATGGTTCGCCTTCTGCAGTACCTTGCACTTCGATCATGCGACCATCTTCCATCATCACAACGTTCATATCTGTTTCGGCAGCTGAGTCTTCTACATATTCCAAATCACATACAGCCTCACCCTCAACAATTCCAACTGAAATCGCAGCAACGAGACCTTTGATTGGATTGGTTTTTAATGTGCCGTTCGCGATTAAACCGTTGATAGCATCACATAAAGCCACTGCTGCACCGGTGATAGAAGCTGTTCTTGTACCACCATCTGCTTGAATTACGTCGCAGTCTAAGGTAATAGAGCGTTCGCCAAGAGCCTCTAAGTCAACCATTGCACGTAATGAACGTGCGATTAAACGTTGAATTTCCATGGTGCGTCCACCTTGTTTGCCTTTTGCTGCTTCACGTTGCATACGGCTGTGTGTAGAGCGAGGTAACATGCCATATTCTGCTGTCACCCAACCTTGATTTTGTCCTTTTAAGAAACGCGGTACGCTTTCATCAACACTCGCCGTACATAAAACTTTAGTATCACCAAATTCCACTAATACTGAGCCTTCAGCATGTTTCGTGTAATTACGGGTGATTTTAATTGGACGAGGCTGATGATTTTCACGATTATTTGGACGCATTCTGAATTCCTTTATTTTTATTGATAAAAAAGCGTGCTTATTTTAGCACGCTTTTTAGTGTTTTATGGATTTGCTTGTTCAAACTCACGAATTTTATTAAACACATCTTGTAAATCTGTACCATAGTTAATTTTTTGCAATTCAGGCACAGAGTTAGATTTTACTAACATTCTGAGTGGTTGGAATTGCATATTGCACAAGTAGATTTGTTGATGTGGCAACATATGCTGTACAAAATGAGTGAGTGCATGAATACCGCCGGTATCCAGCACAGTCACGGCATCGCATTGCAACACGATATGTTTGATCTCGTGATCCGTATGGACGGTTTTATCATGCAAATCCGCAAAGAGTTTATCCGCTGCAGCAAAGAAGAGTGGACCGCTGATACGATAAGCTAATACATCATTTAAATCTTCTGGTGCAGGTTGTTCAATCGCTTTTGTCATTTCTGCAATGGTGCGGATAAATAAGAGGCTCGCTAATAATACGCCGACAGAGATGGCAATTACCATATCAAATAACACGGTGAGAATTAAGCAGGTGAACAACACAGCAATTTCGTTTTTTGTGGAGCGACGCGCCAAACGAATAATTTCAGGTACATTTGCCATATGCCAAGCTACCATTAATAGCAATGCAGCCATAGAAGAGAGTGGCAAATAAGACAGGGCATTCGCAAAGAATAATAGCGAGAATAAAACTAAGAGTGCATGAATTACACTGGCTATTGGTGATACCGCTCCAGATTTTACATTGGCTGCGGAACGTGCAATTGCCGCGGTTGCCGTAATGCCGCCTAAGAATGGTGAAATAATATTACCTAAACCTTGGGCGAGTAATTCATTATTGGAATGATGTTTGGTATCCGTCATATTATCTAAGATGACCGCACAAAGTAGCGATTCAATCGCGCCTAATACAGCCATTGAAAAGGCGGCAGGCAAGATATCTTGTATGCGATCAAAATTCCAATTGATGACTTCACCTTGTGCATTAGGAATATTCCAAGGTAAGGCAAATTCAGGCAAGACATTAGGGATACCATGTCCTGTTGTACCATCAGATAAGGTGTATTGGAATGCCGTACCAATAGTTTCAACCGAGAAACCAAATTGTCCTAAGGCTAATGCCATGAGTGTCCCAATAATGACCGCAGGTAAATGACCTGGCACGGGTAAACGAAGTTTATGCCATTGGGTGAGTACAAATAAGGTGACCACACCCACAGCCGTGTCTGCCCAGTTAATCGTTGGAAGTGCGGTCAAAATAGCTTGTACTTTTTCGATATAGTGGGGTGGCATCTGGGCTATGTCTAAACCTAAGAAATCTTTGATTTGCAAGGTACCGATAGTGATCCCAATTCCGCAGGTAAAGCCTAGTGTAACGGGGAGAGGAATGTACTCAATTAGTCGCCCCAATCGCGACAAGGCCATGATGACTAAAATAATCCCCGAAAGTAGGGTAGCCATAAGTAATCCGCTGAGCCCAAATTGTTGGGTGACGGGATATAAAATCACGACAAATGCTGCAGTTGGCCCTGAAATATTAAAACGCGATCCACCAGTTAACGCAATCACGATACCTGCTACGATAGCAGTATAAAGACCATGTTGTGGTGGAACACCGCTAGCAATGGCTAAAGCCATGGAGAGCGGAATCGCAATGACGCCCACGGTGAGACCCGCGATAATATCTTTAATCAATTTTTGTTTTCCGTAACCTTCACGGAAAGATTCTTTCAATGCGCTAAATGGTTTTACGGCCAAAAACACATTTTTAGAAAAGAGTGATTTGATTTGCATAAAAATACGACGATAGAAAAGAGATAAGTTTATATTTTAGCTAAAAGGAAAAGGATTTTTTATGTTCTAGCTCAAAAAACTTGACTAATCTTGGATAAATCTTTATATTTCACGCACTTCAAAACGGTGAGATGTCCGAGTGGTTGAAGGAGCACGCCTGGAAAGCGTGTATGTGCGAAAGTGCATCGGGGGTTCGAATCCCCCTCTCACCGCCATTCAAATTACAATCCTTTATAAATATCCCGATCATTTTTTAAATCATATATTCTCGATATTTTATGGATATAAAAAAGCACGCATTAAGCGTGCTTTTGTTATTTATACGAGTATTTAGTTAGCGCCAACGTATCCCAACACCTGCACCCGCACCAAAATCACCACGGCTACTTGCAGTACCGCCTACTTTAAATAGCAGTTTGCCATTATCAGAAGCACGAGAATAACCGACTGCTAGTGCACTTTCATTACGGAAAGTTCCTGCACCTACACCAAGCACGCTTTCCCCAGAAGTAATTGCTTGGGGGACTTGTGTTAACGCAATAGCGCTAGAAATCCCTGCACGTAATTTTTTCACGTTGTGTTTCAAATCTGAGCGCAATGATTCAGTAGAACGTGTCATTTCAGAGCGTAAATCAGAAATCTCTTTTGTATTTGTCATCACTTGATTTGATAAGTGATCTAAACGTGAAGCGTTATTCGCAATATTTTGCACGTTATTGTTTACTTTATCAGCAAGTGCTTTGGTATTTTGAGTATTACTTGATGAATTATGGCTGATTCTATTTTTTAGATCATCGATATCAGTTCTGTTCGTTTGAATATTGTTTGTATTATTTTTTACTTGGTTATCTAGGTTATTTAGATTTTTTTGGGTATCCGTAACACGCTCTTCTACACCCGTGATACGATTATCTAAATCCTTACGATTCTCTGTAATTCGTTCATCTAAATTTTTACGATTCTCCGTAATACGATTATCTAAATCTTTGCGATTTTCAGTAATTCTTTCATCCAGTGCTCGGCGATCTTCAGTAATGCGACCATCTAAACGACCCACTTCATCATTAATGCGGTTGTTGAGATTTTTATCTGTTTCATTAATACGATCATTTAGATTTTTATCTGTTTCATTAATACGATCGTTTAAATTTTTGTCCGTTTGATTTAGTCGAACATCGACACCCGTGATGCGATCGTCAAGTTCTTTACGCTCATTTGTAATTCGATTATCAAGAACTGAACGAGTTTCAGTAATACGATCGTCGAGTCTTCCTACTTGAGCATAAACTTCAGTTTTTGTAGCGGTATCTTCTGCAAAAGCAAGAGATGCACTTCCAAATAAACATACAAATAAGAGTGTTTTTTTCATCGGGTTTAATTCCTTTAAATAAAAAATATCCGAAATATCATAAAAATTTCATGTGATATGAAACGAAAGGAATAATACTTGTATGAAATTATTTGGTAAATATTTTAACTTAAAAATTTACAAAGATTTACATTGTAAAACAATGGGTTATGGTTTTGTAAGGTTTTGTGCTTTGCTTGAGAATGTATATAATGGCACGCCCTAAAGGATTCGAACCTTTGACCCACGCCTTAGAAGGGCGTTGCTCTATCCAGCTGAGCTAAGGGCGCATTTTAAGGGTTACATCTTTTGTATGGAATTTCGAGGGAAATATAAAAGAAGTGGTCGGCGAGATAGGATTTGAACCTACGACCCACTGGTCCCAAACCAGTTGCGCTACCAAGCTGCGCTACTCGCCGACGATTGAGCACAATTATAGTGAGCTTTTCTTTTCAGTCAATTAATTTTTTAGATTCCTCTTTCAATTGCTCAAAATTATTCCAGTTTTTCAACCGCACTTTTGTTGTCTTTGTAAAATAAGGCGTTGTCAGTTAAAATAGCAAACGTTTACTTAATGCCATCTTGAGGAAAAAACGCATGACTGCTCAAATTATTTCAGGTACTGAACTATCAAAAAAAATCAAATCGGATGTTGCCAATAAAATTGAACATTATCGTGCTCAAGGTAAACGTGCCCCAGGACTTGCGGTAATTTTGGTGGGGGCAGATCCTGCTTCTCAAGTCTATGTAGGCAGTAAACGAAAAAGTTGTGAGGAAATCGGGATGGTTTCAAAATCCTATGATTTACCTGAAACAACGTCGGAAGCAGAACTACTACAACTGATAGATCAATTGAATGCCGATGAAACCATTGATGGTATTCTCGTGCAACTTCCATTGCCTGAACAAATTAATAGCACATCAGTGATTGAGCGTATTAGCCCTGAAAAAGATGTGGATGGTTTCCACCCCTATAACGTGGGGCGTTTATGTCAGCGTATTCCAACTTTACGCGCTTGCACCCCTTATGGTGTGATGAAATTATTAGAAACCACAGGCATTGATTTACATGGTAAACATGCGGTGATCGTTGGCGCATCAAATATTGTAGGACGCCCGATGTCGCTTGAATTGTTGTTGGCAGGCGCTACTGTCACAGTGACACACCGTTTTACCAAAGATTTAGAGCATCATATTCGTCAGGCAGATGTTTTAGTGGTTGCTGTGGGCAAACCTCGTTTTATTCCAGGCGATTGGATTAAAGAAGGGGCAACAGTCATTGATGTAGGGATTAACCGTATCAATGGCAAATTAGTGGGCGATGTGGAATATGATGTAGCGATACAAAAAGCAGCTTATATTACACCAGTACCGGGTGGAGTAGGGCCAATGACGGTTGCCATGCTGATGTTTAATACACTTTATGCCTATGAGCATAACAATCAACTGGTTTAAGAAATGAAAAAAGTGCGGTTAAATTTGACCGCACTTTTTGTCTTAATGTAATTTCAATCTTGGTTTTAAATAGTGGTTAAGTTTATCCACTAAAATAATCAAGCCAATCTTAATACATCCATGCAAAGCATGTTGATGCATACGATATAAAGACACATACGCAAACTGTGCAAATTTACCTTGAACAGTTAGTGGGTTTTTCCCAAATTTATTTGAAATGCTACCCAATGCGGTAAAGCTTGAAAGAGAAACCAAGGTTCCTTTATCGTTGTATTTAAATGCTTTTAATGGTTTTTGCTCAAAAAGTGCAAAGATATTTTTCGCACAAGCTTTTGCCATTTGATGTGCCGCTTGCGCTCTTGGTGGGACTAATTTACCGTTCGGTTGCATTAATGCCGCACAGTCACCAATGGCAAAAATACTGTCATCCACCGTAGTTTGAAGGGTATCTTTTACCACTAATTGATTGATGCGATTAAGCTCTAATCCATCGAATTGCTGTGTCACCGTTGAGGTGCGAACACCCGCCGCCCATACAATCAGATCAGCTTTGATTTCTTCGCCATCTTTGGTGATAAGTGTATTTGGTTGGGCTTCCGTGATCATCGTATTTAATTTCACGTTTGCACCCATTTCTTGCAATTCCTCTAATACCGCTGCAGATAAATTTTCAGGTAGAGCAGGTAATAAGCGCGGACCTGCTTCAACTAAGGTGACTTGCAAGCAAGAATTATCAATTTTACCGTAGCCGTAAGAAGATAAGTCTTCAGTCGCATGATAAAGTTCAGCAGTTAATTCCACACCAGTTGCGCCGCCGCCAACAATTGCAATATTGACTTTGTTTTCATCCACTAGTTTTTGTTTAAACTCTTCTTCACCGATATCATCTAATGCACGGTTCTCAGAGAATTTAAGGAATAATTCCAACATTCTTTGTTGAAAACGAAGCGCTTGATCAGAGCTATCTAAGAAAATACAGTTATCGGCGACGCCTTTTGTATTGAAATCATTCGATTTACTGCCGATTGCAATCACTAAGTAGTCATAAGGAATGCGACGCGCAACTACAAGCATATCGCCTTCTTGCCCATAAACAGGGGCAAGTTCAACATATTTTTGCTCACGAATGATAGAAAAGGCTTCTGACAGACAGAAGCTTGCGATGGAAAAATTAAAAGACCTTATGACAAAAGAGCAGAAGAAGGCTTATAAGGCAAAAACAAAAAAGAACCAGAGAATGTGGATGGTTTTATGTATACTTTTTAACTTTGGAATTCTTGCGGTATTAAAGTATACTAATCTTTTTATCAGTTTTACATCATTAAAGCCGGTTAATTTCATATTGCCGATGGGTATCTCATTTTACACATTTCAGTCAATGGGATATATAATTGATGTATACAGAGGCGTTACAGAAGCAGAAAACAATATTTTTAAATTTGCTTTATTTGTTTCATTCTTCCCGCAGCTTATGCAGGGACCTATCAGCCGCTGGAAAGATTTAAAAGAGACGTTGTTTGAGGAACACTCATTTTCATGGGAGAGATTTGAGTCTGGAATCCAGAGAAT
>OIZF01000359.1_pt1 | contig 31797 bp, 27 predicted proteins | sample 1588471 | NCBI WGS metagenome assembly OIZF01 (sample SAMN03283279) | human gut metagenome | biome: human-associated habitat; material: feces | host: Homo sapiens | place: Peru | collected 2012
TCCTTCTCATAAGAATCTGTTACTATTATTATACAACATCACAGAATAAAATGGGAAAGAAGTGACTTATCGGACAGTCTGTGGGGACGGGGTTTTCTGGCTTTTTGGGCGCCGTTGGGGACGGGGTTTCTGGCTTTTTTTAGAACAATTTCGAAGGTGCTGGTATTAGAATAAGCCATTAGGAAGAGCCACTAAACCCCGTCCCTAAATGGTCCTTTCTCGTATTGCATTATTTATTGCAGTTCTGGAAATTCCCGTCAAACGGCTGAGCTGACGTATGGGAATACCTATATAATGCAACTTTTGTAAGTATTGATTTCGTAGGGTTCGATCAAGATTTGAAATAAATATCCGATACGTTCATATTTTCGATTGTACCATTTAACAAATTTCACCTCTATCCGTTTCATGATTGTTTCTAATTCGGTGGTTGTTTGTTCAATCAATAAATGAACATGATTATCCATCAAACAATATGCATATAATTTGAATTCACATACTTCTTTGTATTTTTTTAATATACGGATAAATTGCAAATAATCCTCATTTTCTTCAAAAATGATTTGTTTGTTGACACCTCGCAAAATGACATGATAAATGCCAAATCTACTTTTTTCTCTTGGTTTTCTCGGCATAAATTTTCCTTTCTTTATTATATTGTTTTACTTTTTGGAATTTTTTGATTTTTATTAATAGAATCGTTTTGAATAAAAATTTGATTTTTGATTTTAGAATAATCTATGATTTCAACTCGGAAGACTTTTCTTAAGTAGCTATAAAATATCATAAAGAGAAAGATTTTACAACCGCTTCTGCAAAATCTTTCTCTTTTTTCTTTTGTTCTATGGAAATGTTATGTTCTGTGCCATTAAACTCCGTCCCTAAATGGTCCTAAAGAGCCACTAAACTCCGTCCCTAAACGGTTGCTTCTACCAGATAAATGTTTTTCCTCGTAATTGCACCAATCTCTTCTAATGAATTTACCATTCGATAGACTGTTGCCATTCCGATTCCCGGATCTAGTTTAGAAGCTTTGTAATGGATTTCTTTACATGAAGAGCAGTCGCCCTCCAAAATAATATCAAGAATCGTCAGTCTCTGTTTTGTTATACGGCATCCACGTGCTCTCAACTTCTGAATTATTTCTTCTCTGTTCATATCTGACAATCCTTTCTTTTTTATTTGCATATTTGTTATTTTATAAGTTTCATACCTATTTGGCCGGTTTAAAACTCTGAAGAGACACCCATTGGCCAGTACGAAGAGTCACTAAACTCCAAAGAGCCACTAAACCCCGTCCCCAATGGTCCTTACCCTGGTCACCAGAGAGCCAGAAACCCCGTCCCCAACGGTCCTACCCAACGGTCCTAAACGGTTCCTACGCTTACTTTTAATGTCTTGCTTTCTTTGTAAGGTCTGAACAGGAGGTAAAGGAATCCTATAATAAGAATGAATGCTACAACTGTTCCTACACCGAAAGTACCGGCTGTGATAAGTGTACCAATCTGGTAAATGCAAAGTGATACTACGTATGCGAGCAATGTCTGATATCCGATTGCAAACCAGAACCATTTTGCATTGTTCATTTCACGTTTAATTGCTCCCATTGCTGCGAAGCAAGGTGCGCATAAGAGGTTGAATACGAGGAATGAGTATGCTGCAACTGCTGTCATGCTTCCTGCGAGCTGTCCCCAGATTTCTGTTCCGTCTTCTGCAACTTCTGCGAATCCGAAGAGGATACCGAATGTACCTACTACGTTTTCTTTTGCAATGAGTCCTGTAACGGCTGCAACTGCCATCTTCCAGTCACCCCATCCAAGAGGTGCAAACAGTGGTGCGATTACGTTTCCGATTGAAGCGAGGATACTGTCGTTAAGCTGTTCTGCTTCAAGCATTCCGAATGAACCATCTACCCAGCCAAAGCTCATTAAGAACCAAAGCAGGATTGTTGACAATGTGATGATTGTTCCGGCTTTTTTGATAAATGACCATCCTCTTTCCCACATGCTTCGAAGTACGTTTCCTACTGTTGGCATATGGTATGCCGGAAGCTCCATAACGAATGGTGCCGGATCTCCGGCGAACATTTTTGTTTTCTTTAAAATGATTCCTGAGCAAATGATTGCTGCGATTCCTACGAAATATGCACTTGGTGCTACCCATGAAGCTCCGTCAAACAATGCACCTGCGATCAATGCGATGATTGGAAGTTTTGCTCCACATGGGATAAATGTTGTTGTCATAATTGTCATTTTACGGTCACGGTCATTTTCAATTGTACGAGATGCCATAACTCCAGGCACTCCACAACCTGTACCGATCAGCATTGGGATAAATGATTTTCCTGAAAGACCGAATTTACGGAAAATTCTATCCATGATAAATGCTACACGAGCCATGTATCCGCATGATTCCAAAAATGCGAGGAAAATGAAAAGTACAAGCATCTGTGGTACGAAACCAAGAACTGCTCCGACACCGGCTACGATACCATCAAGGATCAATCCCTGCAACCATGCTGCGCAATGAACAGACACAAGAAGCTTTTCAATCGCCGGTGGAATAATTTCTCCAAAGAGCACATCATTTGTCCAGTCTGTTACGAAAGCACCTACTGTTGTAACGGAAATGTAATATACAACCCACATAATAGCAGCAAAAATCGGAAGTGCCAGCCAACGGTTTGTTACGATTCGGTCAATCTTGTCAGAAGTTGTCAGTTCCCCTTTTGCTTTTGATTTTGTAAGGCAATCCCCGATAATTGAGGAAATGTATACGTAACGCTCATTTGTAATAATACTTTCTGTATCATCATCAAATTTATCTTCCATTTCTTTGATTTCTGCTGAAACATCTATCGTAGCTTTCATCTGGTCTTTGATTTTATCATCTTTTTCCAGAAGCTTAATTGCAAAAAATCTTTTCTGTTCTTCCGGCACGCTACCAGTTAATTTATATTCAACTTTATCAATGATTGCTTCTGCATCTTTTGAAAATTCATGAACAGTCTCTGCTGTCTGTTTTTTCTGAGCCAGTTTCACTGCTTTGTTTGCTGCTTCTTTGATTCCTGTTCCTTTTAATGCAGAAATCGCAACAACTTCACAGCCAAGCTTTTTACTCAATTTGTCCAGATGGATTTTATCACCGGTCTTTTCCAGGATATCAATCATGTTTACAGCCATGATTACTGGAATGCCAAGCTCCGTGATCTGTGTTGATAAGTACAAGTTACGTTCAATGTTTGTTCCATCGATAATATTGATGATTGCATCTGGTCTTTCACCGATCAGATAGTTTCTTGCAACGACCTCTTCCAAAGTGTATGGTGAGAGGGAATAAATTCCCGGCAAGTCCATGATTATAACATCTTTGTGTCCTTTTAGTTTTCCTTCTTTTTTCTCTACAGTTACGCCTGGCCAGTTACCAACAAATTGATTGGAACCTGTCAGTGCATTGAACAGTGTTGTTTTTCCACAGTTCGGATTACCTGCTAGTGCAATTTTTACTGACATAATACTTCTCCTTCTTCTAAAAATTCATATCACTATTGATTACTCAACAAGAATCATCTCGGCATCTGCTTTACGAAGTGATAATTCATATCCTCTGACTGTTACTTCAACAGGATCGCCAAGCGGTGCTACTTTTCTTACAAAAATTTCAACACCTTTTGTAATTCCCATATCCATGATTCTTCTCTTAACAGGTCCTTCTCCGGTAAGCTTTGTAACTTTTACTGTCTGACCTACCGATACCTCTCTCAATGTTTTCATGCTACTCATCCTTTCTTCTATGCTTTCTATACCATGATTTTATTTGCCATATCTTTTCCAATCGCTACACGTGACTCTTTCACATTTACAATCAGATTTCCTCCGATATCAGAGACTACCGTTACGGCTCCTCCTACGACAAAGCCCAGGTTCTCTAGAAATCTTCTTGTATCTTCTTTTCCACCTATGCGCTTAATAATGTTTTCTTCTCCCGGATTTACCATTGTTAACGGCATCATGTTCATCCCTTCCTTGTTTTTTATTGATAATCATTTTCATTTTCATACGTTAGTTTATGCTAATTATCATTAGATGTCAATACCTTTATCGATAATTTTTTCTCATTAAGGTGAAAAGGAGGGACAAAGGGGAGGGGGAGTGCCGGCACTCCCCCGGCTCCACCACAAAAAAAATGAACCACTTTCGTGATTCATTTTTTTGTCTAGGTATCGATTAGGGCGTCCATCCTAGACATGATATTATATTTTCAATTTTTATGTAGTTAGCAATTTAATCTTATTTCAGTTTTTCACCTGTCAGCATCTCGTATGCCTGAAGATATTTGTTGATTGTTTTATCCACGATTTCCTGTGGAAGTGTCCAGTCATTATCCGGATTTGCTTTCAGCCAGTCGCGGGCAAACTGTTTGTCAAAGGATGGCTGTCCATGTCCCGGCTCGTATCCTTCAGCAGGCCAGAAACGAGAACTGTCTGGTGTCAGCATCTCATCACCGATTACAAGATTACCATTTTCATCCAGACCAAACTCAAATTTTGTATCTGCAATGATAATTCCTTTGCTCAATGCGTACTCTGCGCATTTTTTATATAATGCGATTGTACAATCACGCAATTTTTCTGCGTATTCTTTTCCCTGTCCCGGGAAATATTTTTCCAGATGTTCTATACTCTGCTCATAGGAAATGTTTTCGTCATGATCACCAATCTCTGCCTTTGTTGATGGTGTATAGATTGGCTCAGGTAATTTGTCAGATTCTTTCAATCCTTCCGGAAGCTTGATTCCGCAAACAGTTCCGTTCTCTTTATAGCTTTCCCATCCGCTTCCTGTAATATATCCACGAACGATGCACTCGATTGGAAGCATCTCCAGCTTGCGGCACATCATGCTGTTGCCATCGAATTTTGGCTGCTGGAAATATTCCGGCATATCTTTCACATCTACAGAAATCATGTGGTTTGGAAGAATATCTTCTGTAAGATCAAACCAGAATTTTGACATCTGAGTCAATACAGTTCCTTTTTTTGTCACTTCATTATTCAGAATTACGTCAAAACAGCTGATTCGGTCTGTTGCAACCATAATCAGGCTGTCACCATTATCATAAATCTCACGTACTTTTCCTTCTTTAATTGGTTTTAATTCCTGCATCTTTTGCACCTCGTATTTATTCATCATAGCTTTTATTATAGCGATACAAACAGAAATTATAATCTCGTCTTACCTTCGCTGCATTTCCCGTTCTTTCGCTACAGATAACCTACCACCATTTATGCTTGCATGTCAATGAATCCGACTGTTACATTTTCTTATAACTATTTATAAGAGTATCACTCAACGTTTCTTAATGCCTGCGATAATGGGATTCTTCGGATTTTTTTCGACTGGATTATATATACAACCAAATAACAAAGCATTCCCAAAACAAACATTGTCGGGTAAATCCAAGGAGCTATATAATATGTCAGCCAGCCTGAATACTCCTTCATCATAAGATAATAGATTACTTTTATCGCTTTATCGCTGAGTGGTATCGCAATTATCAAAGAAACCGCCACAACGACGCCCGTTGCAAGACTGTATAAATTTCCGGCCTCTCTGTCGGAGTACCCAAGAATCTTAAGCATTGAAATCGACGCTGCATTTTTCTCGATGATTGTTTTTGCAAGCAAATAAATTACGATGATATAAATCATCAAAGCAAATCCATTCATCATATAAAAAGTCTGTCCCATAGAGTCTTCGAGCTGATCCGCCATAACTGTCAGATCGTGTTCCGTAATCGTCGATGCAATCATCGTATCGTCGATATCTTCTATTTTTTTATCTGTAAAATATCCGCTAAAATAATCCGGGTCTTTGTCAAATATATCGCAAAATGTGGATTTTGATAAGAATATACACATTGTAGCAGGATAATGATAACTTCCGCTCACCTTAAATGTATATGTATTATCTCCGTATTCTTCATGGAGCTTGATTTCATCTCCGATCTGGATACCATATTTCTCCATATATCCGTCTGACAGTACGACTTCTCCATCTTTCAGATCCAAATTTTTCAAATATTTTGAATGATCCTCGATTCCGTAAACCGTAATTTCTTCATCACTACTATTTTTCAGCTCGGACACTGCATATTTTTCAGCACCTGATGTCTCTGTTTCCAAAGGCATTTTTAAAATATACTGATAATTCGCAATTTTTGAATCGAGTACTTCTGCTTTAAAATGAGTCAGCAATGGTGATAACATCATTCCAAACAACATCAAAACACTTGCGAAGAAAATACCTGCAAATAACGTCAGATACGCCGCTTTATTTTGCAGAATCACGCGGATGCGGAATCTGGTAATAAATTTCCAGTTTGGAAGGCTGATTGCTCTTCTTTTCTTGTTTCTCTTAAGCTCGTGTCTTAAAAATTGTAATGGCGGTAAAGTCATCATGGACATGATCACAAGAAAATTCACAACCAGAAGTAACACAAATGGTATGACTGTCGTTTCTATAAAAGCATCTGCATTCCAGATTGTCGTGTATGTCGGAAGCGAATAACTATGGTAATACATTCCTGCCACAATATATTTCATCCATGTATACCCGAGTACATTTCCTACAACAGATGCGACCACCATAACAACCACCGGCAGCGTCATATAATGCCGCACCAGTTCGCCTCTCGTATAACCAGACGCCAACAAGGTTCCGACTACGGAAGATTCCTGCTCGATCGTACTTCTCGCCGTAATCGCAAATATAAATGCCAGAATAACAATTACGATATAAAGCAGCCACTGTACCATTACCTGGTCTCCGCCCATATCGTCTCCTGTGAAGGTAATTGCCTGATTATCCTGGCGGGCAACAAAGTCTGTCATGACAGCTTCTTTCTTTATGATATTCTTGATATCATTTGCCTTATCCTCCTGTTTTTTGTCAGATAAAGTCGCATCATCATTTACCCATGCATAGCATTTTTTAAGACCGGCATCTCCAAATTTATCAAACGCATTTTCCGTTACAAGCGCAACTGTAAATTTATTCGCATCAAACATCATATCTGTATTATTTTTAAATAATGCACTGTAATCTGATAATGCGACCACGCCTGTCACCTTGTATTTTTTGCCTTCGATTTTCATGGTATCGCCGATGGCAATCTCATTATTTTCTGCATACAAGCGGTCAATCACGATTTCATCATCCGCTTTAGGATACTCTCCATCCATCAAGTCTGCCTTATTTACATCATCACGCATCTTATACAGACGGATGGTATGTTCTTTTGCGATTTCTTTATCTTTATAGAACATCGGATAAATCGTAATATCTTCTTTTTCTTCCAATTCATCTTTTAATTTATCTGAAATGGAATCGGTTAATACGAAATGACCATTCTCGATATTATATTTTTCAAAACTGTTATCATAGGCTGATTTACAGCTTCCGTCTGCCACAAGAAAACCGGAACAAAATCCTATGATGATCGTAAAGAACAAAAAGAGGGCCAGATATTTTCCCCACTCGGACTTCAACTCACGCAGATATCGTTTTGATAATGGATTTTTCATACGAGCACCCCCTTACCATTCCAACTCTGCCGCAGTTTGTTTCTGTTCATTGTAAATGCATTTGCGGATCTGTCCGTCACGCAATTTGATGACCTGATCTGCCATTCCCTGAATCGCATCATTATGTGTCACTAGAATAACCGTATTTCCAAACTTTTTATTCACATCTTCGATCAATTGTAAAATTTCTTTAGAGGTCTGATAATCCAGCGCTCCTGTCGGCTCGTCGCAGAGCAAAATATCCGGATTCTTAATCAAAGCCCGCCCAATAGCGGTTCTCTGCTGCTGCCCTCCTGAAAGCTGATTTGGAATTTTGTCTTTATGTTCCCATAGCCCCAGTGTTTTCAGCAAACCATCTAACTCCAGCGGATTTTTGGATAAATATGCGCCGACCTCAATATTTTCTTTTACGGTCAGATTTGGAATCAGATTGTATGCCTGAAATACATAACCCAAATGTTTTCGACGATACTGGGCTAACTGCTTTTCATTCATACTCTCCATCTGCTCATCGCCGATTCGAATCGAGCCGCTATCAATGTTTTCAATGCCACCGATAATGTTTAACAAGGTGGATTTACCTGACCCTGACGGGCCAAGTAAAACACAGATATCCCCTTTCTTAATCCCACATGAAATACCTTTAAGTACTTCTGTTTTGTTTTCTCCGCTTCCAAATGATTTTTTTATTTGATTCAGTTCCAGATACATAGATGTTCCTCTCTTTCCTATTTATCCAGCAAATCTTTCATACTTTGCAAGCTGATCAATAAGGTCGATGTATTGTGCAATAATGCAGACGTTGTAGGTGGAAAGATTCCCATAACTCCACCTGCTATCAGACCGGTATTGATTCCGACAATGGAACGATAATTATTATGGATTCGCTCCATCAGTCTGTCGCTTAGATTTTTCAAAACAACAATTTCTTCCAGATTATCTGCACCAATCGTAACATCTGCAATTTCTCTCGCGATCTCTGCTCCGTCACTGATTGCAATTCCAATATCGGAAGCTGACAGAGCCGGCGAATCATTGATTCCGTCACCAATCATAATGACTTTTCTTCCGTCAGCCTTTTCTTTCTCTACAAAACTTGCCTTGTCCTCTGGTAACACCTCTGAGAAATACTCATCTACACCTACTTTTTCAGCAATCACTTTCGCTGTGCGGTCACTGTCCCCTGTCATCATAACGACCTTGATTCCCTTACTCTTAAGTTCGGAAATCACTCTTTGCGCCTCTTCACGAAGCGGGTCTTCGATGCAGACAACTGCTGCCAGTTTACGGTTAATTGCCATATATAAGTGTGAACATTCTCCCGGAAGCTGTTCATAGAGCTTTTCTTTTCCTTCCGGAATGGTACATTTTTCATCTTCAAACACAAAATGCGAGCTTCCGATGATAACGGATTTTCCCTCTATCGTCGATGAAATGCCATGAGCAACAATATATTCTACTTTGGAATGTAACTCTTCATGGACCAGATTTTTCTCTTTTGCCGCTGTTACAACTGCTTTCGCCATGGAATGTGGGAAATGTTCCTCCAGACATGCCGCAATTCTTAGAAGTTCGTCACTGCCCATATCATTAAATGATACGACATCTACTACTGTAGGCTGTGCTTTTGTCAATGTTCCTGTTTTATCAAATACAATCGTATCTGCTTCTGACATTGCCTCGAGATATTTTCCACCTTTTACAGTAATGTTGTAGGTACTTGCTTCTTTAATCGCTGACAATACGGAAATCGGCATTGCAAGTTTCAATGCGCATGAAAAATCTACCATCAATACAGATAATGCCTTTGTTACATTTTTCGTACACAAATACGTAATTCCTGTTCCAAGAAGTGTATATGGAACAAGCTTGTCTGCAAGATGTTCTGCTTTTCCTTCCAGAGAGGATTTCAGCTTTTCTGACTCTTCAATCATAGAAACGATCTGGTCAAACTTGCTGTTTCCATTGCTTTGTTTTACTCGGATCGTAAGTTCTCCTTCTTCCAACACGGTTCCTGCAAAGACGCTTGCATCAATTGCCTTCGCAACCGGAACGGATTCTCCTGTCATGGAAGCCTGATTTACCATTCCTTCTCCTGAAATGATTGTTCCATCAAAAGGAATTACATTTCCCATATGTACTCTTACCAAATCTCCGGCTTTGATATCCGAAGTTGAGACAAGCACTTCCTGATCCTCGGTTACAAGCCACACTTTACTGATATGTAAAGACATGCTGCGTGCAAGATCGCCGACTGATTTTTTATGTGTCCACTCTTCTAATATCTCGCCAATTCCAAGCAAGAACATAATGGAACCTGCGGTGCTAAAATCTTGTCTGAAAATAGAAACTCCGATAGATGTTGCGTCTAACACCGGAACTTCAATTTTTCCTTTTGCAAGTGTGCAGATTCCATGCCATATGTATTTCACAGATTTTGCAGTTGTAAGCACTGCACGAACCGGAATCGGCAGAAATATTTTATTTCCATAATGAAGCACTACCGAAGTAACCAGTTTCTCCCAGTATTCGCTGTTCAATTCTCGTCCCGAATTTTTCAGATAGGTATCCGGAAGTGTCACCTCTCCGTAGTGAAATGCTTTCAGGCTTTCAATTACGCTTTCTCTGTCTCCTTTATAGCAAATGGTCACGCATTGTGTGCGTTCCTGCACTTTCACAGATGTAATCTGCATATTTTGTTCCATATAGTATTGTATTTCGTCTGCCTGCTCAAAGGTCATTCGACTCTGAACAAACTGCACACGTAATCGTCCTTGTATATCATGTTTAATTTTAAACTTCATGTAAATCCTTCTTTCCGAAAACACCTGCAGATAAAACTGCAGGTGTTCTGGTTTTTTGTTTGCTTTATAGGTTATATTTATCTCAGTCGGAGATTGGACTCCCACCTCTTTCAGGTGGTGAGCAACAGCAAATTTATCTCAGTGGGAGTCCAATCTCCGACTGAGATAAACGCTCCGCGAGGATGCGCAGTGATTCTGATAGGAATATGTCAGCTTTGCTGACCAGAATCACGCGCCAAGTCTCACGAACGTTCGACTTGAATATAGTAATAATTACTATTATTACTATCTTTAATATAACTCACTTTTATAGTATTGTCAACTATGAATTTTATTATTCTTACGCCGCTACTGTAATGCAAAAAGAAAGAGGAAAACGACCCCTGCCGATTTCCTCTATTATAGCATTTAATCAATAAATGTACCTATTATTTTGTTTCTGATTTTTCTAACTTTTATGACGGATCAGAAAAGTGGATTAATACTTTCAGTTTACTTCCGCCATATTGGCTAAACTCTTCAAACGCCCTGTCTGCTTCATCCAATTCATATTCTGATTTCTTCTTCACATCTGTCGAATCCGGATTCATTACAATCTTTTCCAAATCAATTTCTCCATTTTTTACTAAATCAATCAGTTCTGTAAAATCTGCTTTCAACGCATTTCTTGATCCGAATATATTTAACTCCTTTTTCTGGATTAATGTAAAATTGAAATCCAGATTTTTCTTGCCTACTCCAATCAGAACTATACGTCCGCCATAGGCTGCCGCATCAATACAATTCTGGAATGTAGACGGAAGTCCGACAGCTTCAATACAAACATCAAATCCATGATGCTCCCCTGTAATTTCATTTACATGGTTCATAAACTCTTCCTCGCTGTCATTCTTTATCATACCGGCAAGTCCAAATGTTTCATATGCATATTGAAGTTTCTCTTCGGCAACATCTACAATGTATACTTCTCCACCTTTTGCTTTTGCGGCAATTGCAGCAAGAACACCGATTGTTCCTGCACCGATGACAAGCACTTTATCGCCTTTTTTTACATCTGCTCTTGATACCCCATGATAACTGATACAAAATGGTTCAATCAGTGCAAGCTGTTTTGGATTCAATCCTTTTCCATCATAAATCCGCTCAATCGGCATTGTGATATACTCGGAAAATGCTCCGTCTCTCTGTGCCCCCATTGTTTCATTGGATTCACAGCAATTTACCAGTCCTCTCTCACAAGAGTAACATTTCTGGCAATTGAAATATGGATTGCAAGTTACGATCATCCCCGGCTTTAATCCTCTGTCATTTTCACCGATTTCTACAATCTGTGCAGAAAACTCGTGTCCCGGTATTCTCGGATAGCTTGCATATGCGAAAGTTCCGCGATATGTACCCAAATCACTTCCACAAATTCCACCATATAATAATTTTAATAATGCCTCTCCCTCTTTTACTTTTGGCATTTCATTTTCTGTAACTGCAACCTTTCCCGGTTCAGAAATTATAATTGTTCTCATGTTTTTTCCTCTCAATACATTCTTTTATTTAACGTTCTCTATCAACATATTTTTCATTCCATATAACTGCGGTTTTCATTGGTGCACCTTTTGCATAAATTTTATTTTCATATGCATCAATCGGATCCTCTGTAAATTCATCTTTGTCTATCAATTCAACGATCTCATCATAGCAGCTGTTTTGAAGTATCTGAATAGCCTCCTCCATATGATCCTGACGGAAATTTATGGAGCCGAATATCACCTGATTTTTAAATCCGAATGGCATCGTATCGACTGTAATTTCCGGTCCCAATGAGAAAGAATTATAAATACCATTACAGCCTAGTACACCGTATTGGAATGCAATTTCGTGTTCAATTGCTGCTCCGCTGGAACCGATAAATACTGTTGCAGTACCACCCAATTTTTCTTTAATTGCATCTGCAAGTTCTTCTTTTGTATCAAATGCACTTCTGACATAAGATGCCCCTGCCTGTTTTAGTGCAAATGCAACCTTTGGACTGTTTTCTTCGCTTCTTGCCACAAAAACAATCTTCGCCTCCGGATATTTCTGACGAATCAAATCCCCGATAAACATACCTGTTGTTCCAAGCCCGAAAATACATACTCTGTCAAAGGTTTCCTTCTTAGCAATTTTTCTTGCCTCTTCTTCGCCACATTTATATTGAGCCATTTTCACTCTGAAATTCTGAGCCTCTCCTATATCTTCCATTCGTTCTCTCTGGAAAATCATACAGGCATATGGGTCACTGAATACCAGCTTCTTACACAGATTAAGAGAAATTTTTCCATCCTTCACATAACCATCCGGGATTTTCAATAGCATGTCAGGATTGTAATAATTTTTATCTGAAAACAAACCATCAGCCTGATCACATCCATATTCAAAATACGTTTCCTCTTCTGTATATCTGGTTGGATCATAGCTGTTTCCTCCACGGATCAACACGATTGCAAAACGCTCTTCTGACGGTACCCATACAACGCCCTCATGACCATTGATCAATCTGTTACAGCCTTCCGGAAATTTCGGTTTTAATTTTCCTTCTCGCCCCATATTCATCAATGTGTAATCTGTTCCGCAAAATCCAACCAGAACACTCTCTGCGATCACACCTTCTTTTTCTTCCTCTCCTCTTAATCGTCTTCTTGGGATATTATTAATTTCAACATCTCCATATACTAATGGATTCTCTTCGCTATTCTGAAAATATGTTCCTTTTACAATCATCTTATCTCTCCTACTCAACCATGTTAATTATTTTTTCCGGAACTTCTAATTCTGGAAAACCATAAAATCCTTTTGCATTTTCTCCTAAGATTTTTTTCTTTTCTTCATCCAATAAAGCAGTCGATTTTTCTATAAAATCTTTGCTCATCCCATAAGTTATGGCGGTCATTGTTCGTGGGTAATCACTTCCCCACATCAATTTTTCAACTCCACAAATCTCTATTGCCTTGCGTATTGCCTTGACAGCCGATGGATATGGATAAAATTCTTTGTGAAACAACCATGTAATCCCGCCACTTTCAATATAAACATTTTTATGCTTTGCCAACGCGATCTGCTTCTCCCAACCTTCTACCGTGACCATGCCAAAATGTCCGATCGCAATTCGCAGATTCGGATGCATCTCAATCAATTGTTCCATATCACCTACTTGAAGCTCTCCATCTGCCATATCGATTGAAATAAATTTATTCAGCTTGTCTGCTTTTTCAAAAATCTCTTTATGATGCAACAAATTTTGATCGTTTAGTCTGCCCCCACAAATTTTAATTCCGTCAAACTGTTCTATCCATTTATCGTCTATTTCTTTTTCCTCATACAGACAACAGATTTTTATTCTTTCCGGATATTTCTTTCTACATTCCAATAAATATGCATCCTGATTGCCATCGATATACTCTTGTGTCACCACGCATCCGCTGACTCTCGCATAATCCATATTTGCGACCAACATTTCCACTGTGTTTTTTCCGTCCAGCATATAAGGTGGCATCATTTGACGTATCGCTCCGCCAAAATCACTTTTTCCTTCGCTTAATGCAAAGACTGGTTTTCCATTTACACGTCCCGCTTGTTTTTCCCAAAGATGTAAATGTGCATCAATAATCATCGTCATCCTCCTTTTTGTTTTTTCTATCTTGTTCTTGATTTCATTATAAAATCTATAGTACGATAATAATATTGGAACAGTGGACAAACCAGACTTATTTATGTCCGATTAGCGTACTTTTAAAAAGGGGTATACAGTATGAAAAATGATAACTTATATATTACATTTTCGATAGGTGATTATCAGATTAATATATTGAAATTTACATATGAATGTCAGACGTGGAATACACCTTCACATGCACATAGCTCGAACAGCTATGAGATTCATTATATTCCAAAAGGAAAAGGAACATTGATCAGCAATCAATGCTCCTATGAATTATATCCAAATATACTCTACACAACCGGCCCTCATATCGAGCATCAACAATATTCTGACTTAGATGATCCGACATATGAGTATTGTATTTATTTAAGAATTGAAAAAACACACGACACAAAAAAGAACTCTTCTGAAAACTCTATTATAGAACCGTTTTTACATTATCCGTTCTGGTACGGAAAAGACTGTGCTAAGCTTCAAACTACCCTCGAAGCAATTTATCAGGAGTTTTCTGCTCCCGGCTCTGCTGCCCCTATCATGTTGCGTGCTCTTTTTATGCAGTTCCTGGTTAAAATACTACGCAACTATGAACCTGCTTCAAATGCTGCTATCACATATATTCCGATTCCTTTAGTGAAGGCTTATATCCTGATTGAAGATAGTTTTTTACTGGAATATGATACAATTACATTAAATGAATTATCACGTCGTTTAGGCTTAAGCACCAGACAGACCAGTCGGATTCTCTTTAATCGATATGGACAAAACTTTCTCCAGAAAAGGACAGAAGCCAGAATGGCGGCAGCTGCTACCTTTTTAAAGGAAGGTAAGCTTTCAATCTCTGAAATATCCGACCGGTTGGGCTATTCTTATCCGAACCATTTTCATACAGCTTTTAAAAACTATTATAAGATGACGGTTTCTGAGTATAAACAAAATATTTTGCGAAATGAAACAGGGAGATGATTCGAACACCTCGAATCATCTCCCTGTTATTTACTTATCATCTGCCAGACGCATTAAAGTTTTATTCTGTCTCATAAAATACTTTTTTATCTAACGCTTTATTCTGATGTGCAACAATTGTTGTACATACTGCATCACCTGTGATATTAACAGCTGTTCTTGTCATATCCAGAATACGGTCGATACCCATGATCAGACCAATTGCCTCTACCGGAAGTCCGACTGAGTTAAATACCATCGTCAGTGTAACCAGACCAACGCTTGGTACTCCGGCTGTTCCGACAGATGCAAGTGTCGCTGTTCCGATTACTGTAATATAATCTACCATGCTCAAATGGATTCCGAATGCCTGTGCCGCAAACACAACCGCAACTCCCTGCATGATGGATGTACCATCCATGTTGATGGTTGCTCCAAGTGGAATCGTAAATGAAGAAATCTTCTTGGAAACTCCAATCTTCTTAGAAAGTGTCTCAATAGAAAGTGGAATTGTTGCATTTGATGTCGCTGTTGAGAATGCAAATGCCATAACCGGGAAGAATTTCTTGATAAAACGGATTGGGTTCAATCCTGTAAAAATCTTCAAAAGGATCTGATATACTCCAAAACACTGGATTGCAAGTGCCACAAGTACTGCGATCATATATTTTGCAAGTGGAATAAATGCACTAAATCCAATATTTGCAAATGTACGGCTGATCAGACAGAATACACCGATTGGTGCCAGACTCATGATCATCATTGTCATTTCCATCATGATATCATTAAACTGACTGAAGAAGTTTGCAACTGTCTCTGCACGTTCTCCCATTTTTGCAAGGATAACACCAATGATCAAAGCAAAAACGATAACCTGAAGCATTGTTCCGCTTGCCAGTGAGTTGATCGGATTATCCGGAATAATATTTAAAATTGTATCTGTCAGTGAAGTTGCTTCCATTGTCTCAACAGTAGAAGCACTTGTCTGGATTGCACTCATATCAAGCCCAATACCAGGATTGATCAAATTACCAATGGACAATGCTACTGTTACGGCAAGTGCTGTTGTAGCAAGATAAAAGATCAAAGTTCTGACACCGACTGTTCCAAGCTTCTTTGTATCTCCAATGGCCATACTTCCACACACAAGAGAACAAAATACAAGTGGTACAACAAGCATCTTCATCAGACGGATAAATCCCTGTCCGATTACATAAAGCACACCTTCTACAATAATATCATGTTTGATCTTGCTGTCCGGAATCAAATAACAAAGTACAATTCCAAAAATAGCACCTAAAATCAAAGCAATAAAAATCTTCGTCGTCAGGCCAAGTTTTTTCTCTTTCTTTTTTTCTTTCACATTCTTATTTTTCATTCTACTTCTCCGTTCTTTCATTCATAAATTCTTCTAATGACTCTTTCCAATCTGGCATATCATACATATCGATAATACGGAGAATAAAATTGTCCAATACCGCATATGGTGGTCTTACCGCTGAAAGATCCGACTGTTCTGTCGGAACCGCCTTTAATTCAATTTTCTTTCCTGACAGTCTGAGGATTTCCTGTGCAAATTCATGTCGGTTGCAGACTCCGCTACAAGTTACATGGTAAGTACCATATTCATTTGTATTGATCAAATACAGTATCATTCTTGCAAGGTCTTTTGCACTTGTCGGAGAACCAAACTGGTCTGCTGCTACAGAAAGTGTATTTCCCTTTTCTGCGGCCTCCAATACCTGATTCACAAAATTATGCCCGTCTTTTCCATAAACCCAGTTACTGCGGATAATAAAATGCTTATGTGTAAATTCCTTTACATAATTCTCGCCCGCTCTTTTTGAAGCCCCATAAACAGTCAACGGATTTGTATCATCAAATTCTGTATATGGTTTCTTACTCTTTCCGTCAAATACATCATCTGTTGAAAGCTGAACCATCTTCGCACCATTTTTTCTTGCAACAATGCTTAAATTTCTTGCTCCAAGTGCATTCACCCGATAAGCAAGTTCCGGTTCTTCTTCGCACAGCTTTGTGTCTGTAACACCTGTACAGTTGATAATCACATCCGGACGGTTCACAATACCAAAATTGAGTACTTCCTCTGTGTCTGTAATATCCAGCTCGTCTTTATCTGTATTCAACACTTCAATCTCTAATGGGTCAAGGACCTCATTCAGTGCATGTCCGATCTGTCCGTTCGATCCTGCTATCCATACTTTAATCATCTCTCATCCTCCTTAAATTTTGGAAATTCCAATTCTTATTTTATCATACCGATACGGCTAAGGAAACCCTAAAACTGCTTGTCCATTCCTTTTTATTTCTTTATAAATATTCCTGCAATGTATGGAGCAATTCATCCACAACAATTGGTTTTGATAAGAACCCATCCATTCCTGATTCCAATGCATTTTTCCGGTCTTCATCAAATGCATTTGCTGTCATGGCAAGAATCGGGATTCCAGCCAGCTTTGGTTCATTCAGTTCTCGGATACGTTTCGTTGCCTCATATCCATTCATTATCGGCATCTGCACATCCATCAATACCAGATCATAATCGCCCGGTGTTGAGGTTTTGATTTTCTCTACGGCTTCAACTCCATTTCCTGCTGTATCCACTTGAATTCCATACTCATTAAGAATTGTCATCGCAATTTCGCTGTTCAATTCATTATCTTCCACAAGCAGTACGCTCTTGCCTTTAAAGCCCTTATCTGCAACAGGGAGAATTTCATTCTCCTCGGCCTGTTTCTGTCCAATCGCAGTCATTAAAGTATTACGTAAATCTGACATAAACATAGGCTTCGAACAAAATGCTGTTACTCCTGCTGCCTTTGCTTCTACTTCAATATCAGACCAATCATAAGCAGTCAGAATAATGATCGGTGTATCATCACCGAGGCTTCGGATCTGACGAGTCACTTCTATACCATTCATATCCGGCAAACGCCAGTCGATGATATATGCATGGAAAGCATCCCCAAGTTCTATTGATTGTTGTGCACGAAGAACAGCCTCTTTACCGGAAAGTGTCCACTCTGAACGCATTCCTACTTTCACCAGCATCTTAGTCACACTGTCACAAGTATTAAAATCATCATCCACAACCAAAGCTTTGAGACCTTCCAGTTCTGCAATCTTTTCTACATGATGCTGCTCAGACTGAATACCAAACTCTATTTGAACAATGAATTCTGTCCCTTTTCCTTGCTCTGTCCGAACTTCAATCGTACCACCCATCATATTCACAATATTTTTTGTAATAGCCATACCAAGCCCGGTACCCTGCGTCTTGCTGACTGTAGACGTCCGTTCACGTTCAAATGGGTCAAAAATTTTCTGTGCAAACTCCTGACTCATACCGATTCCTGTATCCTTTACCCGGATTTCATAGCATCCACTTCCTTTTTTTGTACACGGAAGCTGTCTAAATCGGACAGAAACTGTTCCACCTGCCGGAGTAAATTTAATTGCATTCGATAAAAGATTTAGCAGCACCTGACTAAGTCGTGTCTTATCACAATAAACATCCTCATCGGTAATGTCCATGACATCCATATAAAGTTCCAATTGCTTTGCATGAATCTGTCCGCTTACAATAGTCTTCAGATCATGCAGAACCTCCGGCAGACTAACCTCCGTCTCTTCTAAATGGATTTTACCACTTTCAATACGACTCATATCTAATACATCGTTGATAAGTGAAAGTAAATGTTTACTTGAAGAAAGAATTTTACTCAAATAATCTCTGACTTTCTCCTGATTATTGATATTACTTACAGCCAATGTTGCAAAACCTATAATCGCATTCATCGGTGTTCGAATATCATGCGACATATTGGAAAGGAACATACTCTTTGCCTTATTAGCTGTTTCAGCAGCATGTACAGCTTCAGAAAGTGCATGATTCATTTGTTTATCAGCAGTTCTGTCTGACATAACTAAAATGTATTTTTTCCTTTTCTCTACCTCACTGCCCATGGCAACAATATGAAACCAATGATGTTCTTTTGTTTTCTGATGGACACACTCAAACTCCCACTCGCGCTGTTGTCTGACCTGCAATCCTTCTAAATAATTCTTATCATGGTTTGCAGAGTTCTTTGGGTGCAGACTTCTGAGAACGTGAATATCCTGCTTGATCTCTTCTACCGTGACACCTAATAGTTTCTCAACATTTGGACTGACATAATCTACTTTCGAGGTTTTTCCATCCAACATCAGAAAAACATCATCCACATTCATTGAGAGTTTCTGAAATAACTCGTCTCGATATAAAATTTCAGTATTCTTTTTCTTCAGATTTACTCTATTCTTTCTAAGAATCACTACAATAATAAATCCCGCAATACTAAGCACCACAATACCGGCAAGTACCATCGTAGTAAACTGTAAGATATTCATACTTGTGTTAACAATATTAACCGGCACAAGCTCTAACAATGACCAATCCTGAATTTCCGATTTTTCATAGATCAGATAGTATTTTGTTCCGTCCAGTTTTATAAGCATAGAACCACTTTGTTCCTGTTCTAATTTCTTTGAAAATGCGAGAATCTCTTTTTCTGACAGATTCGAACGCTCTCGCAAAACGCCAAAGAAATTATAGACTGATTCCAGTTCCTCCGAAGAATGGTCGATCACGACACGCCCATTGGAATGGATAACATAATTGCTCGCCTCTCCCTGGAACGAAGAAATGTCCAGTATTTTTACAATATCTGAATTTTCGTAAGCAATCGCTATCGCATCATATTCGAATCCCTGATAGTATCCGCGGGGTAGAGGACTGGCAAAAACCAGCAATTGCGATTTTCCCGGAAGTACTGCATTCATTATGATATCATTTCCCTGAATAATCTCATCTGCAATTGTCCCCTGCAAACCAAGATAGCCGGTCTCCCCTGTTACTGTCTTGTAATTACCATCGGTAGACAGAAAATAAAAATCGGAAAACTCTGTTTCTTTTTGTGCTCTATTTATATAATCCACAATTTCATTTTCACTTGAAATATTTTGTAAGTATTCACTCAACATATGAAGATACGTCAAATTCTTATTTGACATCTCCGTTAATGCATTATTTGACTGATGTAAAATCTCTGTCAAATGAGAAACGCTTTCTTGGTAAACAACCTTTGAAACAAATCTGGAATATTGAATGCCCGCCAAAACGATGCAGGTAATCAAAACAATAATAGCTGCGATTTCTGAACGTTTTCTTATAAATTTTTTTCTCTTTCTTGTGTTATGATTTTTAGCATTCATTTTCTTACCTCAAAGTAATATAGTCTTCCGGTTCTGCTAAAACCACATCACCTTCTAAAACATAATTCATCCATGTATCTTTCACTTCTGTATCTTCCGCCTCAAATGTACTGTCTTTATCGGCAAGAAGAGACTCCATATATCGTGGTACTGCCAGACAAGTTACTGTAAAGCTATCATCATCCGAAATCTTTTTTCCGTCCTTTTTCACTTCAGACAGTGTGTATCCATCCTTATTTTCTTTGATTTCCATCGAAATTCCACTAACTACAGGAAGCGCACCACGATTGAATGGCACGAACCCACCTTCGTAACCCTCCACAAAAGCTTTCACCAGTTCTTTCAGTTCGGCTCCGCTCATTTTCTTCTTGTAAGCAGCAAGACCATTCGGCATGATCATGTCACCCGCCATTTTTTCTGTATAATCAGCTTTCAATACACTGCCTGTAAAACTGTTCCCTGTTGCGAGCAACACATCTGTTCCATAAACATCACGTAATGTATTTGCCATAACAGAATAGGATTCATTTCCACCCTCTAAATGGAAATAATTATTGTATGACTTTGGTAAACTTAACACAACATCATCCGAAACATTTTCATCATCTAAAAGCTGAGCATTAAATGCCTGATACGCCTGTTCTGCATCGTACTCTCCCGAAATCATCTTCGAAACCACGTCTTTGGAAATTGCGAAAAAGTCATTCGATGCAATACGGATATACATATGATTTTCTTCAACCACAGGCTTAACATCCTGCAAATATTCAGTAAGTTTAAGAGTCACATCCTGACTATAGTTCAACAAATCCTGCCCCTCAGAAATAATCTTATTCTGACCTTCATCAGAAAGCATTACATTTAACACTTTCATTGCTTTTTCCTGACGTGCTTCATCCTGTTCAAGATCACGATTCAATGCAACCTGGAAATATGGTGTAGTCATCAGCCACTGTTCTCCATTCTCCTCAAAGAATGGTAAGAATACAGTATCAATCCCCTGATCCTGAAACATTTTCACACCGGCAGAACTGCTAAAGTACATAGCAACTTCACCATTTTGATACATATCGACCACATCATCATAAGTCATATTTAAATCATCCGGTCCCAAGTTTGTATCCTGAATAAACTGATTCATGCGTTCAAATGCCTTTGGCCAGACAACATCGTCCAATCCCACTTTTTCTGTATTGGCAGGATCACTATAGGCTGTACGCCACTTACGTCCTTCTGTAGAAGTAAGATCTGCTGCAGACAGACCCTGCAAAGTCTCCATACAAGTGTAATCATAAAAATAGTCTGCCGTAAATCCGCGGATTCCTTTTTCCTCAAATGCCTGACATGCAAAAACAAAGCTGTCATAATCTGTAGGCAGTGGAATACCATACTTTTCAAACAAGTCTTTATTCACTACAAATCCATGGGCATCTGCACATACCGGAAGCCAGTTTATACTACCATCTTCGTTCATAAAATTGTTAAGATATGTATTATAGACAGCTCCTGCCTCATTCGTTGTTGAAAGATCCATCAAGCTGTCTTTTAATGGACTTGCATCATGGAGTGAAAATCTACAACAGGTAATAATATCCGGCAGACCACCATTTTCATCAAGAAACTTATAAAAATCCAAATCGTTATTTCCAACTACAAATTCGATGTTGATATCCGGAAGCTGCTCTTGAATATATGGTGCATATTTATCATATAAAGTCGTACTCCATAAATATACCGTGAGCGTCTCTGCGTCTTCTTTTTCTGCACTTTTCTCACCACATCCCGTCATAAGAAGGACACCCATTACAAGCACCATAAGCGCGGAAATAATTCTGTTTCGTTTTTCTTTTTTCATAAATAATCCTTTCATTTTTTCTCAAATCCATAAACCCATTTCCCCCGCAAAAACAGAAACAGGAAAATAGCGGAACTAATACTCCATGTCAACGGATAAGCCCAAAATATTACTCTGATATCCGGAATAATACGAACCGTCACCGCAATGTAACTTACACGGAACAAACACCAGACACAGAACATAACGATCATCGGTACTGCTGCATTTCCCGAACCTCGAAGCACTGCCGCAATGCAGTGGGAAAATGCTAATAGAAAATAAAATAATGCAATAGTTCTGGATTGCATTACTCCATAATGTACCACATCCGGATCTCTGTTAAATGCTGCGATCAATACCGGCGCCGCTGTGTAAATAATAACTCCTATCAACTCTGCAATAGAAATCGAACAGAGAATCCCAAACCTTGCACCTTTTTTTGCACGCTCATATTGCTTTGCCCCAAGATTCTGACTGACAAAAGTTGTCAACGCCATAGTAAAACAGGTTACCGGCAAGAATGCAAATCCCTCCACTTTGGAATAAGAACCACATCCTGCCATCGCCATTTTTCCAAATGCATTGATGTTAGACTGTACAAAAACATTTGCAATTGCAATGACTGAATTCTGAAAACCAGAAGGTACACCATTTCGAATGATCTGCTGCAACATACGTTTATCAAAACGAACCTGCCGCAATTCCAAACGATATTCTGCCTTCACACGCATCAGGTGGACCATACAGAAAATTGCACTGGCAAACTGAGATATCACCGTAGCCAATGCCGCCGAACCAACTCCCATACCAAGACCTGCAATAAAAAATATATCCAGCACGACATTAATGCAGGATGAAATAATCAAATAAATCAACGGATGACGTCCATCCCCTACTGATTGCAGAATTCCCACAAAAATATTATACATAACAACACCGACAGATCCGGCAAAATATGTCCGGAAATACACTATCGATTCCGGCAATACATCTGCAGGCGTTCCCATCAGCACCAATATCTTCGGTGCCAATACCATCCCTGCAACCATCAATATTAAACCAGACACCAACCCCAAAGCCACTGTTGTATGAATTGATTTCTGCAGAGAGTCTTTCTTCTTCGCCCCATAATACCTGGCAATAACAACTCCTGCTCCCATGGCTATTCCATTAATAAATCCCACCATAAGAAAAATCAAATTTCCCGAAGAGCTGACTGCCGCCAGTGCGTTACTGCCAAGAAAATTCCCCACAATCAGCGAATCGGCTGTATTGTATAACTGTTGAAATAAATTTCCAAGAAACAACGGAATTGCAAATAGAATGATTTTTTTGGAGATACTTCCCTCCGTCATTCTCGTTTTACTCTCTCCACCCACAAAACCACCCCTCATTTTCATTAAATTTTTACGCAGATAACCGAAGCCCGGCTATCGCTCAAGCGACATTGCCATCCTGCGATATGTATGACGTTTTCCTCGTATTGCCACACTGTACGCTGTAATATTTTCCGGCAATGCCATCCCCATATATCCACTGTCCCCAATATGGTGAATATCTGCACCTGCCATCTTGCACATAAGTGCAATCTGACGGATTGTAGCTTCATCCGCACCTTCCTGAGATGTTCCAATGGTTGTCATCGCCAAAGCACCTTTTTCATGTACTTTCTTGATAAGCTTTCTTGCATATTCCATTGTAATTCCCGGAACAGTTCCCGGTGCCGGAAGTAATATCACATCTGCACCTGCATCGACAAATCTCTCTACATCTTTTTTTGTTAAAATCTTTTCTCCCGCCTCCGAAATAATTCCAGATGCATGCATCTTACCTGCTGTAAGAATCACTCTGTCACCGACAGCCTCTCTTAATGTTGAAAGTGCCTGTATGATTGCTTCGTTATCTACTCCTACTCCCGGATTTCCCGTCAGAACAATCATATCCACTCCCATATCCGCAGCTTTTCTCGCATTCTCCACTGTAGCCTGACGTCCTGCTGTAAGATTCCAGACAGATTCTTCTCCTTCTTTTATCACCGCCGGCTCCAAATTAATTGCAACCATTCTTCCTGTCAGACGTTTCACCTCGCGAATTGTATCTTCCACTGCCACCTGCGGCAATCCCTGAATCATTGGATTATTCACATCAAAAATATTTAGCATAATCAAATCGGTTCCAAGAGATGCTACAAATTCTGCATTGGTAATATTAACTAACATCGGGGTTACTGTTCCGATCGTCTCCGCCGCCAGTGTTCTACCTTCACTCTCAGCAATAGCAGTCAAAAGCTCCGACTTACTGTATCGTGACAATTCACTTGCTGTGGTATCTATAAGTCTTTTTGGCATACTTCTTCTCCTTTACACAGTATTCTTTATAAATCTCGTTCAGCCAGTATATATTATAAGTCTACTGCATATTATAATCTGAAAAAGGAATATTAGCAATTAATTTTAGACATAAGCAAAAGGACGCATGAAAAAACTCTCGTTTTTTCACACGCCCCGAGTGATTTATTTGTGCTACAGCCTATTAATTATTCTTCCACACATCAACTGATAATTTATACAGTAACTTGATTGTTTTCCGTTTCTTCGTAATATCTATCAGCTATATATTCCGCTGATTCTGCCCACAAGCCATTCTCTGTTTCTTGTAACGTCTTATACGTTTCAGACTTATAAAATTTCAATGCTGCTTCCTCAAAACTAATATGAAAATGCTGTTGTAACAATTTTAATACATCTCTGATTTGTATGCACACATTCATAGTGATATCTTTTCCATTAAAACTATATATCATTTCTGGCATAAGAATTCCTCCTTACCAACTGTAAACACTGCAATGCCTTTTCTGTGTGAAAGGACACTTGATTGTTCCTATATGCTTATTATAAACAACTTCTCTATAAATACGCAATGAGATTTTTTCGACAAAGACTGTTAATTCTTTTTCAGCTTTTCCGTAATTTTTATTACGACTTGATATTTAGCTTCTGCAATACCCCCATCGCTTCATCACTTATATTTTCGAATCCCTTATTCGGTCTTCCAAGAAAATATCCCTGTCCATAATGAACTCCTAATCTATGCAGACACTCTAATTCTGCACCTGTTTCTATCCCTTCTGCAATCAGAGTCACTCCAGTTTCATTACAATACTGCAATAGAAATTTCATCATAAGCTCTTTCTTCTTATCTTTATGAATATCTCTGACCAACTCTATATCAGCTTTTAAATAATTCGGTGACGTATTTACCACACGATTCAAACCAGAATATCCAGCTCCTACATCATCCAGAGCTATTTCATATCCCTGATTTGCATAATGATTCATAATTTGTTGCAAAATCTGATAGTTTTCTATATCCGAACGTTCCGTTATCTCAAACACAATATCACTCGCCGGAACTCCTGCCTTCGCTGCCTTACGATTTGTAAATCCCTGTATAAAAGATTTATCCTGAATGATGTTCCCATCTACATTAAGAAATAATTTTACCTTTTCCGGTTTAACTGTCGCTGCTTTTAATGCTTTATTTCTACATAACTTCTCCAATTTCCAGACACAGCCCATCTGTTCAGCAATCACAAATAAATCCGAAATCATAAGATTCGTGTTCTGTTTATCAATACGACTAAGCGCTTCATATCCTGCCACCTCGCCGGTCTGTAGATTTACAATCGGCTGAAATACTGGATATATCGCTTTTCTTTCTAAAATTTTATAAAATTCCTCTACATTTTTTACTTTCATTTTCTCTGCCTCTGTAAATATATTTTACTGTAACTCAATCAAACCAGTATAGGATATCATTGATAGTTCATTCTTTAATTAAATTCAAGTAAAATTATTTTGAAATTGATTAATGAAAGCTGATGCTTCTTTCTGTGTTCACAACACCGCCCCGTTATTACTTCTTTTTTCGATTTAAATGAATATAGAATCCTACATTCAACATAATTCCTACTGCTGTAGACACCGGTGCAGCAAGACCAATCTTCGTCAGACTGGCGTTTGGCTGTACACTCATGATGTATGCCATCGGCAGACGGACCAGAAGTGTCTGAATGAGCCCCTGTGTCATAACCCAAAGCGTCTTATCGTTTCCGTTAAAATAACCGATCATGCTGAAGAGGACGGCTGTTAAAATCGTTTCCGGTGCGAATCCTTTCAGGTAAGCAAATCCATTCTGAATAACGGCGGCATCCGTAGAGAAGAATCCGGACAGGACATCTCCCTTAAGAAATACAAGAATGAAGACGAAACATCCGACAACCAGGCCGACTCCGATTCCAGTGAGCATAGATTGCTTTGCACGTTTCGTTTTCCCTGCACCGACATTCTGAGAAACAAAGGAAGCCATAGACTGCATGAGTGCACTAGGTACCAGCATGGCAAAGTTTACAATTTTGCAGGCAACACCGTACCCTGAAGAGGCTTCCAGTCCGAGCCGGTTGACAAAGGCGCAGAGTGCGAGGAATGACATCTGTGTCAGGAATTCCTGAAGTGCAAGAGGCAGTCCGATGATGAGGAATTTCTTGCAGTGTGGATTCAGGCAGAAGTCTTTCTTTGTGATCTTAAATGGCAGATTCTTTTTGATAAGAAGAACTACTACGAAGACAACACTGACCGCCTGGGCGAAAACAGTTGCAATTGCAGCACCGGCTGCGTTCATGTGGAAACCTGCAACAAGTATCAGGTCACCGAAAACATTTATGATGCATGCGACAAGTACAAAAAGCAGAGGGGACTTGCTGTCTCCGAGTCCACGGAAAATCGCAGAAAGAAGGTTATACGCGACGATAAAGAAGATTCCCCCGCCGCAGATACGGATATAAACAGCAGTTAATTCTACAGCTTCCGCAGGAGCCTGCATCAGGATTGCGATTGGATGCGCAAAACAAACCATAACGATGAACAATCCGACAGAGATTACTGTAAATACAATTGCAGCACCTCCAATGACGGAGCCAATCTGTTCCGGTTTCTTTTCGCCGAGATAACGCGCAATCAGAACCGTGATACCCATAGCAAACTGGACAACTACGAAAGTGACCAGATTCAGAACCTGGCTTCCGGTAGAAACAGCAGAAAGTCCGGAGGTAGAACCAAATCTTCCAACGACCAGCAGGTCAACCGCTCCATACGCAGCCTGGAGGATCAGTGCACCTAGCACAGGCATCATAAATGCCACCAGTTTCTTTAGAATACTTCCTTGTGTAAAATCAGCAGTTTTATCTGTCATTTTTGAGCACTCCTTTCACACATAATGTCGTAAAATTTTTGAATTGTCTGAACCATGCAGTCAGCATCAGCATCTGAGATATCATCAAGATAAGGAGTCAGCTCATTAAAATAATTCTCATTATATTTTTCAGATATTTCCTTTCCATGATCTGTCAAAGATAAGTATGTGACACGCCCATCATCCGGGGATGCTGTCTTTTGTACCAATCCTTTTTTCTCCATCTCTTTTATCGTTCTTGTGACACCCGGGCGTGGGATATTCAGAACGTCACTTAGATCAGAAACTTTTACATGGTCTTTCTGTTTCTGAAGTTTCTGAATCATGTCCATATAGCGGATGTGAGATGACACAATACCTTCCGGCAGCGGTGGGAGCATCTCACGAATTCGTTTTGCCTGATAACATGCATCAAGCATACGTTTGATTTTTTCATTTGTCATAATAAAGCTCCTATATAGTTACCAAAGTTAATTACCATAGGTAATTATATAGGAATTCAAAGGATTGTCAAGAAAAATTGATAAAAGATAAGAAAAGGTATAAGATATGTTAGTGCATGAGGAGGCTTTAGGACAAGCCAGTATCTGCAACAATACCGTTTAGATAAAATAAGCTCTCTTCCAAGCGACAAGTTATTTGTACTTTTCTTGTCTGCTCAGAAGAGAGCTTCTTAAATAATTTCTTTAACCAAGCTTAATTCAATTTCGTCAAATCTTGCCCTTATATATCTTCAGCTTTTATTTCTCGTTTTCTGCCTGATATTTCTTATATTCTTCTACAGGCATATCCATGCCAGTATATAATTTATAAGCTGCAACTCCCTGCCACAGAAGCATACCTTTTCCGCCGATAGTTTTTGTGCAGCCAGCTTCTCTTGCTTCACGAAGGAGTTTTGTTTCTTCTGGATTGTATACAACATCACATACAATCAAATCTGGACGAAATACAGATTTATCTGTGATCAGCGAAAAATCTTCATGGGGTTTCATTCCTGCCGATGTTCCATTTACCAGAATATCAGCTTTTGCAATTTCTTCTTTCAATTTATCCTGATCATCCAGACAAAATACTTGAACATCGCAATCTGGCACTTCATTTTTCAGCTTTGTTGCTGTATTTTTTGCACGATCAAGAAAAGGATCATTTGGATTGAAAATAGAAATAGATGCTGCTCCGTCCAATGCGCACTGCACCTGGATAGCTGTTGCAGCTCCTCCCGCACCTAAAACTACCATTTTCTTTCCTTTTATATCTACACCATGATCTTTCAAATTTCCTACAAAACCGATACCATCTGTCATGTGTCCAACTAGTTTTCCATTTTCATTAACGATTGTATTTACAGCGCCAATGATTCTTGCTGCTGGTGATAACTCATCCATGTTCTGGGCTGCTGCTGTTTTGCATGGCATAGTTACATTGCATCCTCTCATCTTAAATAAACGCATCGCATCCAATGCTGCCGGCACCTGATCTTCTTTGATATCAAAAGCCATATAACTGTAATCCAGATTATGATAACGGAAACAGAAGTTGTACATATCCGGAGAGCCTGAATGTCCTACCGGACTTCCGATTAATGCCAATAAACCTGTTGTTCCTTTAATTCTCTGTTCCATCTTCTTATCCTCCTTTTAACTCCTGCATTTTTGCATCAGTTAAACCGCTAAACTATTGTATAAATTTTATTTATCATCCATCTGACGCAGTTTAAGAATCAGCTCTTCACAAATCTGCGATTTATCTTTTCCGTCTGTTTCAATGATAATATCAGCTGCCGCCTCATATTTCTCTCTTCGTTTCTCCATCAGCTCTGCAATAAATGAAACTGTCTTATTATTTTCAATCAATGGGCGATCGTGACTGTCTTTGACACGCTCTAAAATGGTTTCTGGTTTTGCAGTCAGAAGAACTACACGTCCGTTTTTCTTCATTTCAGCAACATTACATTCTCTCATTGGAGTTCCGCCACCGCAGGAAATCACCACATTAGTTTTTGACTGCATCTCGATAAGAAGATTGGTCTCCAGATTACGAAAATATTCTTCTCCGTGTATTTTAAAAATATCAGAAATAGTCATACCTTCTCTTTCTGCGATAATCTGATCCATCTCAATAACCTCCATGGCAAAGGATGTTTTCAAAAACTCAGAGATAGTACTCTTTCCTACTCCCATGAATCCGATCAGGACAATATTATAGTTAAATTGTTCTCCCATTCTTCTTATCCCCTTCTTATCTGATTGTTATTTTTTGTTATTATAGCAGGTGTTTTTCTATACCACAATACATTTTAACGATTTTCCACTTTAAATCGTTAAACTTTTGTGTATGATGTCCAGAACCTGTTCCAGTTCATGAACACCTATCTGTCCCGGAGCAGAAGCTTTGGAAGCAGCACCAAAAGTCAGTGCGGATCCAAAGGTCTCACCTGTAAGACGGCTTACAACCCCTGTTCCTGCCATGGACATAGTGATAATCGGGCGATCTGCATACTGTTCAGACATTTCCAAAGTAGCTTCTAATAATGTCAGAACATCTTTTTTACAAGTTGGCATAAGAGCAATCTTTGGAATATCCGCATCAAGAGATTGCATTTTTCTGAGACGACGTACAATTTCGTCTTTCTCCGGAGTTTTTGCGAAGTCATGATTCGACGCGATCACTTTTACCCCATGTGCATGAGCATGGGCAATGATAGAGGATACAATTTCATCCCCTGTAAATGCCTCCACATCAATCAAATCTACAAAACCACTTTCCGATACAGCTTTGTTCAGCTGTGCATATTCTTCCGGAGAAATTTCTTTTTCTCCGCCTTCCTTAGATGTTCGGAATGTAAAGAGTACCGGAATCTGTCCAAGAGCCTCTTTTAACTGACGGGCTGTATCCAAAACTTCCTGAATAGAGAACACATCTTCATACCAGTCTACACGCCATTCTGCAATGTCTACCGGAAGAGTAACAAATGTAGCTGCTTCATTCAGGATTTCTTCACGAGTCTTGCCAACGATAGGAACACAAATTTTCGGACGTCCTTCGCCAATCGTAATATTTCTTACTGTTACTGTATTCATAATAGGTTATCCTTTCGTAAAGCGTTTAATCATAATTGATATTTAACACCTTTTTCAATCTTTATCAAAAAATATTTCTTTCTCTGTCACCTGCTTGATATGTTGTTTTTTCAAACGCAAATATACAAATTCGCGAAAAATAGTATAGAACACAGACAACAGTGGGATAAAAATAAGCATGCCTACAATTCCCATAAGATTTCCACCAATTGTAACTGCTGCCAACACCCAAATTGATGGGAGTCCTACCGATTCACCAACAACATGTGGATAGATTAGATTTCCTTCAATCTGCTGCAACACCAGAAATACTATAATAAACAAAACTGCCTGTTTCGGACTTACCATAAAGATTAAAAATGTTCCCACTGCACACCCAATGAAAGCTCCGAAAATAGGAACCAAAGCTGTAAACGCAATTAAAACTCCGATCAAAAGTGCGTATGGCATCCTCAAAATACTTAATATAACACAAAACATACTTCCAAGAATCACGGCTTCTAAGCACTGCCCTGTAAGGAAATTTGCAAATGTCCGATAAGTCAGAGAACAAACTTTAAGAATACTATCTGCTTTTTGTTTTGGAAGAAAAGCAAAAAAGACTTTTCTTACTTGAACATGCAGCTTTTCTTTTTGAAACAGAACATAACATGCAAAAGAAAATGCAATGAAAAAAGTTGCCAGTCCGCTGACTATAGAACCAACTGCCGACATTGTCGTATTCATCATATTCCCCGCACCATTTCCAAGAAGGCTTATTCCCCACTTAATTGCCTGGTCTGAATTAAACTGTAATTGATTTACCAGCTCCATAATCTCCCGGTTATTATGGGAAAATTCCCGAATCCATCTTTGCATCTGTGGGACAAAATCAGCGATACTCATCATCAAAGTTCCCATCGTCCGTGTAAGCTGAGGGATTACACCAAACATCACCACTACAATCACACCAACCACCAATACAATTGTAAGAAGCAGGCTTACCGGTCTTGCCAGTTTTTCAGCTGCCTTATTTTGCTTTTTAAAAATTTTCTTTTCTAAAAAACTCATTGGCACATTGGTCACAAATGCGATTGCGCCACCAAGTACAAATGGAAATATAATCTTCCACATTGCTTTTAGCACATCGAGCACTACATCAAACTTCCACAAGGCAACCACAAGAAATGCTGTAAATACAATCAGTTCCCGAATTTTTTTAATCGTTATTTTGCTTAATTCCACGTTCTTCCTCCTCTTCTAAAATACGGATGCCATAGATTTACAATAATCACTCAAAATTTCTGGTAATATTTGTAAGCCATTTCTTTCTGAAATAGTGAATAAATACCACAGGC
>OIZF01000361.1_pt1 | contig 31659 bp, 49 predicted proteins | sample 1588471 | NCBI WGS metagenome assembly OIZF01 (sample SAMN03283279) | human gut metagenome | biome: human-associated habitat; material: feces | host: Homo sapiens | place: Peru | collected 2012
CATCATTTAAGCTTTTTTTAAGCTTTTTTTGGGTATAATTGTGGTGAAAGTTTGCAAAACACAAGCGAAAGGAGCAAAAAATGGCTTGTTTATGTAGAGTGGAAAACCCACGAAGTAATCTTTACAAGGTTATTGATGTCAGCAGATATAACCTTGATGAAGTCAGCAAGATGGTTGAGTGCTATGAAAGCGCAGGTTTTATGGTTTCTATCAAAGTTTTTGATGGAAAATTCGTAAGCTCACGCTTCATCAATCCACAGCCCATAGTCGGCACTAGCGATAATAGAGCGAGTGCTTAACAATCAGCACCGCTTCGGCGGTGTCTTTGTAAAGGAAAAATTATGTTACAATTAACTTGGGAATGTCCTAATTGCTCGAGCGACAAAAACTTCAAGCAAAAGGTTAAAGTCGATGCAACACTAGAAGCTTTCGACAATTACCATTGCGGGCACATATTTACAATGAAATGTAAAGAGTGTGGAGAAAAAACTCGTTTTGAACTAGAGATAAAGCTATGCGAAGAGAATTCAAACATAGATTCTACATTGCAAGATGAGTAATCAAAAAAAAAGACAGACACTTTGAAGTGTTTGTCTTTAAAATTGTGGAAAGGTGAAAAATGAAAGAGTTTGAACTGCAAATGACAAATTTAATTGATAATTTTTTATCAATTAACAAAAAAGAATTAGGGCTTAATATGTATGTGTGATGATTGTGTTTCTAAAAATAAGGTAGACATACGCAAGATAGCTCGTGAAGTTTCAACTACAATGTATTACTTTTTGAAGTGTAAAGGCGTTTTGGGAGATGAGAAATGAAAGAACTTTGCCAAATTTACGAAGTTTATCTGAGTGTGGCTTTGGAATTTGCCAAAAAAGGGCAAATTGATAAAATGCAAGAAGTTTTAGAAACGATGAATAATATAGCAGAAAAAGAACAAAAAAGGGTTTAAAATGAGTATAAGTGAGTTTTGGAATGTCTTTAAGATGGAAGTTTTATTAGTGTTGATAATGAATGCCTATCTTATAGGCGGTATCATTGTAGCGTATTTTGTAAGACAAAGTTTTAAAGAAGACAAAGATAAGGACAAAAAAAATTTAATGTGTTGAAAATTTGCGATTTTTTTAACATATAAAGCAAATATGTTAAAAAAAATGAAATTTTTTAACATATCAAAGGAAAACAATGAAAGCAAAGAATGAAGAAAAGCTATTAGGTATCATCAGTAAAGCAAAGGAAAAGGGGCGTAGCATATTCTTTTTAGATGGAAGCAAATATTGTGTGCGATATAAAAATAAGTCCTTTCAGCTTTTTGATGAAAGCATAGATGGCGGAAAGGCTTATGTGTGTTCGTTTGAACAAAATTTTAAAAATTTGATTTATTTTATCAAAAAATTAGCAAAGGCTGAAATCAAAGATAATGCCGACAGAGCCGAAGAATTATTGTATCAACTTGTAAAAATGCAAAGGTTAAAATTAAAAAATTATGGGAAAACAAAATGATAGATGATTTTAAATTAGAGGATAAATTAAGACTTTTGCGTGTGTGGCTTAATCACTATAAAGTCCATAGGCATTTGTTAAGCAAGAGTGAGAGAAAAGCGTTTTTGACAAAATTTATGACTATGGGTAAAGAGCTAAAAAGTGAGCTTAAAGCGACTTGAAAGTTTAACAAATTTAAGAAAAGGACAAAAGATGAAAAAAAATGTAGTGAATAGATTGCTTAATGTCAATCTAGATGGCAGACTATCTCTTTGGTGCTGGCTAATCTTTGCAATTTATGTGGGTTATAGCCTTTTTGCACATTTTGATGTGAATACCGCAATAAGAAACACATTCTATTGGGTTGTTGTTTGGCTCGGCTTGTCGTTTATTGAAGAGAATTTTGCTAAAAAACCAAGCAAATACTATATCAATTTGCTGATAGAACGCATCAGCAAGCTCTGCCATCAGTATAAGTCTAGCACGGTGCACGATAATTTTGTTAAACAAATTATCAGCGATGTAAGTAAAAAGCTAGAAAATGACACGAGAACACTAGGTTTTTACCTTTGTAAAAAACACCACTACAAAGGCAAGCTCGTGCAAAGCTATCTCGAATTTATTGAAAAGAAAATCGCCGATAATGCTTTTTTGCTTATTGATGACGAAGAAAAACGCATAAAAGAGCAAACAAGGCAAGATTATGAAACAAGGGATACACGCACAAATATAGATGCCTATTTTGGCAGAACAAGCAATGGAGGGATATGATATGAGTTTAGAACAGTTTATTCACAACACGACAACATAGTTAATTCTCTTTGTAAGTTTGCGGGTCAGCAAGCAGCAAGAGATGGAATATGCAAACAAAAAAAGTAAAGACAAGGGAATGGGAGATTAAAAAACTATGTCATATTCAGTTTATAACGAATCCACACAAAAGGCTAAACTTGCTTTGGCGCAGGCTATAAGTGAGTCTAAAAAAAAGTTAGATTCTACTACAATCAAAGCCTTGCTTTTTGATTATTTTCGCTTTCAACGCAGTTTTTTGGGCGTTTTAAGTGAGTTTAATTTTGGGAATATCGAGGATTTCATAGCATTTAAGCGCAATGAAGTCATCGCTGTTGAAATTAAAATCTCTAAAAGTGATTTTAAACACGACTTTATAAAAAGAAAATATAAACAGAAATCGTCCCCATATCACAAATTCTATTTTTGTGTGCCAAGCTCTCTAAAAGATTTTGGATTAGAAATTTTAAAACAAAGAGATGGGAACTTTTTGGATAGGGCAAAGATAGGCTTATTAGTCATTGATGACAATTTGAATGTAAATGTCGCTAAAAAAGCGCAATTATTACAACCTAAAAGCGATATTTTCAAAATTGAAACGAATGAAAATTCGTGGAATCGTGGCGGATTTGTCAATGAGAATTTAGTTTATTATCTCATTCAGCAAATGAGTGGTGAATTAGCTAAATGTAAGATTTTGAAATAAGGAGATAAAATGACATTCAACGAAACTTTGGCACTTTTACAAAAGGTGCATAATGGAACTGACGAACGATATTTAGATGATATAAGCGAAAGAATAGGTGAATATTCACTTGGTATCAAACGCAAAAGCAGTAAAAATATTGCTGTTATAGCAATGTTTTGTGGTGAGGGCGAGTTAAGGGAGTTTAAAGACTGCAGCTTTTTTTATCTTGATAAAAACGGATATTCAAAACCTTACCCTTTTGAATGCGCTGACTTTTTAGCAGATGATTGGGAATGTGGGTTTGTGGATTTAGAGGGAGATTATAACAAAGTCAAAATGCGACAATTTGGCTGGACAAGCTTTAGCGAATTTTTAATCGAAAAATATGATGAATTGCTAGATTATGATAGTGCTGTGGAAAAAGCAAAAGAGCTGTTTTCAAGCGCAAATGGCGCACTTATTCAAAGCGTGAATATTGAAGCTATCTTTAGTGGTGCAGATGATAATATATATATAAGGCGTATGGATTTGTTTGGTGGCACTGATGGAGTGATTAAGGATTGGCACATTTTAGATAGCTTAGAAAAGCTAGGGTTTGGCAAAGGCGATATGTTTGAAATTACTATCTACTTCAAAGATGGTAAAGAAATAAATTTGGTAGAATGGGAGGCGTGATAAATGATTTTAATGTGCATATCATCTAGACAATATGTGCAAAACCTATGAATTATTCGAGCTGTGCTCATATATGAATGATTTGTAGAGATAGATAACACGATATTGAGACATCTATGCTTTTATAAAGCTAGCGGAGTGTAGATGGACAGGTTAAAGTCCTGTTGCACTATTGGGTATGCACTTTAAAATCATTTTAAAGGCTTAAATAATGAGTAAAAATACAAAATAATACATATATATTGATTTAAAAATACTTAAAATGCCTAAAAAGTATTTTAAGAATGATTAAAAAAGCCTATTTTTGCTAAAAAATATATTTTTTGATACTTAAAAACACTTTTTTAATGTTTTTAATCATCATTTAAGCTTTTTTTAAGCTTTTTTTGGGTATAATTGTGGTGAAATTTATTTAAGGATTATGAGATGACTTTGTATGTAGCATTAGGCGTATTGTTCGCTCTGAGTGTTTTGGTAGCGGTGCTTGATAAAAAAATATCTCACGGGATATTCTTTTTTCTTGCTTTTGTTATTTTGGCTATACCTTTTTTGGTAATAGGAACTATTGTAGAATCGGTGCTGTTTTAAGGGTGTTATAATGTCATTTTATCCTTTTGTCAGTCTTTAAGCAAAGTTTAAGTTTTTGTTAAGTAAAACATTGTAGGATTTATGGTTTTTAAAAAAAACAAAGGAGAAAACAATGAAAAAACTTTTGGTAGTTTCCATTCTTTTGGGGGTAATCACAAGTCATTCCTTTGCAGCTTTTTGTTCTCCATACATAACGCAAGCTTTTACAAAAGTTTTTGAAACTATGAAAATGGCTATGGCAATGACAAATGCTCAAATGGAAAACGATGTGATTCCGAAAGCAAAAGAAACGCTAGCTAAAACAAAAGAAGAAAATGAAAAGTTGAGACAACTCATCGCCATTCAGCAAAACATTGCTTTACAGCAAGAAGAGTTGATTTTCAATCTTGAGAAAAAGATTCGTATGAGAAACTGATATGGTTGAGCCAGCTAGAAGCATTTATTCGAGAAGCTTATTTAGAGAAGCCGAATTTTGCGTTCTAGTGCTCGAAGATATGGACACTGTCAATTACTTTCAATCATTGATTGACGATGTGGTTGACAAGAGGAATAATCCCGATGTTACCTACACGGGTGCGAAAGATTTGCGAAGACAAATGCTCGCCTATTTGGAACAATATGGCGAGGTTCAAACCGCAAATGTGTGGTGCAGGGGTTTAGTTGTTGACTTAGAACATATTAACGAGCTAAGACAGCTTGTAGCCGAGCGATTGGCTAATGAGGGCATACTTGGTGTGGTAGAAGTTCATTTACAAGACAGAGAAATCAACTCGCCACACATACAATTTGTCGGTATTGAAGCCGACAGAGCCGAAGAGCTAATCGCAGAGCTGGTTGTTGAGCTTGAATATGAGCGTTCTATTGATACAGCATTGGGACACGGAATTTATCCGTATTTTCAAACAAATCCCTATGCTACAACACAGCTCTTAAACAAAGAATTAGAGCTTGAAATGCGCAAAAAGCTCATCGAGGAAATTGAAGCAGAAGATAGAAATTTTTTTGATGATATGCGCAAACAACGAGAAGACTTTATGAGTATGCTAAATTCATCTACTGATGAAATGCGAGATGAGCTAACACAAGTCAAAATCTCATCAGCATACGAAGAAAAGCCATTCTATGAAAAGACAAATGATGAGATTGTCGAAGAGCTCGACACGAGAATTAAGAATTTGAGGAGAAGACGATGACTTACGAAGTAGAGGCTATAAAATATCTAATAGACGACTTGCATTTGCAAATGTGTGAGCGCACGATTGGCGGTTTAAACGGCTCATTAGGTGATGTAGGTAAAAAATATGCACGACAATATTTTAAAGAAATAGTGTTGAATGCTCTGATTGATTCAGACGACAATGACAAATTTGATTACAAAGAGTTTTTAAGCACACTTACAACACAAATGAAAGATGCTTTTCCCAAAGAAAGTGGATTTTCAGAGAAAGTTTCGCCAAAAAACATTAAAAAGGCTTGTATATCTGTTTTTACAGAGCAATATTTTGTAGAATTGCTTTATTATTATAAATTTGAAGCATTTCTTTGTGAATCATTTTTTCACCAAAACACAGATATAGGCGATAAAATCGATTGTGATAAAATCAGCTTTGAGGTTAATGAGTCAGCTCAAAGCGTAATAATGTCATTAAGAAGAGACAAGAGAATGTTTAATGTCAATAACATAGAAAAAACATTTGCTATCAATGTAACAGATGGTGTTTTAAAAAAAGACATTCTTGGAGATATAAAAAATGGTGTGAATTATTTTATTGATTTTTTGCAAGCTCAGCAAACTCAAAAAAGCGAAACTTTACAAAAAAGGCTACAAGCAACCGAAGAAAACGCCCTACCACGAATTAAATATTATTTTACTTCAAATGATGATTCCATACAGCCACTCAATAAAAATTATTTTATAGAGCGAGCAGAAATTTTTGTTCGTGATTATAATCACGAACAAAACTATTGGGCTAAAAGACTTGATGAGAAGATGTCCAAAGTGTATGAATACGCCAAAGAGTGTGGCGGTGCGAATCAAGACTTTTATAACAGCACAATGGCTTTGCGAAATGCTTATTTAGCAACCATACGAGATGCGCACGAATTTGGAAAGCTTTGGGCTGATTCAGACAAACTTATAGAAATGTTTGGCGAGGAAATGCAGATGTATGAAAATAGCCTAAAAGATGGCAATTATGCGAAGAAAACAACAAGGAAACAAAGATGAATGAGGTGTTAACAAAGAAAATAGAAACAATAAATTCATTGCAAGCATTTTTGTTAAAAAATCAACTTTCAAATTTTACGGAACAAAGTCTTAACGAAGATTTTAAGTTGAAATACACCTATGATTCAAATGCTATCGAGGGCAATACACTTACTTTGCAAGAAACAAAGGTAGTATTAGAGGGAGTTACCATTGGAGGAAAAACTATAAGAGAGCATTTTGAGGTAATAAATCACGCAAAAGCTATTGATTATATTGAAGATTTGGCAGAAGCAAAAGAACCTTTAAGCGAATATGAAATAAAATCTATTCATTATCTTGTCCTTAAAGGTATAGATGATAAGTATGCGGGGACATATCGAGACTGTGATGTTTTTATAAGTGGGGCTAGGCATACACCGCCTGCCCATTACAGCGTTCAAGCCGAAATGGATAGGTTTATGTCTTGGTATCATAATGAAGCACAAAATTTACACCCTATAATTAGAGCTTCTATGGTTCATATTGATTTTGTAGGAATTCACCCTTTTAGAGATGGTAATGGTAGAACTTCTAGACTTTTAATGAATTTAGAATTATTAAAAGCTGGACTTCCAGCCATTAACATTAAGAGCGATAAAAAAGCAGAGTATTATGAGGCACTTGATAAAGCGCATTGCGACAACGATTTCAATCCTTTCAACAATCTCGTTGCAGATTATGTTTTACAGCGTTTGGAGGAAAAAAAGAAACTATCTCAACAAAACATAAGGAGACAAAAATGAATACAATTCAAGTTAGTCTGCAAAAGGCAGATATTGGTAATTTGAGTGTTACTCAAATGGATAAAACACCCGTTTTGGGTGCTCTCAAAGAGTATTGGAACGGCACTTACGAGAGTATGATAGAGCATCTTACTGCGCACGGAGTGGATATGTCGCAAGTCAATGATTTATCAAGTATTGAGAAAATCATTGCTTTTGCTAACCATATTTTTCAGAAGCTTGAAGCTATGAATAACAAGAAAAACGGAATAGGGCAGTTTGATTTTAGACTAGCAGCTATCCTTAAATCTCGCTATCTCACTAAGTTTGAAATCGATGATTTACAAACGCTTGTGCTTGATATTTCTGATTTTGAAAATGTTAAGGCTAGAGAGGCTTTTATGGAGATTTTTAAAGAAAGCTCAAGCTCAGCATTCATTGAATTTAAGGAAGTGGTGAATGATAATTTGCTTTATTATACTTATTCCCGAAAAGCCTTTATGGAAGACGGTAGTAGAGTAACCGTTGCCACAGCACGGGAAAGAGTAAATTTGGCTGAGGATTACAAAAGCGCAAAAGATGCTAATTTTGTGTCATCAAAGCTTATTTTGGAAATGGCTGAAAAAATGGCAAAGCGTGGATTGGAGCAAGTAAATTTTGAAACCAAAATCCATACGCCAAAATACAACTATGAAAAAACATATAGCGTGAGCGAAATTCTCAAATTTTCAGTGATGAGTGCTGAAGATAAAGAGACTAGGGCACGAGCAGAAGAGATTAAAAAACAGGCTGAGAAAGAAATTAAAGAAGAAAGGCAGCTAACAAGAGCCTCATTAGAGCCTGACTCTACAAGAGCGCAAGTTGCAAGCACTAATGCTGAAATCAGAGTAGAAACAAACAAAGGCTTTTTAGCAAAAGCGAATTATAATGATGAAGATTTCGTTGACAAACTCTTTAACGAGTATCAACAAAAAGAAATCGAAAAGTCAAAAATTCGCTTACAAAAAGCACGAGCAGATGGCGATAAGGCTTATGCCACAATGAAATCCCATCTTGCGCAAGGCTTACCTCTTTTGGAGGCTTTGAGAGCAACCAAACAAGAATACAGAGATGAAGATACGATAATGTTTGCTTCGCTAATGCTTACAAAAGATTTGCTTGGTGGTATGAACACGCAAGCACAAATTGCTGATTTAAAGGCACAGCTTGTCGCCAAAGATGCCGAAGTTGATAAGGTAACTGAGGCTTTGGCTAAAAAAGACGAGAGCATTAAGGAATATCAATCAGCAACAACGAAAAAGAGCAATGAGCTTAATATACTCAAAGAAGAGTATGACAAGAACATCGATGAGATGAAAGCTCAAATGAAAAAGGAATTTTCATCTTTAAAACAAGAGTTTGACAGCAAACTTACAGAGGCAAATAGCATTATTGACGACCAGAGCAAGCTAATTGACAGATTAAAATTGGAAAATAAGTCTGAAAACTCTGCTTTAAAGCAAAAAAATGCTGAGCTTGAAGCTGAAATTTCCAAATCTAAAAATTCTGTCGATGAAATGAAAGAGATGAAAATCAAACAAAAATTTTTAGATGAGAAAATCAAAGAGTTGCAAGCTGAACTTGCAAAAAAAGATGAAATGATTGAGCGCATTGTCTCTGGCGTAAAAGTGGCTGATAAGCCTAAAAAAGAAGTTTATGACACAAGGCGTGTGAATGACATTTTAAAGCCACAATGATACCGAGCTGAGCCTCGCAATGACGGCGATAAGCTCGGCTTGATTGGGCATAGGCTTTGACAAGAGAAACCTTTTGTGTTATAATGCGGTGAGTTTTAAAGGAATGTATGATGGCAAGAATAGCAACTCAGCGATATAAACCAAAAGCTGTATCCGCAATACCAAAACAAAAAGTGGATAGATTTGAGCCAAGTTTTGGTTTGGGACAACGCAAACAAATAAAGCTTTTGCAAAAAACAGCCCAACAAAATGAGGATTTTACGAAATCTCAAAGATATTGGGCGAATTATGGCATAGAAAGCACTTATCGTTTGGGTTGCGAGATTGAAAAAATGCTCGATTTTACTCAAAACATCAGCAAAAAATTCACAAAATATGAGATGAAGCGTTTTAATTTTATCATTCAAGCCTTTAAAAGTGTGAAAGATAAATATCCTAACTATAAAAACATACAAAAGGCTTATGAAAAATATGCAAGACTTTGGTATATTTTGTGGTGTTAATACTGAAAATGTTTAATCAAATGGGCATTAAAGCACGAATTGATAGAAACAATAATTCTGCAAATACCGATAAAAAGTCAAACACAAGATTCAAAAAATACATAAAAAGCGATAACAAAGATAACAAACACGGATTAAGCAAGTTAAAACCTTGATTTTAAGGTTTTATGATAGCAAAAATAAAGATTAAACAATTATTTTTTGGGATATATTTTGCAAAAAAAGTTTGCAAAGTCCTTTTATATCAGTATCTATAAAACATTTTTGCCAAAATAACGAAAGACAAAAAATGAAAAATTTATTTTATCTTTTTTTAGACTTTGATTTCAAAAGTATCTTATAAAGGGCGTTTTGTATATTTTTTAAAAAAAATGAAATTTATACGCATTTAAGAATTTTTTAGTTATAATTTTCGCAAATATTTTCAAAAAAAACTTAAAAAAGGTAAAAAATTTTGAATGAACAAGTAAATCATACTCCCGAAATGATAGGGGGGGGGGGGGGGCAGCCCGCCAATGAACTGAACTATCCACTTTGGCTAGTTACAGACGATACTTATTACTATAATAACACCCCCGAACTTGCTACAAAGCACGGTATTCACACAAAAGATATACTTGTTTTACCTAGCGATGAAGAAATAAAACGCAAGATAGAATCTGCGCCAAAAGGTTTTATTGTTTTACACACTTTAAAACCGCCAAAAGAACTAAAATTCTTTTTTGTTATAAGAGAACTCCCAAATAAAAATGGAATTTTAACCACACAACAAGCAAATGCAAAAATAGCAGAAGCCATAGCATTGGAAGAAAGATTAGGGCTTTCGGTTATTGACAGTCCTTTTACGCTTGATGATGTCGGCGGAGCGCAAGGACTTAAAGATTATGCAAATAATCTTGTTATAGCTGAACAATATGGCTATAGAGCCAAAGGTGTTTTCCTTGTGGGAATTCCTGGCACAGGTAAAACATTTTTCCCAAAATGTTTTGCGGGACAGCTTAAACGCCCACTCGTTCAGCTCAATATTTCTATGATAATGGAAGACACTGAACCCATTACAAAATTAAACTCAATTTTCAAATTTTTACACAACCGCCAACTAAATTTCCCAGATGCAAAATATATCATTCTTATCGATGAAATTGAAAAGATGATAGGTAATGCCGCACCTGAGGAAAAGCGTATGTTGGGACGACTTTTGACTGTGCTCAATGATATGCACACGCCCGCAGCTGAATACAAATTTGATGCCTTGTTTTTCGCTACCGCAAACGATTTGGGTGTTATCCTAGACAACAACCCCGAATTTTTGAGGCGTGGGCGTTGGAATGAGCTTTTCTTTATCAATATGCCAACGGACGAAAATGCAAGAAGTATTTTTAAGTTATACATTAAGAAAAAACAACTCGATTTTATCTTTAACGACAAAGACAGTTTGGAAAATTTGCTGACAGAGGTATATAGTGAATATCGAGCTGACAATCCAAGTCAAGACAGATTTCCATATACAGCAGCAGAAATTGAAAACTTTTGTGATAGATTGTATTTTTTGAAGATTTCAAAAGGCAAAAGTTTCGACATTATAAAAGATGTTCGTCAGTGTGTCAAAGACATCATACCTATTGGCAAGTCTGCGAGAAACGGTATTACTCGTATGCTTGGGCAAAAAGAACTTTTTATAGAGATTTGAGGTAAAAGAGATGGCGTATTTAGAATTATCAGACACTTCTTTGGTATCACAAAACATTAGGAAAAAGATTGACTTTTATGTGCAATCAAATTTATTTCCTATTAGAGAAAAAATAGAAAAAGAGATAAAATATAAGAATTTAAACAACACCGACAATCAAATCATCAGCTCAATTAAAAAATGCAATAAAGATTTATTAAAACAAATCAATTTCCTATATTTGAATGATGCAAGCGATTGGAATGTAATTTGTATTTGCGACCCCAAAAATCCATTGATAATCCTGAATGTTCAACAAATTTCTCAAGACTACAAGAGCTATTCCCAAGCCTTTGACGGCGTGCGGGAAGCCATTGCCTATGCAACAATCTTTGGGTTTTTGGGTATTTATTTCGGAGCTAACTTGTGTTTCTCTTGTTTTGGAGCACTACGAGCACAAGGCGATTACACAACAAGTTTATATGAACGCTATGAATTTTTAGCCCAACACCTATTTGACCATTACAAAGATGATTTTATGATTTTTATGACCTCTACCGATAAAGGTATGAACCAAATTTTTATGTTCGGAAAAAAATATATCTTTACCATTTCTATACTTTTCAGTGAAGAGAAAATTGATTTACAGCAAGCAGCCTCTTTGCTTGATTTGAGCGAAGAGGATAGTTTTGTGTTTTTATCAAATTACAAAAATGTGGCTTATATAGCCTTTATGAATTACAAAGTTGGAGCAGATGTATGATACTTGATATTCGATTTACGAAATTTCCATTTATTTTCTGGACTTCCACGAGAGCTATTAAAAGTGAAGTGGAATTTGAAGATAACACCGTAGGCTCTCTAACAACAGAGAACGGGCGTTATAGAATACAAGCTATGAATTGGTTAATATTTTTCTTTGCAAAATATGTACCAATTATGTTGTTTATGTTTATTTTTTACAACCGATACGATTTGAGTATGGACACAACAAAGCTTATAAGCTATATTTTTGCGGTAAGTTTTTTTATTCCACTTATTTTGTTTGATAATATTTTGCGCCGCTACATCTTACTCGCATTGATGTTTGTAGCGTTTATCACGGGTTTTATTGTAGGTGATTCAAGTTTGGGAGCATTTGCCCTTAAATATTTTATCTTTTTATTCTGTGTGTTTATTTTTGTTGTAGATTTAAAAAGTAAACCTTTCACGCTTTTTAAAGATGGAAAAATTTATGCTCACTTTTTATTGCCAAAAGAATTACTAAAGGATTATAAATGAAAAGCATTAAAATCCTTTTGTTGAGTGTGTTTATGGCGAGTGCTCTTATAGCAGATGGAGAGGATATTTCTCCGCTGTCCCCAAAGAATTTCATCATTCCAAATTTAAATCCGCCTGTAAGCGCAGAGGGGAAAGAAGAGAAAGTTGAAGTTGATGATTTGAAACACAACTATTTTTATCTCAATATGACACCCGAAGAACTTGCAGCAGTGCAAAAAAAAGATAAAATAGTAAAAGATGCTCTGTATCAATTTTCACAAAAAGAAATCAACTATAAGCCCGTAATTCGTCCAATAGCAAGTATGGATACAATATCGATGCACCCATATTTCACTTTCACGCTTTTATTGCCAGCTGGCTCAATAATATCCTATGTGGATAGTTCAGTGGAAATGGCTGTATTAAAGCACGAGAATAATATGCTGTTGCTTCGTCCAAAAAGCGATTTTGATATAGCAAATTTAACCATAATTTACAAACTCAAAGATGAAAATAAAGTCATTAGCATATTAGCGGAAAGATATACGGTTGAAAGAGGCGATAAGCTCAATTCTATTGTGTCCTATGTGGATAAACCAAAGCGAGAAGCGTTAGAAGTAATGGATACTTTTTATAGACAAAATGGTGCTTTTCCAAGCGAAAAATATTCTTACATTAAAATTGATGACATAGATTATCGAATTGTGCAAGATGACAAATACGGCAATATATCCGTAAATAACAAAGTATATAGGGTGGACAACAATGTTATACACAAATGAGAATCAAGAGAACGAACAAAAGGCTCTATCGTGTCAAGATTTTAAGCGATTGCAACAAAATCTTAGCAACTCGATAGAATTTTTGATTGAGTTGAAAAACAATTTTGCAGAGCTCTATGCCAATGGACTAGAGGTAAGAAAGGAAGATATGACACTTCATAATGACAACTTTGAAGAAAAGTTTAACAAATTGCAAGAGCAAATTGTGAACCTTGAAAAAAAAGTCATCACTAGCAGAGATTATTTGATGAGCAACATAAAGGTTTTAACCGAGCATCTTGCTTGTTTGGAAAGAAAAAACAGAGGTTTTGCGGATAACATAAAGTTTTGGAAAAAAGAAAATAATGTGGAAGAAAAAATCAACGAAAATACCAAGAAATTTTCGCAAAATGAGCCAAGTTTATTTTCTTTAAACGAAGACTGAAAGGATAAGAAATGATTAAAAAACACTTAAAAAATTTTTTGATAGCTTTTGTTTTATTGTCGTCAATAACGACAATTATCGTAGCTGCGAGCTTGGAGATTGGTGATACGAACACGAACGCCAATAACAATAAAATAGTGGATAACCCAAGCACAATCACCAACGAGTATTTGCGCTTTTTATATGACGATAAAACGCTTAGTAATGAGCATCTGTTGCTAAAAAAAGATGAGGATAAAAAGCCAAAAGTCGAAAAGGAAAAGACTGAAAACAATGCGACAGATGAAATGTCTAACAATATAACACAGCGCATAAACAAGGCTTACAAACAAAGCGATAGTGATGAGTTTGATGCTGGCGTAAAAATTAAAAAGGAACAAAACGAAAGTGAGGAAAAATAGATGAAAAATATGAATAACAATCCAAATTTCACTATTACAGCAGAATCGGCTACAAGGGCACTCATCACTATAAACAAGCCGAATAATGGTGTAGAAATGGAGTTAGAAAATAGATACAAAAAGCGTAAATATTCGGAAATAATGCTAATAGATGAATTTTATCTATTTATAACGAATCCATTCTCGAAGTTTTCATTCAACGAAAATAAAACAAATATCAAAAACAAAGAAAGTGAGGAAAAATAGATGATGACAAAAATCTTAACTTTGTCCTTTATTACCATTTCATTAGCTTTTGGCGTATCACAAAATTCGGAAAAAAGGGCAGATAGGGAGTTGGTTGATAAGCCAGAGACTATTACCAACGAAATGCTGAAAAAGATGAATTATAAGAATCAAATAAACAAGATGATAGGAAAGGAAAAACGATGAAATTTAAATTAGGCGGAAATGGAAATTCAAACTTACCCAACAAATTTAATGTGGGCAATTTGACAAAAAATAAGAAATATGTCCTTATCGGCGTAGGTGTTGTCGTAGCATTTTTACTTTTGATAATGATGTTTTCGGGCGGTGAGGAACAACCACAGGTTGATGGAGGACGCTTTGAAAACAATGAGAGCGAGCAAAACAATAGTATTTTCGCTCCGCCTCCGCCTCCCGTTTTTGAATTTGACGAAAAAGCACTTGAGGCGTTGGAAAAAGGCGAAATATACGAACAAAATGTTTCATCTTATGCAATAGATGAAAATGCGAGCAATATGCGTTTTAGTAACTCGAAAGACAATCCCTTGTTTGAATTCGATGATGATGCTTTTATCAAAATTGATAAAGAAACTGATGAAAATTTAACTCAAAATAAAAGTGCAAGCGTTCAGCAAGAACCATCAGTGCAAGTGGAACAAAATACAACTCCACAAGTGCAAGAGCCTACAAAGATACCTGTCGAAGAAATCGCACCAAGAGTAGAGTCTAAGGTAGAACCTATTTCTCCAAAAATTGAGAAAGAAGTTCAACCAACTCCGCCCGCTCCGCCTCCGCCTGTGCAATCGATGCCTCCAGCACCAATAGCACCTGTGGAAAATGGTTTATCTATGTCTCAAAGAGGTATTTCTACGGAAAAAATTGTTGAAACTATCGACAATATTGACAATGCGCAAGGTGCGTGTAGGTGCGAATGTAATTGTTGCGGTTATGGTAATGATGGCACTAAAAACACTGCAAATTCTAGCGTAAATAACGCAAATAGAGGGCGTAGCGGTGCTTATGGCGATTCGTCAAATCGAGTAGAAATTCGTCCCGATGATATGATAATTTATCTCAAAGCCAAACAACCGTTAATGCGCTTTGATGGAAATAATCTGTCCTTTGAAAACAAAACTTATAGAGAAAGAGATATTTTCAAAGGCTGGTGGAAAGTTGAGTATGTAAATCCCGTTTATGCACGATTTTACGATGATTTGAGTGGATATGCCTATAATCTGCGATTTTTAGACAATCAAGGGGCAATGAGATGAAAAAACTTGTATTGCTTACAACTTTAATTGTTTTTGGTTTTTGTGCGCCTATCGAGCGATATTCATATACAGGCGTGCAAGAAATGGAGCTTCGTCAAAGCGAACAAGTCTTTAAAGCTGGCTTTGAAGCTGGTATAAAATCTTTGGGTTTTCAACGCAAAAACGATGGTTTTAAGCCCAAAAGAGTGGATATAAATAAGGCGTATTTTATCACATACGAAATTACAAAAATGCCTTATGAAGAAGCCTTGTTTTTACAAAATATTGCCGCAAGAGAGGGTTTTGATACCTATATCACCAAGAAATATATATTTTTTGGGGAATTTGAAAGAGAGGCTGATGCTGTTAAAGCTGTGAATGATTTAAAATCTAAATTTAGAATTAAAGCCCAACTGCATAAAAATAATGGCGGAGAGTATCTCACTACCTATCCAAAGCTTTGGGGGCAATACTTCACGCTCTTTGAGCAAGAAATTAAAAATTTAGGCTATATGAGGGCTGATGAGTGTGCAAATACTGACAATAATAAGTCGAATAAGAGTTTGGTTTCTAACTCAAACACTCAAACAACAACAGCAAGCAGTGGAACAAGTAGGGTTTATGCTACAAAAGTGAAAACAAGCTTTTTCACGCTTAAAAATTCAAAAGCGATGTCTTATATGAATTATGACAAAAACAATAATTCGAGGCGTAATTCGCTTGAATATATAGAATCAGGTTTAAAGCCTAAAAAACGCTACCCTATCGGTAATTTCAAACGCCCATATCTCACTATACAAGGTGAAAGTTTTTATAAGGTGCTAAATCAAAACATTTACTTTTCAGATAAAGATGTGTTGATAGAGGAATAAAAAATGTTAAAAAGTCTTAATATCGTGTTGTATTTGGTTGTTTTGATAGGCTTTTCAGCTTGTTCGGGAATGGTTCAAACCAACCCGATTCCAAATCCAACCAAATATGCTTTGCCAAAAAACCCTGAAATAGAGCTTGTTTCAGCAGTTTCCGCAAAAGATATTAAAGACTTTGATAACTATGCAAGAGAGTTTTTTAAAGTTCATCTCGTAGATTTGAGAAAATCTATTTGGAGTATAGGGCTCGAAAGGGGGCATTATGACCAAAATAATCACTAATGTTTTGCTTGTAATGTCTTTATCATCATTAGCTCTTACAGCTTCAATGACGACACAAAGTGATAATAATATCACAAATTCTGTCGTGAGTGAATTTAAAAAAGAAGAGCAAGATACCTACAACGAAGCGCAAAGTATCATTCGTGCCGCAAGTTATGGCAAACAAATCGTGTATGATGATGACAAATATCTTGATGAACTAACACGCATTGAAAAAGCACGCAATGCTAATGGTGTTGAAAATAACGCCACAGATAACAATGCTACCGACAACAATGCTACTAAAAAGTTGACTGAGCGAAAGAAATCTAAAGAGGAAGAGAAAGCTCTTTTGATGGAAAAATATGGACTTTTAAGTGGTGCTGATAAAAATGAAAGTTTGTTTTACAATGAGACACTTCTAAATTGGACGAGAATGGCTAAAAATGCAAATCCAAGAGGTAAAGAAATAGCCGCTGCCAAAGGAACATTTGTGGTAGCCGCCAAAGTCGATACGAATTCGTCAAATTCTACGACAAACAAGGGTATAGACACGGTTGTTGTCAAAGGCTATTGCTATATTACCGAAAATATTGAAGTAGGTAAACAGCCTGGTGCGTTACGCACTGAATGTCAGACAAATGTCGGTGCAATCACAATGTTTGCTAATTTGGTAAATGTCAATCAGCAATCATCGTTGATTGTAGACCCTAAATACATTGAAAGAAAAGGTGTGCGTTATGATGTGAAAAGTTCAATCGTTACCAACGAAAATAAGACTTCTTACAATGTTGCAACCTTTGTCAATGACACAAAAATAGCACAAACTGGCTGGACTGCGTTAGGGGCTGGAGCTGATGAAATAAAAACAGCTTCAAATGAATATCTGCAAGCCATTCAAGATTCAAAACAAACAGAGCAAGTTATTCCGATAGCCGATTCACAAGGCAATACGACAACAACAACGGTAACAAATACCGACCCGCCTGACCCGCTCAATTATTTGACTAAGGCGGTTATCAATTTATCGGCAAGTGCTTTAAAGCAAACGGCTGATTTATATAAAGCAGATTTGCCGTATCTTTATTATATAGCTGCGGAAACTAAAATTTGGATTGATTTAAAAGTCAATAAACAAGGAGAATATGTTCGATGAGAAAAAATGCGTTGATAATGCTTTTTTTAGCAACAAGCCTTTTTGCTGTAAGCACTGAGGACTTCTTTTATCAAAGAGGCTATGAAAATGGCTACAACAAGGGCTTTGAAGTTGGTGTGCAAAAAGCATTTGAGGAATCAAAAAAAGTGCTTGAAAGGTATAGGGACGAATTAGCAATGTTTGAAATTGGTAAATATCTGATTCGCTCTAAATATTTAACCTTTCCACAAGTATGGCAAGAGACGGATACGAGTGGCTCTATTAGATTAAGAGTCTCACCGTCAAGGCTTGAAAGACCGCTTGATGTTGATGCGCTTTTTACAAAATTTTCGCAAATTCCTTTGAAAAGTGGTGTGGAAACGCCAAGTTTGGAGCTTAGCTTAGAAGAAAAAAACAGCATTTATCTTTCAGCTCGTGATTCAAACGCTAATGATATGGCACAAAGTGTTGATGAGAGTATAAAAACTAAAACGCTAAATATTGAAAAAACAGCAGGTAATCTTAATGTGTTAAAAAAAGCTAATGTAGTGTTTAGCGATGAGGGAAGCTCTTACAAAGTCTTATTTTTTACTCAACAAGAGAAAAATCAGTTTTGTAATGCTTACAAAATTTGTGGGAAGTAATGAGATGGCAGAAGAAGTAAAACAAACCCAAAATAGCGAAGTTGTAGAAGCTAAACCAACAGATTTAGCCCAAGACAACAAAAATGCTAACGCACAGAAAAAAGACAAGGACAAAAAGCCAAAAGTCGAAAAGGAAAAGACTGAAAGCATTGCTTGGAAATGCGAGCAATTTTTTGGCAAAAATTGGAAATATGTCGCTTCTTTTATAGGGCTTGTGATGCTTGTGAATGCTTGTCAAATAGGAAGCATTGAGTCAAGAATGGGTGAATTAGAAAAAACCGTTGCTGACAATAACGGCAAGGTTGTTTTGACAACGACAGATGGGCGTGCGATTAGAGTTATGAAAGAGCCGTTAAAAGCAGAATTTTTAAAGCAAACGGTAGTTAGCTCGCTTGTAAATAATCTTGTTGTGGACAGAAGAACGCTGACAAACGAATTTAACAAAATGGTATTCAACACACCACAAGAAGTCTTAGAAAGTGTGCCAAAACTCGGTATGTTTTTCGTAAATTTCATTAAGCAAGATGACCAACAAGCTGTTGGGAATATGCGAGGTTATGTTCAATGGCTCATCAACTCCATAGCAAGAGATGAACTTCCAGAACATATTTCCATTAAAAATTATCGTATCGACAAATATACCTATGTGGGTAATAGCTTTGAAACGGAAGTAGTTATTACGGCAATAGCGCAGTCATATTTAATTTCAACAAACAAGTATGTTTCTCATTCAAGCGTTATGAAAATTCAAGCTACGGGAACTTTTGACTTGTCGCAATCTACCGATGAAAATCCTTATGGTTTAAGATATGCGACTTTACAAATCATTCCTATAAAGAAAATTAAGAGGCAATAAAATGAATAAGATGACTTTAATCGGTATCGCAGTGCTTGTGATTAGCAACTCTTTATTTGGTTATACGCAAGAAGAGATTGCTAGTGCTTTAAAAAGACAAGCTCAAAACGCCAATATCGATGAAAAGATTCTTTACACCATCGCTAAAATAGAAAGTGGGTTTAGACCGCACATCATTTCTTTTGTGAGCGATACCAAAGAAATCAAAGTTGGCGGCGCAAATATGTCTGTTAGCCCTTATGGTGAAAAATGGATTATAGTTTTAAATGGAAAAATGCAAAATCTCATAAAAATAGCAAAAATGTTAATTAAAGATGGTTTCTTAATTGATGTTGGCATTATGCAAATAAATTCTCAAAATTTCAAAGCTGATGAGATTGAAAAAATGTTTGAGCTTGATTATAATATTGAAAAAGCCGCATCAATTCTAAAATTATGCGAAAACAAGTATGACAACACTAATTACATTATTGAATGCTACAATAAGGGGTATAGAAAAAAAGCAACATTTGATTATTTTAATCGTTTTAAACGAAGCTTCTTAAAAGATTTTGCGGGGGTTAGGCTATGAATTTAGGGCTAATTACACTCGTAGGATTGGGACTTGGCGGTGCTTATTGGGGCTTTAAACATAAAGACCCCGATATGAAAATGTCGCACTGTTTTTTCGATAAATTAGCAACGCCACTTTACACATTCTTTAATCAGTATCGTAGCAATACAGGACTTCTCGTCAATTACATTGATGATGAAAGTGTTATTGTAAATACGCCACTTGAAAAACTTTATGGCATTGAACTTACAACGGGCTACACGATACACAAGTATTTGAGCAAAAATTCAATCGATATGGTAATTAGCGCATATAAGCTACAAGATAACGCAAGTTTTTATTATGTTATGCAAAAGCAAGATAAGTGGCAAAAACAATATCTCTTTTCATACAATGCTGCTTTAATTAAAGTATTTGCCAAAGAATTTGATGTGCCACTTTTAAACGGAAAAGAACTTACTAACATAATCTATGATTTGTATTTGCAAAATTCTTATCGCATAGAAAACAAGCAAATTTACAGAAATATTGTCATCGACAAAGAGCATAGAGAGCAAGAGCCTGAGTATATGAGTTTTAAGCGACTTGCTCGTCAAGCCATTTATAAATCTTTTGATGAAATTGATATTTTTCAAGGCTTCAAAAAACAAGATAAGCTCAACACAAATATATTGGAATTGTTTAAGTCGAATTTTAACGGAGCGATTTGGTTTATGTTTGATTTTAGTGAGCGCAGAGTGCAAGGTAAAATCACAAGTCTCATTAACGAAACCAAAATGGCTGGCAACAAAGAGCCGTTTTTGGAGCTAAAAAAATTACACGACAACGGCGACACAAATTTGATGATTGTAAATACCACAGCCTTTTTTAAAGAATATTCTGATGAAGTTATAAGCTCGTTCGGAACAAATCTCAAAACTTCATATTTGCCCAAAGAGCTTTTTAGAACCGATGTGATTAGGAAAACACCGCTTAAAACAAGAGATTTGGATTTTGACTTTTTGGTAAAATCAGACTTTTTGACAGAATTTGTGGCAAGTATTCATAAAAAACGAGCCAAAAAACCCGACATTTTTGGCGTTGATAGGAATGGCGGTTTTATCAATTTTTCTTTCAGCGAAGAAAACGATAACCCACATTCCGTTATCATCGCAAAACCTGGTTCGGGCAAGTCTGTTTCAAAACAAAAAATTATGTCTCAAATGGTAGGGCTTGATTTTGAAACGGGCGAGTGTCATAATTTAGGCTCTGAGCCTGGCAATGTCAAAATAAGAAGCTACGATATAGGCTTTTCAGATGAGAATTTCATTTCACTCATCAAAAACAACCCAAAAAACAATGTAGCGCACATCAAAAGTTCATTGTCAGCATTCAGATATAATTTAATCGGTGTTGATTTTGAAGTGGGGAGCAACCCTTATTCACTTGGTGAAGAAGCAAGAGAGATTTTCTCGGCTGACATTATGTTTGCAGTGGATTTGGCTTCGCTTGTGCTGAGCTCATCTGGCAGTGAAGCATTAAATTCTAATGAGGCTGGATTTTTCAAAAAAATCATTGAAAATTTATATGTAAAAAATAATTTTCAAAAATACAGACTTAAAGAACTTGAAAAAGACCATCAAGAGCTTTTAACAAAACTTGAAGCACTTGGTTATAATGCCAACAATTATATCAGCGATATAAAAGAGCCTGAATATGCCTTTTTAAAACGCCCACTAATAGGTGATGCGATTAAAGTGGCTCTTATTAACGCACAAAATCAACAAATTCAAGAAGAGGACAGAAAAGAATACGCTTCACTTGCTTCAAAACTTGAAGCCATCAATAAACTTGATATTTTCTCAACCTTTGATAAGGTTGATGTTAAAGAAGCTGATATTATATCAATGGATTTAAATAATTTTAAAGAAAGTTCTTTATTCACGCCGATTTTTTATTGTATTTTTCAAAAAGTTTATCTCAAAGATAGAGAATTCGCACTATCTTGTAAAAGAGCTAAACGCCCTGCACCAAAGCTTTTTTATGCTATCGAAGAAGCAAAAAACTTCTTTAGAGATAATCCAACATTTGAATCAATGTTTGATAAAGTAACGCTTGAGGCTAGAAAATACAATGTGCATTTGTGCTTCATCGTGCAAAATGCGGAGCACTTACCAAAATTTATTTTGAAAAATATTAACACTCGTATATTTTTGCTCAACCAAAATGTAAAATTGGAAGTTATACAAGAGGCTGATTCTGCCTTTACTATACCAAACGATGTCAAAGAAGCTTTGGCAAACACTAATCAGTATGAGCTTTGTGTTTGGTATAAGGGCGGAGTTTTTAATATGAGATTTGAGATTAGTCCTGTTGAAATGAAAGTATTCAGCACTAACCCAAATGAGCTGTAAGGATTAAAAATGTTGAAATTTATAAAAAAATTGATAGCCAAAATAAAAAGAAAGCCAAAAAAGGTAGAGGTTGAAAATAAACAACCACACAAAAAATTAAGGCTTTCAATAATGGCAATTAGAGCTTTAAATAGAAAGGATAAAAAATGAAAAACAATAATCAAGAAAATTACATACAGCAAATAGAGTATAGAGTGTTTTGTCAAATCAAAGACATAACAATAAGAACATTTTTCAGATGGAAAAAAGAGGGCAAAATAAAAGTCGTTAAACAAGGTAGGCATAGCTATGTTTTAGTTGATATACAAGATATAACTATGGCTATAAAAGAAAAAAATAGCCATAAGAAAACCACAGCAAAGGGGGACATTAAAGAGAAAAAGGCTATAAAAAAAGAATTGATGAAAATCAATTCTCAAATCAGCTCGCTGGTTAACAGCTTGAGCGTGGAGGACACTGATGAGTAGTAGCAACGAACAGTTGATTGCATCAGCCTATGTATTTGGGGCGGCAGCACTTGCCTTTGCCACATTACCTTTCGTATTTTGTGTATTGAGAGGATTGATGAAAGCGAACGAACCCAATTCTACACCAGGCGGTGTATTCAATGTGTTTTTGTTTTCATTTGGAGTTCATATAGTTGCGTGCGTGGCGTTTATGACCGCCATCTTAATACTTGACAATGTAAGCATTAGCAAAAAAAATCATTTGCAAAATTGCGTATTTCAATTATTTTGGGCAGATACCAAAAATATTGATTCGTTGTTAAAAGGTGCTTGCGGGCAAAAAAAAGAAGTTGATACAACAAATCCAATCTATTCGGGTTCTGTGTCCATCTTGTATGTGGTGCAAACAGTTCGGGATTGGTTGTTCATTCTAATTACGCCAAGTGTTTTATTCTTAGGGGCTGCTTATGGAGTCTCTATGATGAAAAAAGACACTTATAAGCAAAATAGCGACTATACGAGTGTATTGTTTTGGACCTTTGGTTCATCAACCGTTGCGTATATATTATTTGTCTTGTGGGCTGAAATTGCTGAAATAGCCCTATTTATGCCATTTGATAAAAGTGGTGTTTTAAACGAGATAGTAAATTTATACCGACAAAAACTTATTGAACCAGCACTAATGATTCTTGAGGGTAAATCAAGTGATGTTTCAATTTGATGCTATAAATTAAATTTTGGAGGAAAAAATTATGGCAGAAGAAAACAGAATAGCGTGCCCACTATGTGGCAGCCCTTTGAGGGTAGGTAAAGACTCAGCAGGCAAAAAAGACAATCGTGTTTATTGCGACAAATATAAATACGATGGACAGAGCCAACAAAGCGTTGGCGAATGTGATTTCGTCCTGTGGTTGTCAGATGGCAAAAAAGCCAAATTTGGCAAGGATTTGACATTGGCTGATGCCAAAAAACTCATTGCAGGCGAAACAGTCGTCTCACCACTCAAACACAAAATGACACTCGATAAAGATGATGCTGAACACGGTTACAAAAAAATCGAGTGGCACAAAAAAGAGGGTGAAGATAAGTTTCTTTCTTGAGGAGGTGAAATATGAAAGAAGTTCAACGACATTCTAGTGTGCTTAACATAGCATTTCTTACGGCGTTCGTAGCCATATTTGCGACAAGCGGATTTGCCGCTGGTGAGCAAGGTTTTGATGGAATTACGGGCATCGTAGGACAAGCGAGTCAGGCAGCTAGTTCAACTTTCGGCACAGGTATTCTTTGGGGCGTTTCAGTTTTCGCACCACTAATTTGTGTTGCTGCTGCTGCTTTTATGGGCTATAACTTTGCTAAAAAGAAAGCAGAGCAACAAGGCGAGGGCGAGAAGAAAATTCTAGCCGCTGTCCTAATTTCTGGTGCTATTGGAGCTTTGGTATTTTGTTTCATCGTTGCAATTCTATCGTCTGTTATGCTTGGTAGCGCAACTGAGATGTTTGGAAATATCGTCAAGTTTTATAAAACCATCATCACTGCGGGCTTCAAAACAATCGGAGGTTGATAAATGGGACAACGCATAGTCAAAGTAGTTTTGGGATTAGCATTAGCCACGCAAGTGGCTAGTGCTAGCTATTTAAATTGTTTAACAACGCCTTGTGCTGTGTGCTTCAATTTCTCGAGTGAAGATGAAGCAATCGCTACAATTCAATCTAAACTCGTCAAAGGGCTGATTTCATCGGCTATTGATGGAGATTATTTTGGACATTTAGATGAATTGGAAAGCATTTATAAAGAGCAGTTAGAAGAATCCCAAAAGCAAAACGAGTTGTTAAAACAATATCTTGCTTTACTGCAAAAGGCAACTTTGCAAGAAAAACAGATAGCGTTTTTAACCAACAAATTTAACCATATTCAAAGTATGGTAAATCAAATAGAGGTGTTAGAAAAATGAAAAAAATAAAATCAGCATTAGCGATAATATCGCTAGGGATTATAGGGATTGCGTTGAGTGCGTGCTCTGATTTATATAAGTCCAGCACTTTGGAAAATGAATCTGTGCTTTTGGAACAAAAATGTTGTCAAGAAATAGCAGATTTTGAAAAAACAATTATAAAAGATAAAGCTTGTTTTAACGAAGAGCTAAAAAAAGCAAAAGCAGACGATAGGCAATTTATTGCTGTGGATTACTTGATAGACAAGTGCGGCGAAAATCGAAAAAACATCGATTTTTTAGGTAAATAAAATTAAGAAAAAATGAAAGGTAGGGACTGAAGATGAAAAAGTTATTCGTAACAGCTATTGTAGCTTTAGGATTTTTAACAAATTCGCTTAATGCAAATTTGACTGACAGCATAACAGATGCTGTAAAAGACAAATTGGGAGATGCCGTTGGGAGCAAATTGAATGACTTGGGCAGTTTGGGTAATATTTTGCCAGGAAACATCAGCAATGCTTTTAAAGGCTTGTCAACAGATTTATTTGGCGGATTATCAAAACTTATGTTTAAAGGATTAGACACTATGTCATTTGACAAATTAAGTCAATGTTATGTCCCAGAGGAAACATCATCAAATTTAGATGTTTGCGGCTGGGCTGATGCACTTGATGACTTATTTAAAGGCGACTTTTGTAACTTAGTCCCACAAATGCCAGGTTGGAGAAAGGTAACTGATACCGATACAAAGTTTGATTATAGCTTTGGAGCGAGAGAATGGTGTGATGCCAAAAAAGCGAAATACGGAAGTGCAATAGCTGATTTGTTTGACGATACGAGTGCACAACCATCAGTTAATGATGATGATAAGGCAAAAGAGTGTAAAAAGAAACAAGCACGAGCACTTGACGAAATGTTTTCGATGACTAACTTGTCAAAGTTAAACAAGAATTCTTATGTCTATAAAGTTGCAATAAGCGGCGATGATAAAACTTTAAGACTTATTCGAGATTTTTACACGAATAGCAGTGCAAATAATTTTCCAACAGCATTGTGTGAAAAAGGAAAGCCTGCTAATTTGACAAATGTAAAAAAATCTTTGCAAGATATTACAGAAGAAGATATATACAAAGATTCAATGCCAAAAACTGTGGCAGATTACGAAGAAGATATTAGAGAAACAACTCAAACAATGCAAAAAACAAGACAAGCATTTAATAAAATTCCACAAAATGTAAGTGTTGCTGTTGCAAATATCGAGCAAGATGCCAATGTAAGCACAGAAATTTCAACTCAAACTCAAAAGGCTATGACACAAGCTGTTGCAGGTATTATAAACAGCTTAGAAACAGAGCGCAATGGAGCGATTAAGGCTGCTAGAACAAAATATCGCAATGAGACAGGTGCGATTGAAATGGCGGGAGAAGATTATGTGCAAGCCCTTAAACCTGCCTATCAAAAAGCAGCTAGGACGGCTATTCAAAAACAAAAAAATGATGAAATAGCTATCACTAATGACATAATGGAGAAATATGACAAAAAAATAGAATTAGCCAAATTGATGGTAGAAAAAGAGGTAATAATGCAATCTTTAAATTTCCCAAAAGACATTGCCAAAAAAGAGATTGCAAACTATATCAGTTGCGCTAACGATTCTAGTGATAGCTGTAAAGAATTGTTAGATTGGGAGTAAAAAAATGGAACAAAATAATGCAAGGACAAATTTAGAGCAAGGTGTTGAGCCACGCCGCCCACTAAGCATTCGTGATAGAATGATGAATTCTGCTACGGGTGTTGGCGGAACAAAAACTATCAATGATAGTGGCGTTGAGGACATTGTGAAAAAAGAGCTACGAGAGTTGAGGCAAGATATTAACATAGTCGCTCAACACATCGTAGCCATTCGCAATGAAATGAAAGACAAGATTAAGGTTGTTTCAGATACAGCTGATGATTTTGAGCAAGTTACCAAAGCTGTTTTAGAATCGGTAATTCAAAAAATTTCAGACGGTGAGCTTGATACCTTTTCAGAGGCTTTGGGGCAAATCATCAAAGAGGACGATGAAAATAATCGCAAAAAATTGTTTGAAGATATTGAACGAGCGATTATCAATCAAGCCCCAAAAGCCAAATCAAGCTCTATTAGCCTTATGCAATGGCTTATCAACTTATCGCTTATAAGCGGTGTTGTAGCCATTTATTTGATGAAATAAGCAAGAAAGGATAAAAAAATGAGTGATGTAAAAGTTGCAACAAAAGTTGATGAAAAAGGAAATATTGGAACTGACATTGATATTAGCAAACAAGCTAAAATGAAAAAAAAGTCAGCTGATGCCAACATAGCAGAAAAAATGGCTAAACTTGATGAAAAAATGAAAAAAAATCAAGAAGACAGAAGTAGAGCTCTCAATTTATTGGAAGATGAGAAATTGATGATGGATAAAACACTGCTCGCATTGCTACAGCTGTTTTTATTGGCATTTGTAAAAAGCAAAAGCAAAGATGTGCTTAAAGAAGAAATTGTGAAAGAATTACAAGAAAATGAGCAACTCAGCAAAGAATATGTCATTTCTCAAATGCGTAATTTGCTCGAACAAAATCAAAATTTAAGCGAAGAGCAAAAAACAGCACTTTTTGCAAAACTTGATAGTCCCAAGTTACAAGATGACATTGCAGCAATGGCTAATGGCAAATACAAGGACGACATCAATAACCTTAGGGATTTTGTTCAGCGAAAAAGGCGAGAAGATAGCGGTATAACCAATTCCGAATTAACCGAATTGATTGAAAAAGAATTAAAGGAAAATGTGTCTTATTCGACAATGAGTGCAAGTGGCATAATTCGCTCTTTGATTTTCAAAAAACCAAAGACAGAAACTCAAAAAGCCGACACCACAAGAGTGATAAGCGAAGAGCAAAAAAACAAGGAAAACAGCAAACATAGAGGAATGGTGTAATGACTACATTGCAACAAATGCCAACAAACCAAAGAAGTAAATATACGCTTGATGACATACTTGAAAAAGAGCAGTATAAAATCAAGCTTAACATAAGATATTATTTCTTTTCGGGCACAAACGCTGTGGCTTTTGCTATTGTTTATTTAACAACTTCATCGACAATGGCGTTTTGCGTTGGCTATTTGATTGCGGCTATGTGCGGTTATAAATTTGTGTTTTCATTGACTAAAGATGGAAAACAATATCAACCTTTTTTTATAAAAAAAGCAGCTTTGTTGATGAAAACCATAAGAAATAAAAATTTAGTCAAGGACAAGAAATGAAAAAAATTATATTAGCAAGCGCAATAGTGCTTAACACAGCTTTCGCTGTTAGTTTGAGTTCAATTTATAATGCACAAAATGGACATATCCAACAAATAAATATACAAATCAATAAAGCAAATATAGCAAAAGTTTTATTACAGAATCATTTTTTGGATACTGCAAATCAAAATTTTCAATTATTGAAAAATATCAAGCTTATTCATTATGATTTTTTAATCAAAACTTTTATAGCGCAATCAAATACAGAAAGCATAGATGAAAAATTTTGCAAAAATGGCACTTATAAAGGCGGCATTTGCAATTATTATCTTGATAGAAAGGACAAAAAATGAAAAAAATAATTTTAAGTTTAGTTGTGGGCTTAAGTGTATCGTATGGCTTTAAAGTTGAATATGGACCTGGTTGTTCGCCAAGTTACTTATGTGGAGCAATTTTGCCTATTCCTTGCATACCTGTCCCTTATTCAAATACGCTCGATTTTAATATAGCGGGTATGTTCCAAGAAATAGATGATTTAATAGAACAAAGAATCAAAGGCTCTGGTTCAAATAATGCAGAGCAACATTGGAAAAAAGTAAATGCGCTCTTTAACCAAATTAACGAGGCTAACATTGAAAAACTCGAGCTTTTAAAGAAGATTACTGCTATCGAGCAAGCAAAAACTTTAGATAAGGAAGAATCAACCTTTAATCTAATTAAAGAGCAACAGCTTTTAAATAATTACGGCAACATTATAAGCAAAGGAAAGTGATGGCAAAGGCAAAATTCGCACCAAAATTGAAAAGAGATTTATTTAACCTTATCGACAACCCAAGTGTTAATTTAGGCGACATTGACACTCGTTATATCACAGATATGTCAGAGCTCTTTTTAAACTCAAAAAGAGAAGATTTTAGAGGTATAGCTTCGTGGAACACTCGAAGCGTTACCTCAATGCGTGCTATGTTTTACAACGCCACACATTTTGATGAGGATATTAGCTCTTGGGATACAAGCAATGTGCTTGATATGCAATTTATGTTTAGAAATGCCATAAATTTTAACCAAGATATTAGCTCTTGGACTGTCTATAAGGTTATGGATATGAGTGGTATGTTTGAGGGTGCTACCAATTTTAATCAAAACATTAGCACTTGGATTACGAAATCGCTTAAATATATGAACGATATGTTTAAAGATTGTCCAATACCACAAGAAAAACAAATCATCTTTAAAGATGATATGCCAAAAACTAAGGCTGAACTTGACTATCTCATCAATGTGCTGGATATAAATTTAAGAAGCATTGACACTCGCTATATCACAGATATGTCAAATTTGTTTTTAAATAGTGCAAGAGAAGATTTTAGCGGTATAGAAACTTGGGATACAAGCAATGTTACTGATATGAGTGGTATGTTTAAAAAAGCTGAAAATTTTAACGCAGATATTAGTAAATGGGACACAAGCAGAGTTAAAAGTATGCGTGAAATGTTTAGTGGTGCAAAAATTTTTAACCAAGATATTAGTTCTTGGAATGTCGATAATGTTACTGATATGAGTGGTATGTTTAAAGATGCCACAGATTTTAACATCAACCTAGACAGATGGAATGTAAGTAATGTCGTTGATATGAGTTTTATGTTTCAAAACGCTACGATTTTTAACCAAAAATTAGATAAATGGAAAATGACGAAAGTAAAAGATATGTATAAAATGTTTGATGGCGCAACAAAATGCCAACAAAACATTGCTGTTTGGAATTTACAAAGCATTACTTTGGAAAATTATGTCTTTGGTGCAAACCCTTGTATCATTGAACCATTAAAGCCACAAAGTCAAAATCAAGGCTTTATAAGTGCTTTATGTGAAAAAATTAAAAACAAATTTTTGAGGAGGAAATAGATGAATTCAAAAGTAGCATTTGATTATTTTGCAGCTTTTGCTGGTTTTTTTGCGTTGTCGGTGCTTGTAGCCCTTGCTTTAAGCGTATCGGGTTGTTCCATTGCGCCAAGAAATCAAACATATTGTAGCCAAAATATGAAATGGGTGAAATGCCCAAAAGGTGTAGAGCCTGGCTCTATAATCGACAAGGATTCAAACAAGGCTAAAAACAAAGAAAGCGAGGACAAACAATGACAGATAAAAAAGCTCGAAAAATAATTGATATTATTAGAACACACGGGATTTTGGTTGCACAACAAAATGAACTTAAAAATCAAAAGGACAGACTCAATAAAGAAATAAGCAAAATTGAGACAGAGTTAGCCACAATTAGTAATTTTACAACATACGAAGAGTTGTCAAAATTTATAAAAGAAAAGCAAAGCAAAGAAAAAAAGGCTGAAAATCAAGCTGGAAAATTGGTTATTGCAGCAAAATACGGAGATTTTAAAGAAGTTCGCAGTTTAATTGCGCAAGGCGTTGATGCTAACACTTTTTGGCAACCTTTGAATATGTCAGTTCTACACGCAGCTATTGCAGGTGCACATTATCAAATAGCCTATTTTTTGGTAAAAAATGGAGCAGAAGTGAATAATGTTTATGTAGAGGGTATGACAGATTTACATTGGGCTATATTTTATGGAAATGTAAGTTTTGTTCAATTTCTCATCAAACGAGGTGCTAGTAATTATCCAACTAGCTGGGGACAATATCCTGTCGAACTTGCAAAACAATGGAAACACAAAGAATTGACTGAATTTTTAAAAAATATTTTTGGTGAACAATGCCAAAGCTTTCGCGATAGAATGATGCTCTCATCACCATTAAAAATGAGGTTAAAAAAATGATATGGTGTAGCGAATTTGCTTTTATTTCGAGTCCTTATGTTTCGATTTTTAATAAAATTTCAGATGCGAATTTGGCATTAGAAACAGCTTTAAAAATCGCTAAGTATGGCTCAAGTATAGCACTTGACAATGGCTATATACCTTTTAGCCCCATTGTGGCTTTTAATGGCATTTATGAAGAAAAGCATAGAGATTTGATTATGTATAACTGCCGTGAAGCCATCAAAAAGAGTGCTTTGTTTATAAGTGTTGAATGCGATTTTTCAAAGGACTCGCAAGGAATGTTGGAAGAAAGAGATACAGCACTAATCTTTAATGTGCCCATTAAAATTGTCAAGCTTGGGGAATATAGTTTTAAAAATTACCCAACACCTGAGGAAGCCGCACAAAATGAAATGGATAAGTGGCTTGAGACATTACCCAAAATAGAAAAAAGGCATATACGATGAGTAAAAAAGAGAAGCGTGGTATCTATAATGTAACCTATGGAAATCAAAAAGAAACTTTGATAAAGACAGATGTTGAACTCGTTGAAGAGGCTATCATTGACGAGATAATTCGATATGTCAAAGGCTATCATAATGTTAAGAAAGATTCTGGTTTTGGTGCAGAACATATCAAATTTAGACATTTAGACGACCCAAAGAAAAAAGGATATATTAAACTCGAAGAACTTTTAAATTTGGGAAATTCTTTGAGAAAATATTTACAAATATTTAAAGAACCTTTTATACACAACAATAGAAAACTCTATGAATGGCAAGATGACGATGGGATAAGATTTAAACTTGTTGTAGATAAAGAAAAGGGCAAGAGAGAGGGTCTCGATGTGCCACTATCCTCCCTTGCTAATGTTATTATAACATTTTATTCTGATAGAAACCTTAAACAAATGCAATTTAAAAATCCGCAAGTTGAAAAATTTTATAAAAACTTAAAAAGTCAGACTCAGCAAAGCCAATCTAGCGTTGATTTAATTCAACAAAACGCCAATTTAACCCAAATCACCATAGACACAGCAGACATCGCTCCAAAAGCATCTGCTATGG
>OIZF01000362.1_pt1 | contig 31552 bp, 27 predicted proteins | sample 1588471 | NCBI WGS metagenome assembly OIZF01 (sample SAMN03283279) | human gut metagenome | biome: human-associated habitat; material: feces | host: Homo sapiens | place: Peru | collected 2012
GATAAAGTCATTAAATAGCAAGTCACTTGATCTCTCTACTCGTATAGCACCTCTCTATCGTGAAAAGGAGATGGAGATGCGCCAAATCATCGCTAAACACTTGGAGAGAGGCAAGGTGGACTTCTCCATCTGGATAGAGAAGACTGCCGCTGCTGATGCGACACCTATCAATGCGGCACTTGTTGAGAATTATTACCAACAAATCAAGCAAATTTCGGCTCAGACAGGTATTCCTGAGCCTACAGATTGGTATGCCACTCTCCTTCGTCTTCCAGATGTAACAACCAAGACTGAAGTCGAGGAACTCACCGATGAGGAGTGGGATGCTGCCAAGACTGCCATCTTGGCGGCTATCGGACATCTCGTTGACTTCCGCAAGCAGGAAGGTGCCGCTCTCCAGAAGAAGTTCACGGAGAAGGTGGACAACATCCAGGCTCTCTTGGAGAGCATCGAACCATACGAGAAATCTCGTGTGGAGAAGATTCGTGCCAACATCGTGAGTGGCTTGCAGCAGATTCCTAATGTCGATTACGACAAGAACCGCTTGGAACAGGAACTCATCTACTACATTGAGAAGTTGGATATCAGCGAGGAGAAGCAGCGTCTCGCCAACCACCTCAAGTATTTCCGTGAGACCATGAACGAGGAAGGTCATGGTGTAGGCAAGAAACTCGGCTTCATCGCCCAGGAAATGGGTCGCGAGATCAACACCACTGGCTCTAAGAGCAACCAAGCAGAGATGCAGAACATCGTGGTGAAGATGAAGGATGAGTTGGAGCAAATCAAGGAACAAGTACTCAACGCACTATAAAAAAGAATTCAATAGCAATATGAAGAACGGATTATTGATTTTCAGTGCTCCATCCGGCAGCGGCAAGAGCACAATCGTGAATTGGTTGATGAAGGAACACCCAGAACTGAAGTTGGCTTTCTCCATCAGCTGCACTTCTCGTGCTCCTCGTGGCACGGAAAAGAATGGTGTGGAATATTTCTTCCTGACCCCAGAGGAGTTCAAGGCAAAGATTGAGGCTGACGAGTTCTTGGAGTACGAGGAGGTATATCAAGATAGATTCTATGGTACCTTGAAGTCACAGGTAGAGAACCAGTTGAACGCTGGTGAGTCTGTGATGTTCGATGTCGATGTCAAGGGTGGTGTCAACATCAAGAAGTTCTATGGAGAACGTGCCCTCAGTATCTTCGTACAACCTCCTTCGGTAGAGGAATTGCGCCGTCGCCTCAACGGTCGTGGCACAGATGCACCAGAGGTCATCGAGCAACGCCTTGCCAAGGCTAGCTACGAGTTGACCTTCGCCCCTCAGTTCGACCACGTCGTAGTCAATGACGATTTGGAGAAGGCAGAACAAGAGGTTTACGAACTTGTTCGCCAGTTCTTAAGCGAAAAGTAAAGAGCGAAGAGTGAAGAATTCAATAGCAATCAAGGCGCATGCCTTATTATACATTATTATTTATAATTTATGATTTAATATGAAGTCGGTCGGAATATTCGGTGGTAGTTTCAATCCCATCCATACAGGACATATCGCCCTCGCCAAGAGTCTCTGCGAAAAGGCAGGACTAGACGAGGTTTGGTTCATGGTATCTCCTATGAACCCATTCAAGAAAGCAGCCACCGACTTACTCGACGACCAGTTGCGCCTAGAGATGGTGAAGAAGGCTTTGGAAGGCGAACCACAGTTGCAAGCTTGCGACTATGAGTTTCATCTGCCCAAGCCATCCTATACTTGGCATACACTCCAAGCCATCAGTCAGGACTTTTCCGACATCCGCTTCACATTATTAATAGGTGGCGACAACTGGGCAGCTTTCGACAAATGGTATCACCATGACGACATTCTCGCCCATTATCCCATCGTGGTCTATCCCCGAAAAGGTTCCGACATCGGAGAAGTGCCAGAGGGAGTCACCATCGTCGAGACACCTCTGCTCAATATCAGCAGCACGGAGATTCGCCATCACATCGCCAAGGGAGAGAGCATCCACGGCATGGTGCCAGAGAGCATCGAGCAACTAGCCATCCAGAACTATTCCTCCCTCATCAGATAGTCGGACTATATATAATAAGGTATCAAGCATAACATATCAAAACAGTAAAACATCAAGAAATGGATTGGAAGAAATACATCAAGAAGTTTGTGAACTTGGCAGTTGAACCGATTCGAAGAAATGCCAACTTCTTTGCATTCATGTATATTCTTGGAATACTCTGTGCAGTTGTCACCCTTGCCAAGAACCAGGAGCTGTACGACAACTTGTATCTGGAGCTATTCTTCGACATATACACAGTATGTATCGTCCTCGCCTTTATTCCCAAGAAGATACGTTTTTGGGTAAGGGGAGTTCTGTACTTCATCTTGTATGCCACCGCCATTGCCGATGTCTATTGTTTCGTCAACTTTGGTGCGACGCTCAACCCTTCTATGTTGATGCTTGTAGGAGAAACCAACAGCAGCGAGGCGAGCAACTTCATCGCAGCCTGCCTCTCTGCAGATGTCATCTTCAGCAGTGTGGGTTGGGTACTTCTGCTCATCCTTGTGCAGATACTCACAGCCTTCCGTCGTTTCCGCCATTTCATGTGGAAAGTCAGCGTCTTGCTCACTTCCTTCTGTCGTCCGCTCTATCGTTGGTTGTCCACCCACAAGGAGAACCTGTCCAAGGTGGTTCCAGCATCCTTGGGAGTGCTCTGCATGGTCTTATACATCTGGAGTGCTTGCGTATCTTGGCAGAACAAGGTCGCCATCCACAAGTTGATGACTTGCAAGACCATCGGTGAGGTAGAACACGCCTTGACCAAGAAGGATTGTGGCAATCTCTACCTCCCATTCTATCGTCTCAACTTCAGCATCTACTCCAACAAGTTGGCTTCTCACCAGATTTCCCAACTCATCCATGCCGCCAACGAGATCAAGGTGGATACCTGCACCTATCGCTCTCCACAGATCGTACTCATCATCGGCGAGAGCTATGGCAGACACCACTCCCAGCAATATGGTTATTTCATGAAGACGACCCCACGTCAAAAGGCTTTGGAGAGAACCCGCAAACTGACCAAGTTTACGGATGTCGTGACCTGTTGGAACCTGACGAGTTTTGTTTTCAAGAACATCTTCTCTACCCATGTGGTTGGCGAGAAGGGAGAGTGGTGCGACTATCCTCTTTTCCCAGAGTTGTTCCGCAAGGCAGGCTATCATGTCACCTTCATCACCAACGAGTTTTTGCCACAAGCCAAGGAAGCCGTCTATGACTTCAGTGGCGGTTTCTTCCTGAACAATCCACAGTTGAGCAAGTTGCAGTTTGATAGCCGCAACACCGAGCTTTATGCCCTCGATGACGGTTTGCTCGATGACTACGACAACAAGTTGAAGGCTGCGGAAGACAGCAGCAAGTATAATCTCACCATCTTCCACTTGATGGGTCAGCATGTGAGCTACAAGAATCGTTACCGCAAGGAGCAGGCTCGTTTCTGGGCAAGCAGTTATGAGGACAAACGCCCAGAGTTGAACGTCAAGCAGCGCCAGATGCTTAGCTATTATGACAATGCCACCTTGTACAACGACTCCATCGTGGCACAAATCGTGAAGCGATATTCCAAGAAGAACGCCATCGTCATCTATATGCCAGACCATGGCGAGGAATGTTATGAGGACAACCGTGGCTTCATCTGCCGCAATCACTCCTCCGCCATCGACTGGCCATTGGCTCACTATGAGTTTGAGATACCTTTCTGGATCTACTGTTCACAGAAGTATATCAGCACGCACCGTGACATCTATCGCCAAATCCGAAAGGCAAGAAACAAGCGATATATGACCGATGCCCTTCCTCACCTCTTGCTATATTTGGCTGGCATCGAGACGCCTACCTACAATGCCAAGTACAACATCCTCAGCCCCGATTATGACGAAATGCGTCCTCGCATCCTCAAGAACACTGCCGACTACGACAAGTTGAGAGATGCCGAAATGGCGAAGCAGAAGAGACTGCAAGAAGCAGAGGAAGCCATGAAGGGGAAAAAGAAAGCAAAAGCTAGAAAGAATAAATAATTAGAAAGGAGATTAAAAGATATGAGTAACCCATCATTAAGTCGTTCGGAATGCAATGTGTTGCGAGGCCTTGCCATCATCGGCATATTCCTCCACAACTATTGCCATTGGCTAGGTCCTATCGTCAAGGAGAACGAGTATCAATACTTCCAGCATAACGTGGATTGGTTCAATCAGGTATTGGTCAACCCCGACCTCAGTTTGCCATTCCATCTCCTCTCCTTCTTCGGCCATTACGGTGTGCCCGTCTTCCTCTTCCTCAGTGCCTACGGATTGGTACTGAAGTATGAGGCGAAGCCGCATTTAGAGAATGCCACACAGTTTGTTGGTATCAATGGCAAAAAGTCCTTCAACTGGCGAGAGCCTTTGCAGTTCATCCGTTATCATTATCTGAAACTCTTCAAAATGATGATTGTGGGATTCGTGGCTTTCACGATGCTCGATGCCATCACACCGGGAGCACACAAGTATCACTTCCTCGACATCGTGGCGATGCTCGGCATGTTCAACAATGTATTGCCAGAACCCGACCACATCATTTGGCCAGGTCCCTTCTGGTTCTTTGGTTTGATGCTGCAACTCTATATCGTCTATCGCCTCTTCATCTATCGCCGCCATTGGGGATTTACCGTAGGACTGATGGTCATCTGTGTGGCGATACAGTTGGCGTTGGGATTCGACAACCCAGAGAGCGAGGCGATGAACCGCTATCGCTACAACTTCATGGGAGGAATGCTTCCTTTCGGCTTGGGCATCCTCTATGCTCGATATGGTGAGAAGATACTCATGACTTTCCACCACAACGCAACCAATTTCTTCGGCATCATCTTCTGCTGTTCCATCATCTATAGCCTCAGCGGAAGCATGATCGGCTGGACTTTCGTGCCTCTCTTCATCTGTCTGCTGAGCGTATTGACCGCCAAGGTGTTGTCGGGAGTCAACTGGCTTTCGGGCATCAACAAGGTCTTGGAATGGATGGGTGTTATCTCAGCGGCACTGTTCGTCTGCCATCCTATCACCAGGAAGATATTCATCCCTATCAGTCGTCAGGGCGACCTCTATGCCGGCTTGCTGCTCTACATCATCTCTAGCATCTGCCTCGCTTGGTTGTTTTCTCAACTGATGAAAAAGATTCCGAATCCACAAATGAAAAAATAGCAATGAAGAAAGCACTCTAGAAGTAAGACACCCGAAAGCTAATGTCTTTAACTTCTTAGCGAAGCGATAACTTCTTTGACTCCTCTTATTTATGAGATACAAGATAAAAGATATAGAACTGGCGAATATCAGCCGATTTCGTGGAGAGTTGATGGGAGCAGCGATGCTCTTCATCATCCTCTTCCATGTCGGTTTGCCACGAGAGGATGCCTTCTACGGCTTGCGCCGAATGGGCAATGTGGGAGTGGATATGTTCCTCTTCCTCAGCGGTATCGGCTTATGGTTCTCATGGATGAAGAATCCCGATACGAAACGATTTTTCATCCGTCGCTACCTCCGCATCTATCCCGCTTGGCTCATCATCGCCTGCCTCTTCTACATCCCCCGTTTCCACGGAGGAGACACCTGGGCTTGGGTCAACCTCTTCGGAGAGATTTCCATCAACTGGGGGTTCTGGCTGCATGACGAGCTCAACTTCTGGTATATCCCAGCTACGATGATGCTCTACCTCTTCGCTCCTGGCTATATGGAACTCATCAAGCGACACCCCATCTACCGTTGGCTGCCAGTGGTGATGGTGATGTGGTGCATCCTCGTAGAGTATGTCACCCCTATCCATCAAGCCGTTGGGCATCTAGAAATCTTTTGGAGCCGAGTGCCCATCTTCTTCATCGGCATCAACATGGGAGAGATGGTAAGGAGAAAGGATACACTCGACGGGGCGAGCATCTGGATGATTTGGCTGATGTTTCTGATGACACTGCTCTCCAGCATCTTCCTGGAACAAGTGAAGCACGGACAGTTTCCGCTCTTCCTGGAGCGAATGCTCTACATTCCACTCACCGTAACGACCATCCTCCTACTCAACCGTGTATTCCGCCGCACCCCGAAATGGGTCAACAAGGCATTCATGTTTGTCGGCGCACTGAGCTTGGAGTGTTACCTCATCCACATCCACTTCGTACTCGATTACATCGAGAAGTGGCATTGGACTTATTGGCCCACTTTCCTCACCTGTGTCGCCATCACCCTACCTGCCGCTTGGGTATTGGCAAAACTTGTCGGTTGGATTTCCCAAAAGCTAGCAAAGTTATTAAAGGTATAAATACATGAAAGAAATAGATAATATAGAAAAGGATGCAAGAGGCTTCTCTGCCTTGATGCGCTTGATTCGTCCGAAACAATGGATCAAGAATGGATTCGTCTTTGTTCCACTCTTCTTCGGTGGCGAATTGTTCAACACAGAAGCATTGTTGGCAGGACTGATTACTTTCTTCGCCTATAGTTTCGCAGCGTCTAGCATCTATTGCTTCAACGACATTTATGACGTGGACGCCGACCGCCGCCATCCTGTAAAATGCCATCGTCCGATAGCATCGGGAGCCATCTCCATCAGGTTGGCTTATATACTGATGTTTCTGATGTTTACGCTCTCCGTAGGCATCGGCAGTTTGCTAAAGACCTGGGAGACGGTAGGAGTCATCCTGTTCTATTGGGTACTCAATCTAGGTTACTGCACCAAGTTCAAGCAGTATGCCATCATCGACGTGTGCATCGTGGCATTCGGTTTTGTGCTCCGATTACTGGCAGGCGGTGTAGCCACGGGAGTCGTATTGAGCAAGTGGATCGTGCTGATGACCTTCCTCATCACCCTCTTCATGAGTTTTGCCAAACGACGTGACGACGTGGTGAGAATGGAGAAGACAGGCGAGGCACCTCGCAAGAATACGAGCCGATACAACCTCACCTTCATCAACCAAGCCATCACCATCACCGCCTCCGTCACCTTGGTTTGCTACATCATGTACACCGTGAGCCCAGAAGTCTGCGAACATTTCCATACCGACTACCTCTACCTCACCACCGTCTTCGTGTTGGTGGGACTCTTGAGATACATCCAGATAGCAGTAGTTGACCAACAGAGCGGTGACCCAACCAAGATATTGCTCCGTGACCGCATCACCCAGTTCATCGTCTTGGGATGGCTTGTTGCCTTCCTATTCATTATTTATATATTATAGGAGGGAAAATGAAAAAGGAAAAAATATATTGTTTTGATTTTGATGGAACGCTGACCACCAAGGACACGCTCCTCGAAATGATTAAGTTTGCCAAGGGAAAGACTCGCTTTCTCTTGGGATTCTTGCTTTATAGTCCCATCTTGGTTTTGATGAAACTTCACCTCTTCCCTAATTGGAAGGCAAAGCAACTCATCTTCAAGCATTTCTTCGGAGGAATGACCATCGAGGACTTCGATGAGCTCTGTGTGAATTTCGCTATGAAGAACTTGTATCTGCTCCGTTTCCCAGGCATTGCTCGCATTCAAGAAGCACAAAGGAAACGAGAAAGAGTATTTGTGGTAAGCGCCAGCATCGACAACTGGGTTCGCCCTTTCTTCGCCTTTCAGAATCTAGACTGCGTCGAGGTATTGGGCACCCAGATAGAAGTTGTCGATGGCAAGGTGACCGGTCGGTTCCAAACCAATAATTGTTATGGAGAAGAGAAAGTGCATCGCATTTGCGAAGCCCTTACCCAAACAATAGAGAACGGCAAGGGAGCCTCCACCCTCAGCTTCGACCGAACCCGATACGACATCGAGGCTTTCGGCGACAGCCGGGGTGACAAGGAGATGTTGGCTTTTGCTGACAAGGGGCATTACAAGCCATTTAGACAATAGCCATCTCACAGAAATGTCTCATAGCACTTTTTTATTATCTTTGCACCGCAAAAAGGAGATTTTACTATGCTGATAGGAAGAGAACAAGAACAAGAGATGACTTGTTTCATGAATAAGACCAAAACAAAAATTATGTTAAAATTGAAAGAAAAGAGACACTAATATCGAAAAAATCGCTATATTTGCATTTATTCTTAGACCTTATAACATATTTATAACCAAAAACAATTGAGCAATTATGAAAAAGTTCTTAGCGATTATTACGGGGTTAGTTAGCATCCTTGCAATGACTTCATGCAGCAATATGTCAGAACAAGACATAGAAAAAGAGATAGCCTCTGGTGTTGTCTTAGTGCAAAACCAAAGTTATTATGAAGTTGACTTGTCTAACGGTGCAAAGATATTTTTCTCAAACTTTGACGAAAAGGAAGGAATCAAAGGACTCGCTACAGACGAGGATTCTGTAGAGGTGTCAACTTCTTACGGAACAGGCTTTTTCATTTCGGAAGATGGCAAGATTGTCACCAATGCTCATGTTGTTTCCAACACCATCGAAGACAAGGACGTAAACAAATCTGTAGCCGAAATTATTGAGGCACTAAAGGACATAACACTTTCTTCCTACAATGAATACCAAGAAAAGCACGAGACGGCAGTTAACGCTTACAATTACGCCAACTATAGTGACGAGGTGTCATACGAAGACTTTTACAAGCTACGTGACATCAAAGACGCTTTGGAGGAAAAATGTGAAGAATATGCAGCAACCTATGAAGCTCTGAGCAACATCAATCCTAGCGAGTCTGACATTAAATACCACAATAAGATAAGCATTGCTTACAATGACACTTATGTAACCTCCACAACCGACTTCTCGAGTTGTGTAGTTGCCAAACTTGACACGGAGCACGACCTGGCCATCATCCAGTTAAAGAACAAGAAAACCCCTGAGGACAAATATATATTTACCGTTGAAGAGGAAGATCCTTTAGAAGTATATAATTTGAAGGAAAACATAACTAAGAAAATCAGTGAAGACAAGAATAGCAAGCTCTTTATGATGAGTTTCAATCTTGGTCCAACTCTTGCTATGACCAAAGAAGGCATCAAGTCACAATTCAATAGCGGAACCATCAGCCAGCGCACAGACGACCGTCTGATGTATTCCATTCCAGCCCTTCCTGGCAGTAGTGGTTCACCAGTAGTCAATCTACGAGGTCAGTTGGTGGCTATCAATTATGCAGGCATCAATACTACTCAAAGTTTCAACTATGGAATTAGAGTCAAGCATTTGAGAAACCTAATTATGAAATAAGGATTTACTACTTATATCTTTACTGATTTAAGAACGAAGATTATGCATAAAATATTTATCTCTTATTCAAGACAAGATTACGCCGCTGTCGTACAACTTAAGGATGAAATCGAGAGTCTTTTAGGTTATGGAAGCTGTTGGATAGATTTGATAGGGATTGAAAGTGACCGCCAATTTGTCGATGTCATCATTGATGCCATTGACAAGGCTGAGATATTTCTTTTTATGTATTCCAAGCATTCCGAAAATTCTGTATGGACACGTAAGGAAATCAATTATGCCAATAGTGAGAAAAAGAGAATCGTCTTTTTGAAAATAGACGATGCCGAGATAAGTAAATATTACCGGTTTCAGTTTGGTGGACATGACATCATTGACATAGAAGATAAAAAACAGAAAAAAAAGTTGCTGAATGACCTCACAAAATGGTGTGGTCTTGTTTCGCCCAATCAAGAACAAGAGCAGAATCAAGAACAAGAGCCAAGAATGGAACAAGAGCCGGAACAAGATTTCGAGCTAAAAATGGATTTCAACTCAAATATGGCTCATAACCCGAATGTGGATCTTAAGCCAAGAATGCATTTTAAACCAAAATTGAAGATAAACTATGCAAAATATATAAACTCCATTTCTAAATGCTTTAGCAAAAATTGGGCTTCATTCACCAATTACGTATCCCATTCCGTCTGTGGAGTAATCATAAAGGGATGCGTATTGATGGCCATACTGGCTTTCGCATTTTTGTTTTTGGGGTGGTCTGCCGTGTTTATACTTGCCAGCCTAGTTTTTGGAGTTTTGTGGTATTCCGATGAAATTCAGAACAAATACCCCAAAGTGGGAAAATACATATTGACTATAAGAAGTTGGAGCGCAAAGTTTTTACTCGGGTTAAATAGTTTGTTTTCTATTTTCTGGTTCTTCACCACTTGGGGGGATTCAGATACCGACTTGCTTTATTTCTATTCCTGCATATTGATATTGAGTGCAGCATTATGGCTATTGATGCAATTGAAGTTAATCGATTTGGGCATAAAAACGAAGAAAGAGAAAATCGCTTACTTTGGCATATTTGTTTTCTTTTATCTATGTTCATTTATAGTTACACTAATTGGCGTCTATTTTAAAACAACATCATGAGACAATTCAACACCTTATTATATATAGTAGCCCTATTCTCCTGCAGCCTTGTTTTCGCATGCAAGAATCAAACGGCATCACAAAAGCCATTGGCAAAAACCGAACAAGACACCCTATCTCTAGAGAAGGAGCTATCTGAAAATGAAAAACATTTTCAACTGCTTATGAACTGTGTCATCCACAATGACGCAGCTACCTTTGCACACCTCACCTCCTATCCCATCATGCGTACTTACCCCACAAAATGGATTGAGGATAGCCTAGAGATGCTATCATTCTTCCCCATCATGGCTGACGACTCTCTTAAAAACGTCCTTAAAAGAACCAAACCGAGCGATTGGGAGCAAGTTGGATGGCGAGGCTATACTTTTGCCAATGGCGAGTATTTCTGGGATGAGGGATATGCACTCAGTGCCATCAATTATGAGTCGAAGCAAGAGTTAGCCATCAGAGAAGCCCTCATCCAAAAAGATCTTTCCACAATTCATCCGAGCCTAAAGGCACAGGTCATGGCTCCGTTTAACTGTTTCTATGACACCAAGAGCCGCGCCATCTATAGGATAGACATTCTTGATGCCACAGACTATCTGGACGAGAATGCCAAATATCGAATGGCAGTTTACCTCAAAGACACAGATCTCAGGGGAAAGCCAGATTATCTGTTAGACGTGGACTACGACATAGAAGGAAGTGCCGGAGTTAGGGAGTATGAGTGCTCTGACAAAAAAGGCAATAGCATTTCATTCTACCTGGACTTCTATGAGCAAACCAACCACTTTGAGGCAAAGATAAAGCTCGGCAAGGAAAAAGGCACGCACGTCATTGACAGAACCTATTGGCTCGACTTTTTCGATACTCAGCAAGTGAAGAAAAGAAAGTAAAATGGCAACAAATGAAGCCAATGAAGAAGTTAAGTTTTGAAATCATAAAGGAATCAAGCTTATTATGTCGATATATACTTATTTTTCAAATGGGAATCCTATACAAGGAACTATTTTGGGGATTCTATTTGTTATTTCAATCATAGCCATCCCATATGGATGGTATCACAAAAGCAAACTATCGCAACGATGGCTGTCTGGCAAATACTATTTGCTCCAAATATTGGGTGCATTATTAAAGTCACATACCTCATTGTTGTGTATGTCTTTCGTCTATGCCGTTTTCTTTAGCCTAACACCTCTGTTTATCATTCGAATCTACGAAGGTGTCTTTTCACCGCCAGCCAATGTACTGATAAAGATATTGGTTATCGCAATGTGCTTTACTATCTTTGGCATAACAGCATATATCATAGCCAATCTGAACAAGCTATATAGTTTGCGACGACAGGAGACCAGAATTACAGTTAGCCAAATTATCTTGCTCTCTATTTTTGGATTATGCTTAGCTGCATCCATATACACTTTAGGCATCGAAAAAGACTCAACAGGCTCTATCATCGTCTCTGTCTTTGGAGCAGTTCTTGGTTGGATATTCCAAGATACGATCAAGAGCGTTGTCGCCTTTTTCTATCTTCGATCCAATCATTTGCTAAAGATAGGCGATTGGATTGAAGTAAAGGAACACGACATAGACGGCATGTTGAAGAGAATATCACTGACCACTGTGGTGATAGAGAACTGGGACACGACAACCTCTTGCTTTCCCACATACATCCTCCATGCAGAGTGTTTCAAAAATAACCAAAAGATGATGGAAGGACGTACTCATGGACGCCAAATGCTCAAAACATTCATTATAGATACAGGTTGGATTCATGCCTTGACAGAAGATGATGTCAAGAGATTGAATGAAGATTTGAATATCGACACACCTTTCAAGGAGCAGTTTGTCAAAGTTGGCTTGTTAAATATTGAGGTTTTTAGGCACTATATCTATCATTGGTTGATGCAGTGCAGCCACGTATCCCATGAGCCTCGCCTCATCGTCAGATGGTTGGAGCAAACCAACGAAGGCATGCCTTTGCAGATTTATGCTTTTATCATGGACTCGTCTTTAGCACCATTCGAATGGCAACAATCGCAAATCATCGAGCATATCATCAAGGCTATGACTTGGTTTGATATACAACTTTATCAAAGTCCTTCCGGCTATGATGCAAGCAATAGTAATATCTATTTGTCTCCCAAAGAGGCTGATTACAAAATAAAAAAAGAAAATTATGTCCCATTGTCAAGATAACAAAACAGAAGACTTGCTCCGCTTACTGCTCCGCTCTGACGGCAGCAAATTTAAGGAAGATATCGTCAAAAATTGGTATCGGGCAAGGAAATTTGTTCTTGGAACCCTAGTTGCAAATGACGTATTCGACAACATCATTCGCCAGCAACAGAAAATACATGTTGTTTTAGAAGGAACTTCCGATCTAATGATGTCTGTTGCCAGACAGATAGCGTTTGTTGCACATTATCCGACATTCAATGATGCAACAGGTAATAACAGAACGATTATCACCATCTTGTTTGATAAAACCAAGGTATCCCCATCCTCGATTCTAGACTTTGTGTCAAAAGAAGAGTACCTGTACAACCTATCCCGATATTGCAAATGCACGATTAAGAATTGGGAAGACCAAGAGGTCAAACTCGTCTATAATGAGAACTCATTTTTGGATATAGAGTTGGAATTCATTGGTTTTGATGGGATGGACTTTAGCAAGTACAATTCCGCAGACAAACTGAGAATAAAAGAATCAGACATCACAGATGTGGAATATGAAGAAACAATAGATATATCTTTGGCAAAGCGTGTCAACATGGTTTACAATGTAGGTATGGATATTGACAACCTTCCGCCTGACGACCCCAATACGGCAGAACGATATGACAAAGCACTTTTCTATTTCTGCTACCAACAGTCCCCTAAAGATACCCAAGAAAAATGGGATCAAATGGGCAATAGTCAAATCGACATAAAGAATAAACTTTCCAATGTTTTCTGTTCAGACTGCTTTCCATCACGATTAATATATATAATCAACGAGAATAAAGAGGAAAAGGATAAAATCATCAACTTCCTCGACTTAGGGAAGCATGTGAAAAAGAAATACCAGAAAGTGGTTGGCATTGTAAAAGACAATATCGAATCTCTTGCCAGATGCGAGCATGCTCGTTGGAATGTAGAGAAGTTACTGTTAGGTTTCCGTCCTTTGTCAGAAAAAGAACATTTGGAAGATGAGCAGTTGTTTGGAAAAGACCGAAAGGATTACCGAAAGTCACTCAAAAAACGTGGCATCCATATTGACCTCTGCTCATATCGAGATTTGAGAAGAATCAATCCTGGCGACATGAAGTATGACTGCTTCTTGATAATAGCTATTCCAAGAATATACATCGAACATTTAAAATGCAAACAATCATGAAAGAGTATAAACCCAATCCAGTAGATACACAGGGAATCAAACTTCCCCAAGAGTTAAACTCTTTGGTAGAAGAAATGTCAAAGAACGTACATGAAGTTTGGGCACAGACCAGAATCGCTCAGGGATGGACTTATGGAGAAGAGCGAAATGATGCAGAAAAGAAACATCCATGCCTAGTTCCATACGAAGAATTAAGCGAGGATGAGAAGACTTACGATCGCAACACCTCTGTAGAGACCATCAAGCTAATCTTGAAACTCGGCTTTAAGATTTCAAAGGAGTAAAAAAAGAGAAGTGTTTGTGAACGGAAAATATGCAAGAAATGAAGCGGTAGTAGAAGATGCATCTGCATTTTAGGTTTCACCCTTCACCTTGTGCTCTGCAATGTTGATAAACACAAGGAGTGCGAGGGTGAAGAATGCTTCTCCACTCTTCACCACCCTTCACCTCTAAAACAGAAATTATGTTAAAATTGAAAGAAAAGAAAGGCGATTTTAGAAAAAATCGTTATATTTGCAGTGGCTCTTATGTCTTATATTGCTCCAAAGAATCATAAAGTTCTGATAATGAGCAAGCGAGACACCCCACGCCGAGCTGATTGTCATTAGCTCGAAACGAGCAAAAGGTATGAAGCGGGATTTGGGTGGGAATCTATTGAGAGCAAAATGACATATTGAAAAGCGTTTACGACGCTATGTTCAGCAGACACTCTGAAACGTGAGAAATTTCAAATGAACGTACTGCCTCGAACTTAGCAACGGTAGATGCTCCGGGTGTGATTATGTGATTCCGTGAAGCTAACATTGGCTTCATGGGGAACTTATCATATCGGCGTGGGCTATACTGTTGTTCGTTCAGCAGTATAGGGCACTTCTCACGGCCTCAGAGTGTGGATCGGACAACGGACGGTTCACGCTTTTTTTGTGTCCAACTTAACTTGGGTTCTGTTTAGAATAGAGTTAGCACCGATATGAAAGTCGATGAGATCGCATCACCCGATGTGAACACCGTAGGAGGTGGTGAAACTCCTCCCAGCGCTGGACTTACCTCCAACGCCCTCCCCAAAGTTCAAAGCCATGCAGCTAAGAATTCACAAACAGGGGTGTCCACCAAAAACGCCCTTTCCACAACTAAAAAATCATCCAACAATCAGAACGAGCCTCAGTTTTGGTATGCTTTACGAACCACATACGGCAGGGAGAAGAAAGCATACGATTATATGACGGCAAAAGGCATCACAGTTTTTCTTCCAACAGTAAGCACCATAAAGATGATAAATGGCAAAAGGAAGAGTGTAACTGAGTCTCGCCTACCAAACATTTTCTTTGCCTATGGTACGGAAGAGGAAATCAAAGCCTATGTTTATGACAATGTCAACCTCCCCTTTCTCCGATTTTATTACCGCCACAAGCATGAAGGTAAGAAGATAGAGAAAACGCCGATGATAGTGCCTGATAATCAGATGAAAAGCCTTAAAATTATATGTACGGCCGAAGCTGAAGACATTATCATATCCACAGATGACATTCTGAAATTTGAAAAGGGTCAGATGGTACGTGTGGTAGAAGGTGCATTCAAGGGAGTTGAAGGAATAGTCGCAAGATACCAGGGACAGCAAAGGGTTGGGATTAATATTGATGGTTTGCTAACAATAGCAACCACCTATATACCAACAGCATTTTTGAAAATCATCCCCAGCAGTTATAGTATTAAGAGATAAATTGATTAAATTGGTTTGAGAAGGAAAAGTTCTTGTCAAGAAACCTAAAGCACTATTATGAAGAATTTTTGGAATTTAATTATAGCATTTATACTAATATTTATTGTAATATCTTTTGCATCGGTTTTGTCTTTAGGAAATTCTATCAAAGACAAACTTGTTTGGGCTGTTGATAGCTATACACTTAAAAACAAAGATATTATTACGTTTGGACAAAATGCTGATATATGCTATGGTAATTTCAAACAAGGAGGAGTAACTCTAAAATATCACCAAGAAGATGGAAAAGTTTATTGCGATTGGAATATAGATTCTATCGGTTTGGACACCCTCCTATATATGAAACTCAATGGTTCTAATCCTAACATTATCACTATTGAGAAAGAAAGTAATATATGCATAGGAAAAGTAAGGTTAAGAGGAAGTGACATATACAAGGCGTGGAATGATTGGGAACAACAACAATATGTCATGCTAAAGAATGTCATAGCATCCCAATCGGAAGAATTTAGATGCTATAAAGATAGTACTTTTATACGTTCTTGTTTTGCACGTGAGAAAGGTAAAATATCCTCAAAACGAAATGGTAAAATTAAACTTATTCTATTAGATAAATACACAACGGTAGATGGAAGAGGCTATACTTATTCTGGTTCGTTTCCAACAATAGAAGAAAATGCTATGCATTGCGTAAAAATTCAGTTTTTCACGATACTGGAATCTTTTTTGCAAGAAGCTACCCCTGCTAAAGGAATGATAAATATTGAGGGGGTAAACTATATGGCTAAACCAATGGTCGTCCTAAACAAGTGGGGAGCAAGCCATGTCATGTTACGACATCAAAAAGAAAATGAAACTGTTGTTTGTTTTCCTAAACCAAATATGTTTGTTGGAGATTACCAATCATTAGCAGACAACTCAAGTAAAACTAGTCATATCATCTCGCTGAGGCAAGAAGAAAAAACATTTCCAACAGCTTATGACTTATATGTCTCACAAATGACCAGTAGTTTTTCAGAAAACATTTGTCCAATTCATTTTATGCAGGATGCAAACTCTTATAGTATTCGCCTGAATTCCAATGATAGCATTTGCTTCGAAAGTAGGTTTTTACCTGATAATTTTATCGATTACTTATTCCCTCATTTTAATAAATTTAACATACCTAAGACTAATGTTACGCTTCACGCAAGGAGTGGATTTTTGAATACTGGATATTTCTTCCGTTTTTTGTATGGACCCTTATTATATTTGATTCTGCTTATACTCCTTATTTTAGCACCCAAAACAGGATATAACAACGTTCCTCGAAGCAAAACACTTTTGAAGAATCAATATAGTGCATATAGAATATACCTAGTTGCATTTCTCTTGATTTTCTTTATCTACTATATATGCAAAGTGCTAATTGCTATAAAGTTATCATATACAAGTCCATATTTCGAAAGACTTTCTCTAATAACACCATCTTGTTTTATTGCCTCTTTGGGTTTATTCAGTTTATTGTATATCCATTTTAATCTGGACTGCATGGAAGGATTAAGTATAAAAAAGAAAATGGGTAAGACTACGCCTATTTGTCTCTTTTGTATTTTTGGTTTTCTTTATCAATATTGTGCATTGCAAGTCGGCGACAACAGTTCTATTCTTAATTCATATTTTCAAGCAGAAATATCTGAAATGAATTTTTTGAAATGGAGTGACAACCCTTCCATAATGGATACTAATAGAAATGTACTATACGGATTGTATTTAGGAGAAGTTATTGCTGCAATGTTACTGATTGTACGAATATTTGTTTTCCCAATTTTGACAAACAAATATAAAATGTGTGTTACCATTTTACAAAACAAAAAAAAGACCTTGTTATTGCAGCCTACATTAAACAAATCAAACAAAATGTTTGAGTCAGTTCTCAAATCTTCTTTCTTTAAGAAGTACGATTTAACAGGAAACAGGCTCAAAAAATGTGTATTATATATTGTTTTGATTTTAATCGTAGGTAACCTCTCCAACTTTGCAACTGCTCTTATTACATTACTTGTTATCTTTGGATTAGAGTCAACCTTGACTTTTCCTAGGGAGGCATTCCAAAATAATTGGAAAGATCGCATAATTTTATATGGTATTATCATTGCAATTACTGTCATGTTCTTTATCGTTGCTTTTTTACCAGATAAAGGTTATCTAACTAATTTTATAGGATTTATTGGTGCTGCAATTCTTTTTGTATTTTTACAAGAAAAAGATAGAATCATTTTTGAAAATAGAAACAAGAAAAAAGCGATTCTTAAATACTCTCCTTTTTTAGGACTCATTTTATTACTGCTCATAATCAAGGTGATTCTTCCTATATATGCCAAAGAAGATACTGCGAAATATAGTCGTACTACTCGTAGAATTAGTATGTACGCAGATTTTGAGAATCAAAGAAACAAAGGATATCGCTATTCTGAAAGTGATGCCGAATTTATGGCAATTATGGCACACTACACGGGTAAAAAAGACACAATTAAAGCTGATCCGTTATCTAATGACATATATCCATTACATTCTTCATTTTCCTCAGGTCAGGCTCCAGTTATATTAAATGACATGAGTGTACCAGCAGCATTTTTAGGATGTTATGGTTGGAAAGCAAAAATTGCATATTTTTTACTTCCGATTGCCCTTATGCTCCTAGTTTTCACTTTAAATCTTAAATATTTCTCTCAAAGTATTCATGCTCTATTTACGAGTCAAGCAAGAAGAGCGATGCTAGCCTCGTTCATGTGGGTAGGAACTACTGCATACCTCTATTTATCTTATAGAGGAGCTATGCCATTTACGGGTCGTCTGAATCCTGGTTTGGGAGTAGATTCTCTGGGTGAGGCTATGGAGTCAACCATTCTACTAGCTTTTATGGCAAGTATAAAAATCACAAAAAAATAAGTTTATCATGTTTAAGAAAATTCTTCAAATTATTATAAAAAAAGGAGTAATATTTTTTCCTTTATTTTATATTACCATTTCCCTTTTAGAAATTTGGGAATTTAAATTCCGAATCTGCCTTTTCTTACTTATATTAGGTGGCATATTAAATTATATCTATTCCACCTATATGGAAGAGGAAACACTTAGAATTGTACCGAAGCATAAGTTTAATGACAACCAGAAAAGCTCTTGGATTTTTTGGAAAGGTATGAAATCTTGGGAGATAATCCATTGGATTATCGTTTTGGTATTCTTTTCTCTTACCTCATGGGCTATGTGGGAAGGATTAAGTTTATTATTTATGAGCAACACTGAAAACATAATATTTGTAACAATCTTTACGATATGTGTAACTTGTACTTTATTATGGTTAGTTGTAATGATTACTAGAGGGAAACACTTTGTGGGATATATCATGTTTTATTTGATATTCGATTTGCTCAGTGCATTTTCTTTTAATTATATACATTTTTATGACAATGTTAGTGTCACTCAAAGAGTTGATGCAACAATGAAAGCTTGCCAAATGTTTTCAGATTTGGAAGGCAATACCATATCTGAAATTAAAAGAGTTGCAGAAAGAGATTCTGCGAAATATGCTGAGGCAAAATCAACAAAAGCACAGACGAAATCCGATATACAACAGGATGCCCAAAATAAAATTGATGCAATATATAAAGACTATCAAGATGGAAAAATATCACAAGGAAAGTTTAATGCAAAATATAATGAATACAAGCGTGAAGAAGATAACAAAACAAAAAAACTGGACAACACAAAAGAAGAAAATGACAAGGATTATACCTTAAATGATTTAAGTCATAAAACTGATAGCATAAAACTAATCCTCAATAATCTATGTGACGAATATACCACCAATAAAAGTACATTTACTTTAGGTCAGGTGAATCAAACAAAAAACGCAGTACGAGCTTTAAATTCCGGTATTCAAACTTATCGATCAGGTAAGAATATAAATGTATCGGCAAGTCACAAGGATTCTGTTAATTATATACTGGAAACTATCCATCAAAAGGGAGAAAACAGATTCGAAAGCTTTGTCGATCTTTTCAACTTATTTGGCTTTTCTCATGAAAAAACAAACAATAAGACTTCCAAATTGCCAAATACATCAAGAGGAGTTGTTTACGATGCCCTCATAAAGCAAGAAAAAAATCTAGAAAAAGGAATCATGTACCAGAGCATCGCATTGAGTGCATTGATAGATGCAGTACCGTTGTTTTTGGGTATATTCGTTGCTTGGGCAAAAAGGAAGGATGAAGAATAAAACACATGAAAATTTTCAATGTCATAGATTGCATAGAGAACAATAATTCTTTGACAGAGCGTTTCTTCAAAGACATTCAATATGTCAACCTAGAAGCGTCTATAGATAAAATTATTGCATTTGATTACGACATATCAAGGAATGGGATATCGATAGGTAAACCTTTCTGTGAAAATGAATTAGAGTCTTTTTTCTCTAATGAGGAATTAGCAGATCAAAAAGCATATAAATATTTTAGTGACAAACAGAAGAAATGGAGCGATAATTTCTCCAAATGTATTTTACTTACAACATATAAAGAACTAATTAGCTCTCATCAGGTTCAACGCAAAATTTGGTTGTATAGACATGTTATGTCACAACTAAAACGTGAAGAGGATATTTGGTTATTTATATACGATACTGATGAGGTTGTTACAAGTTTGCAGTCCTCTAAATCGTACGAAGACACATATATAGATCTTCATACTATTTTAGCTAGCTGCAATGAACAACAAAAATCGATATTTAATCCATTATTCCAAGATGATATTAAACATCTCAACTTATTAGACTTTGGACAGTTAATTACGTTTTTCCAAAAAGATACAGAGTTCATTACAAAATGTAACAATGTTTTTTTTCATTGGAAAAGTTGTGCAAAGTCTGGATATTTAGAATTGATTTATGTTCTTATTAACGACATCCTAGATGAACGTGATTTAAAATTAACTATAATGTCAAATAATAGTATGTATAACGCCATGTTTGAAAGCATCAAAAAACTTTTAGGTTTAGGGACGCCTTCCATGCATCTAGCAATTATTGGTTCACAAGGAGCAGGGAAGACGCTTCTTTTGAGAGATTTGATTGAAGCACTGCATAAAATGGGAATGAAGTCCACCCCTGCTCAAAGATTCACTCCAATAACAGAATTTAATCCTGGAGACGAAGGGAAGGTCGGCAAGACACCCATTTACGCTATGCGTAGATCTGATATTTATGATAGTACATTTGATAATGGCTGTATTAAAGTTAATACTACTTTTGTAAATGTTCCAGGGGATATTTTTGATAAGACAAGAATGTCTAACACGTTCAAAATTTTCAATTATATCTTAAAAATAAAGGAAAAGGTATTTTCTTTGTATGAGATAAAAACTGATACTGGAAATAATTTATTTATTTCATATAAGGATATCAATGAATATAAAAATTCATTACCCAAACAGATAAAAAGTGATGCCATTAAACCTGGGTTCTATGCTAATATGTTGGAGACCTTATCGTTTCATGGTAAGCTGACAAGTGATAATTTTGAAGAAGAGAGAATTAAGCTGATTAAAAAGGTTAGCGGAAAATATATTATTGAACATTATTTTGATATAGATACTGATTCTATTGTAGTTTCCTTAGCAGACTATTTTATACAGTATCCTATACAAGGTATCAAGGCTGAAAACTATTTTACAGATTACGCAAAAGACCTCTCTTTTCACCTCTACATGAAACAATTTGCTACAGATTTCATTATCTGTGACAAATTAATTCGTACCGACATCAGCAATAGCGGAATCAACCGTAACGCAGATATATCATTAAGTACGATTTGTGATATGCTCAACATGTTCTTAAACAAAAAACAAATATATAAAAAAAATATGTATTTGGCGTTTAGAGCTGCAGACGTAGCCATAGACAAAGAATGCTTTATGGCAAAAACTTCAGAATGGAACAGTATAACAAATAACGATAACGCAAACATTAATGCAACTAGAAAAAGTAATTTCTTGTATTCCTTGTTTTGTGATTCACTTTATGTAAATATGGGAATTATATCATCCAATGAGATAACAAGTCAAGATTTTGTTCAAAATAATGATGCCAGCAACGAAATCTGTTATAACTACTTAGATGTATTAAACAAAAAGACGAAAGAGGCATTAATTTCACATATAGACGATATCATCAGAAATGATTTGTTAAGAGGTCTTATGCCTATGGGGAATAACTTCCAAAACAATAAACATATTTATTTCACTGCGACTCCAATTGATTCAAAGGGAGAAATACACTCAAACAATGCTAAGGCATTAAATCTTGCAGACTTTGGAAATTTCAACATCAATAGAAGCCTGTGTTTTGGTTCTATGCAATTAGCAATAGATATCCTCAAGCATCATAACAGCTATCCTTATGAGAATGCCGACACTTACGGAAACGTTTTAGAGAAAATATTTGGACAAGATGATTAAAATTCCATTTTATTTTAAAATACAAGGCGCATTTAAAGATGAGATAAATAGTGGCGATAATGTTATAGCTCAGAGTTCTTCATATTCAAGAGAAATCTCTAGATATGATTTAACTGATGAGTGTTTGCCTAAATCTCACTCTTTACTTACATCAATTCATGTAGGTAACTTATATTATATAGGTCATTACCAAGGTTTACAGGTAGAGTTCTCTGGAAATACAAGAGCATACTCTACTCGCAGCGTCTTTGAATTGCATAATGATGATTTACAGCAGATAGAAGGTCGTATCGGGTCAGCAATAGCTTCTTTGCCGCAAATGCCAATAGATGGCTATACTACGAGCGACGTGAATAACATCCCTATCCAGCTAGAAGCCTCTGAATTAGAAAGCAAGTTTACAGAAGCAGAAAAACTTTTAATACAAAGCGTTGAGCAAGCTTTTTATACACAGAAAAAACTATATGTAAAAATTTCGCTTAATAAAGAAAACGCTTATGCAAAGAATTTACAAGAGAACAAGTATCTATTGTCATGGTTGTATTGTCTTGATAATATAAATAATAACGTCAAACCATACGTCCATTTTGCTTTTGGTGTAACCGATATTTTCATTCAAGAGTATGGTACACCTTACCTCGTATATTTTTATGACGAAAACGATGTAAAAGAAATTCCACAAGAAAGTTTAAATATAATTTGGGAAGAAGATACTATCACTGCGATTGGGGATACAAATATTAATGTCTCCTATGAAAAGTTCAATTTGCCAATAGCAAATGATTACAATCTTGCGGATCTATACGAACACTGTAATGCAAAGAAAAAAGAATGGGCTGAAATTCTAAAGAAAAAGCATCAAGTGACCCACAAAGACTTAAGCTTACTTTTGGAAATCTATAATAATAACCAAAAAGAAGAGAAAAAAGCTGAGAAAAAATTATTAGATTTTATTCATTCAGAGCAAACACTCGATCTAATTGCTTTTCTTTCAAATTCTGTTTACAAAACAGAGAAACTCAAAGAAAAGCAGAAAGAATTTATTATCAAAAAGCTGATTCACAACAATTACGAAACTTTAGAAGAACTACTTTCTCATTGGACATATATCGTTCAAGTTTATTCTTGTGACGACAATGCCTGGAATTGGAATTGTAATGATGTTAAATTTACCAAGCTAAATCTTCCAAGTTCTGAAAAACAACAATTTGAATACTATTTAGAAAAGCTAGAAGATTGCAGCTTAAAAAAAGCTATCATTGAGAAAGCTGACAAATTGAAGCCTAAGAATATTGATGAATTACAAAAGGCAATAACAGATAACGCAAACAATGATACAGATTTTTTGAGAAAAGATGACATCTGTAATTTTGCGAACATTATTAGCAACAACAGAAAAGACAGAAGTTTTGTTAAGAAATATCTAAAATGCATTAAATGGTTAAAACAAAATTCTTTTCTTTCCGAGGAACAGCGAACTGAAATAGAAGACATCCTAAAAGAACTTAATTTCTCTGGAAGAGCGAAAAGATTTGTTCATACCTATTCTATTTCTATAACATGTGTGATATCAATTCTACTCTTGATAGGTAGTAATATTATAAGTTATCGTCAAGGTAGATTGTCTGTAGTAAATAAAAGAGTAGAAAACACATCATCTGATTCAGACTCATTAGGCAAAAGAAACATAGTTATATATCTTTATGGTAAACATCTCAAAAAAGACACGACTGTGTTTGTCAATGACACGTGCCCTTTAGAAGTTGTTTTACAGAAAGGTTTCCTACCTCTTAGCGTGGACAGCATAGAATATTGTGATAGCTTCTATCATCTAAATACAAAAGGCATAAAAGATGTAGTTACCACTAATACGTCTTATTATATGATTCTGAAAAATAAGATTGATTCTATTAAATCACAGAAGAATGGAAATTAACAAAAAAAATATCAAAGGAGGATTAACCGCTCTTATTGTTATCGTTTTTTGGCTCATATTTTTTTCTGTCATGTATCTAATTGCAGGAAATAGCCTTAGACAAAATGACAATCTCACAGTTTATACACCTAAAGATAGTTTACATGAAGGCTTTGTTGGCAAGACTAATGCTTTATTGGAATTATTAACAGATTCAACAAAAAACGAATATGTTGGCAAAAACAGTGCTGTTGATTTAAACTCACTTAATAAAAAATATAAAGCATTGAAATTTGCCCTTGTAAATGAAGGTACAAGTGAAATAACAAGAGGTGAAGAATTACGATTGGTTGGAATAATGCCTGACTCTATCAAAGATGAAAGACTCCGTCGTTTTTATTACAATAGTAATATACCTTTGCTGCTAAAAAAACAGCAAAGCAATCTTGCGGACAACATATTTCAGATTCAACTTCAAGTAGATAAGCATGCAAAAACTATTATTAAGAAAGATGGTTTAAAAAGAACTCCATTTTGTGTTGCATCTATAAAGATTGATGCTTCTATGTTTAGTGTATCTTTAAGCAACAAGATGTGGGAGGGAAAAATTTATTGTAATTATAATCATCTTTTTAATGACAGCGATTTTGTATATTTAACATGCAATAATTTCGTACTTCCCGTACTAAAAGGTTCGAACTTATTTGATGAAAATGGAGAAAAAAGAGATTTTTCCAATATATATTTGGATTCACATTCAGATGAAGCATATTATGAACAAGAAGGTCAACCTATGGACTACTATAAATACTACAAAGGTATTATGGAACATAATAAGAAATGGGTGACCATTCATATTGACAACAAGTGCTCTGTAGATATATCTATTAAAAAAACTCTAAAAGGAAAAGTCTTATGCAAAATCAAATCACGTGACTATAACCTATATTCAGAAGATGCAACCATAAAAAATCAAAATTCAAGAGAAGAAGAATTAAAAAATAAAGCTTTTGAAATTACAGATGGAAAAAGAATACTCATATATCAGAAATCAACAGAGAGACTGGAAGGAGAGATTATTTTGTGGAAACAAAATCCAGCTAGATGTTTATCCCAAATAATCGTGACAAGTTCAGGCAAAAAACGCTATATTGTTACAAATAATCAAACAGATCTCCTTACACAACAAATATCAACTGGCTTAATTGGAAGCATTAACAATAATATTTATACCAAAGATTCAATTTCTATAAGTTTGGATCCTATACTTTCTAAAGAATTTCAAACTGAGATTCAAAATTATTTAAAAACTTTAAGAAAGAGAATGCATGAAGATCCTAAGGATGCCACAGAATATGATATGTCTGTAACAATTATGGATATGGCTACAGGAGAAATAATAGCATCTCCGTATTGGTCTACACGCTTAGATAACGAACCACAGAAATTGCGATGTTTACATAAAAACACATCCTTGGTTCGTAGATACATTGGTTCAACGTTTAAACCTTTATTAAGTTTAGCAGCAGTATTAGAGTATCCGAATTTACTCAATTTGGATACGAGAAAAGTACATCTATATCAAAGAAATGGAACAAACATAAATTTCTTAGGTTATAAAGTCAAGAAAGGATGGGGGGCATCGATTTGGAATGGCTGTAATATGACACAGTTTTTAGCAAAATCTGATGATGTTTTTCCTGTAGTACTCGCCGCAATATGTTTTAATGACGGACCTTTTAATGGATCATTTCAATATAATAATAAAGGATGGTTTAAACAAGAGAATGGCTTTTTAAAGTTTCGAAAGTATGATGAAAAGACTGGATGGAACAACAATATAGATTTCATACAAAACTTATCATATTTATATCATTTAGACTATAATGGGAATGAGGCAAAAAGTGATTTTTGGAGAGTAATACAAAAGAACATGGTTAATCCCATGAAACCTTTTGAATTGGAATCTCTGACACCACACCCTGTCAGTTTAAATATGGATTTATTTCTCCAAGGAGAATATATTTCTATTGGTCTTGTTCCATGGGTATTAGGACAAGGAAATAACGAATGGAACTGTGTTAAATTAGCAGAGGCATGGAGTCGAATGATGACATTAAAGGACATCAAAGCCTCATTCATACAACTTGAAAAAGAGGATAATCCTTTACCACTTAATTTTAAAAGAGAAGATTGGAAGAATTTCTTGGATAAATTAAAAGACGCTGCGTTTAAGCCAGTTTGTACATATAGAGAGATGACATCTAAAGTATATTCCCTCCACAAGAACTTAGTCTTGTACGCAAAAACTGGAACTCCAGATGAATATGAACGTAGAGAAGAAATGCTACTAGATGCGGGAAACAGATGGTTTGACAGTGGTCTTTTTGTATTCTCTTTAGTTGATAAGAACAAATTTGCCGTTTACACTAATCATCCAAAAACAGAAACTCCACATGGCATTACATGTGTTGTTAGAATAACAAAAACAACAAATAGAAAACCGAACGAAAAAGAAAAAGAAAAAGACGAAAATATAAATAGTAGTAATGCATTAAAATTCTTTACAGAAAATGAGAGATTGCAAAAAATGTATGAGCTAACCAAAAATTACATTCATTAAAATTAATTTCAAATGAAGTTATCTTATGTTGTTTGGATTGTTTTCCTAAGTGTATTGCTAGTTCTTATTTTGCCATATTTATACCAAATTGGATCAATTATTTTCTTTTCAAACAACGTCTCAATTCTAAGACAATTAGAGATATACAAATGGTTAGGAGTTGGTATAGCTATATATTCAATATTGCACCATTTTTCAAAGAAAAACATTATATGGTGTGAAACTTTCTCACATGAAATGACCCATATAATTATTGCGTTAATTTTCAGAAAAAGAATTCATTCTTTTCGTGCAGACGAAGGATCTGGTGCCATTTTAACTAGTGGGCACAATAGTATAGATGACTTACCAATATCTCTGGCACCATACTGTTTGCCGATTTTTACCTATTTATTATTATCTTTAAGATGTTTACTTAATGACAATATGGTTTGGGGATATGACATAATATTGGGAGCATCAATCTGTTTTCATTTTTTCTGCTTTAAAAACCAAATAGGAAATTACCAAACAGATATCAATCAATATCCATTGATTTTATCATATCTCTATATTTTAACAGCACTTATTATCAATATTTGTATAATCGCAGTTGCTTTTTTCCCTCAATATAATGTTTACACATCTACTTGGAGATTATTTAAAGCTGTGTATTCCAATTTCATTTATTTATTATAATCTAAAGGCTAGAATGTAAGGTTGCTATGATAGTAATACATCCAAAAGACAGAACCACCCTAATGTTGGAAAAGCTCTATGAGGGATTTCCCTACCAAAAGTTGGATGCCACACTCAGTAAAAACCAACTAAGAAGCCTTCTCTACTCTGTCCCTTCCTCGGAATCCATCATGCTCCTTGGACATGGAACAGGAGATGGTTTATTCACTAGGCAAGACGATACCAAGGAAGAATTTACCAAGCTCATCGATCATAGTTTCTCTCATATCTTAAAGAAGCACAATGGCAGATTATTCGCTATATTTTGCCACGCCAAAGACTTTGCAGAAAAAGAACACTTGCATGGGCTTTTCTCTGGCATGATTATCTCAGAAATGGAGGAGGCTGAATCTTACGGCATCCCAACAACAATAGAAGAGTTAGATAAGGAGAATATCAAATTGGCTAAGAACCTAAGAGTGCTTTTGGACAAAGAGATTCCTTGGTGTGAGATTCCACGAATGATGCAATCACTAGACGACAGTCATACACCACTCACAGAGTTCAATTATCATAGTTTCTTCTATTTATAGTAAAAACAGACTTATGGAAAAGACATTTTATGAAAAAGAAAGAAATGGTGAATTCACAGGAATTCATGCGCTAATAGAGGATGGCAAACTGACAATTATAGAACAAGAGATGGGGGAGCTAGAACGAGAATATTCTAGAGATGGAGAAATAGAATCGTTCGTGTTTTTTGACGAAGGCAACACCCAAAAGCTCATGAAAACTTTGAATGCTAAAGATGATAGCTGTTTGCTGAATACACTGAAAAGGAAGTTCAAGAAACATGGAAGTCAAATGAAGAGTGAAATTTGCAACTTCTGTGATGAACATAGCATTCACTACCAAACTCATGTGTATTATTAAAAGGAGAAAGCAATGAAAATCAAATATTCTGCAATCAGTAAAACTGGAAAACGCCGTAATAATGAAGATGCTTTCCTTGTCATAGACATACCCCAAGAGAATCGTTTAATTTGCATAGTCTGTGACGGAATGGGTGGTCATGCTTGTGGAGAAGTTGCAAGCGAAACCGTATGTTATGTTCTTTCATCGTATTGGGAAGAACATACAGACATTGTTGATTGTGAGACAAAAGTAAAAATGGCGTGCAAGAAAGCAAGTCTTTCTCTAGACGAAAAGGCAGATGCTTTGGGACATATAGAAATGGGGACAACTATGGTTATGGCAAGTATTAAAAATGATATAGCAACTATAGCCCATATCGGTGACAGCCGGTGTTACTTACAAAGGTCAAACGAGGGAATGGTATATCAGACTAAAAATCATATCCGCTTGGATTTTGGTTGGGAAGTTGTGGCAAAATGTTTCTTCGCTTTTCATCCTGAAGTTGCCGAACCGGAAGTGAAGCAATTTCGATTAGAGAAAGGTGATAGAATATTGCTTTGTACTGATGGTTTATATAAAAGTATGAGTCCAAGTATTTTGCAAACCCAAATGATGGAAAACAAGTCTCTTAATGAAATTCTCGATGCATTTTCTACTCTTTGCGAGAAACAAGGAGATGATAATTATACGGCAGTATTAATAGAAGTTTTATGAGAACAAAAATCAATATAATAATCATACAAACAACTACCATACTAACAGTTTTGGTATGTTCATGCACGAAGCAAAAGTCTGCAAGTTGCGATTCACTTATAGAATCAATGTGGGGCAACGACCCGAACAATACAGAAGAAGTCTATTATCAGTCTCCCTTGGATTCTGTCAATGAAGATTTTCGGGAAGTAAGCTACAAGAACCTTGATGGCAGCGTCACTCGCAATATCTCTACCTCCACCTTTGTCGATACTAAGTTTTACCGCCTATACTCTCCCAAGGGTAACCTAAGGCTCATCGTTGCAGGAGCAAGTGAGATGGCTGACGTTTATGGCTATCAGATTTCTTATAACACAAAAGGAGTGGTCGACTCCATATCATTGCTTAAACCATTGTGTGATATTGTGAAAGATGGTATATCAAAACTTTCTCCCTCATCAGCACATGATTTGTTCAAACAATGGATGCAAAGTCCCAAAAGCATCCAGCACAATTATGTTGTAAAAAGGGATTCTTCAGACAATGTGATAGCCATAGGCAATGTAATAATCCGAGATGACTATCGAGCAAAGTTTTATATCCAAGAGTGGGGACCATTTTGGACTAGTGACATTAGGGGTGGAACTCTCGGAATCTTTGTTCTTCAAGAATATCAAGGAGACAAAAGTGGCAGCTACGTCAACTATCTCTACCAAGACGACCATCTAGTAGCGGAACTTGCCTATTGGAAAGGTACTTTTATCAAGGCAAGAACCTATAATCATTATGGTTGCATGGTTCGTCAATATAACGACAGAAATATCCATATTGAAGATCAAGCCTTTGAGGATTGGGAAGAAGTTCCCAAGTGGTATGTAGATTAAATCTTTTAAATCCAACTAAAAATTAATATGATTATGAAGACAGTATTCCTAGCAATAGCCCTAGCATTTATCGGGCTACCATCCGTTGCTCAAAATGCGGCAATCACCGATGCTATCGACTCCGATAGCTCCTTCTCCCCCAAGAATCACATCACCCAGATTCCATTAGAAAATTGCTATCGCATCGACACTTGCGAGGAGAAGCGATTTGCCATCGTTCTGAAAGATGCGAAATGCGGCATCTACGATCTGCAAAGGCATGAGAATGTGACAAACATCGAATATGATGTCCTCTCTTTTTCTCGCCGACAGATCGCTGACGACAATACGGAAATCTTCTATTTCTATGCCGAAAAAGGCATTGAGCAAGGTATCATCGGGGTCTATGGCAACAACAACCAAACACTCGGCATTTGGCATGACAACCCTGAATACGTGGGAAACCTATCCGAATGCACCACCATCGACACTGCCATCTCCAAGAAATGCAAGCGCCTACTACAAAAGGGAATGGAAGCACTGGATGGAACTTATGGACAGATTGCGGTCATCGATGCCCAAAACGGAAGACTGAAAGCTTGGGTGGCTTTGGAAAAGAAAGACAATGACTTTTCAGATGCCAAACTATTGAGAAATGTGTTCAGTCCTCGTTGCATCACAACGATTGGAACAGCAGCTGTATTGGCAGACATTGATGCCAACCTCGAAGATAGCATTGATGCTGGTAATGGTGCCTATGATACCGAAGATGGCTTGAAGATCAGAGACCACAACTGGCGTACTGGAGGTTATGGCAAGATGACGGTCAGGGAAGCCTTGGTCAAGAAATCGAATGTGGCGATGTATAAGATGACACAGGTTGCCATGGGGAATGAGAGGGCACACGATGTTTGGCAAAAAATGATGGAACATCCACATTCCACCAATGCCATGGAAATCGCAGCTTCTACTTGGAGCATCATCCATGAAGATGCATCCGTTTACCCTACCTTGAAGGGGGACTCCGTTGAGGTGGCACCTGATAATACGACAACGCCAAAGGAACGCCAATATATTAAAGACGTGTTGGTGGGGCTCAACAAGGCGGATGGCATACAAGCCGATTATGCTCCTCGGGGCATTGAACTTGCTGGTGTCTATGGCAACTGGGGTAAAGACTACTATACAGAAGACAACACCCTCACCGAAACGTCGTTTGTCGGCTTCTTCCCTGCCCAAAATCCTCGATATAGCATCTGCGTCTTCATCCACAGACCTGACGAACCGTCTCATAGTCCGAAGGATTTAGCCACAAGCGTCGTGAATGAGCTGGTTACTTGGCTCATGAAGCATTAACCATCAAGAATATCGATGTATAACGATAAAAACATACTGTTATGAAAGAAGTAAAACTGAACGCTCCAATCAATGCCTTTGGAGTGGACTTCAAAAACATCTATGAGGTGATTGCCTACGCCATTGATGGGAAACCGAAAGATGGTGTCTATGTCGGTGAGGACTCCCAACGTTACCCTTGCTTCGACTCAGAAGATTATGCCAGCGAGGATCGCTACTACTGGAATTTCATCTTCGCCACTTCACAAAGTGAACTGGACGAGAAGCTGAAAAAGTTGAAGGAGATGGATACCTTGGGCAGCAACTATAGAAAACTGACAGAGGACTTGGCTCCTATGGCTTACTGGGAAGGAGACTCCTATTATAAGGTATTCCTGACTGACAACCTCTCCTCACACACATAAATGTTTTTCTTCCGAAAAAGTATCATTGTATCATTTTTCAGAAGCAGAATCAAGATAACTATCTAAGTATTAACGAGAAAGGGTGGATGATATTTGCATCCACCCTTTCTTGTATGTATCACAAAAGAGTCATGATTTCGGGGAGAAGTGTAAGCGGCTCCGCGTTTATACCATTGTAGCATTCTCGTTTATTCGTACC
>OIZF01000367.1_pt1 | contig 31449 bp, 20 predicted proteins | sample 1588471 | NCBI WGS metagenome assembly OIZF01 (sample SAMN03283279) | human gut metagenome | biome: human-associated habitat; material: feces | host: Homo sapiens | place: Peru | collected 2012
TTTGTTTGTTTCGTTAAAAACACCTCCGTTTTAGTTCTATATATACAAAAAAGCCTGCCGATTTTTAACCGACAGGCTTTTAACTATATACAGTTATTTTGTTGTTAATGAAGGATAACTATTTATTATCTATTATCAGGTGATTTATGAATATTAACTGGGAAGAAATCAAAGATGGATATAGGGGATTTGAAAAACTTGCATTAGATTATGTTAAAAATAATTTTAAAAACCCCACTTGGAAAAAGACTAAGGAAACAAGAGACGGAAATAAAGATGCTGTCGCATATATTTTTGGATACAGAAGTACCAATAACGAAGGTGTTCAGTGGTGGATGGAGGCAAAATATTCAACTGAACGAATTTATACTAATAGATATATATTAGATGCAACTATAGTAAGCGCTATTTTAGAAGATAATATAGAAAAGGTAATATTTGTTACCAATACAATAATAAACTCTAAAACGATAACTGATATTAGAAGTGTACTTCTTAAATCAACTAATTGCAAATTTGTCGAATTTTGTACTAAATATGCTCTTGAATATTGGCTAACACAAAATATTGATATATATAGATGTTATTTTAAAACGAGTAATAGTACAAGTGTAAAAATCCCGGAATATAATCATTGCTTTTTAACTCAAGAACTGGAGTTTTACGAAAATTCCGCAAATAAAATAGCATTTGTTGAATCAGCTAAAGAATTATTTGTTGGTAAAACATATAGTTGTCATTTTTCATTTTATAGCCCAAGAGAGATGAGCGTTGAAATTAAACGAGCAAAAAAATGTGTTGGAATAAAAATATTAGGTAATAAAATTATTTCATTACATAAAGGTGATAACAATTTAGAGTTTCAAGTGTTTATTGGCGATAAAGCAGTAAAAAATGAAACTTTGTACTTTAAATTAAACGATGTTGAAATAGTTACAGCATATCCTATTACTATAATAAAACCAAATGAACGTATTATAGATATTCCCAGTCAAATAAACATAGTTAATTTAATAGAGAAAAAGATGATTTCTTTTTTAAAGAACTATAACACAAAATATATTTCAATATGTGGATTATACGGAAGTGGAAGAACTCAGATATTGAAAAAATTGGGAAATTCAAAAGTTATTAAATCAGAATATTATTACCAAATTTCTTTCACCGACTCCAGTGTTTGGAATAGCAATTTAATAGTCTGTTTTATACTATTTTTACTTTTTCCTTATTTGAATCCGGAAGATGTTGATGAAGATTATTTACAAAAATTACCTAAATTTGTAGTTACAAACGAAATAATAGAATTAGTAAAGTCAAGAAAGAATTATGATAAATTAATCCAATTATTCAAAGAGAATTTAGACTATTATGACTTCTTTCCAAAGTTTGTCAGAATTAATAAAAGGATAGTTTTTATTGATAATCTTGATTATCTTGACGATTATAATTTGTCATTCTTTTTTAAATTATTAAAAGAGATACAGATAAAAGAATTTCCGGTTTTTGTTGTTTTCACAACAGAAAATAACACCGTAAAAAGCAAAGCTTTTAATGAATTTTCTAAATATTGTACATTCGAAAAATATGATTATATTCTAAATTATGATGATATAAATAATTTGTTTAATTCAAATTTACAATCACGATCAATATCCTATGATATTTTTGAAGCTCAGGTAAATATAATTGAATTATTTGCTTTTTTTAGATATGTTTACGATAATAAAGATGCCGGCAATACAATAGATGGAATAGATAGCTTCATAGCAAAATATAAAGTTTTTCAGTCGAGTAATATATTACGGAATCATGTTATAAAAGAATTCAATGATTTTTTTATTTCGTATCCGAATTGCAAAAAAGCTTGTGATATGATTTATTTTTCGCATGTTCCTGTGAAAGTCGACAATTTTTTAAATAATGATAGAGATATTTTACCATTACTTAAAAGTGGTTTAGTAAAATATGATTATTACAACAGCTTAATGCCGATAAATCAATTTTACCAAAAATATTATATAAATAATTATAATATTGATTGTAATAGTATACTAAAACAAAATGATTTAGAAAATCCGGAATACTTAAAAATTAAATTTGAGAATGATATAAATCCTTTAAAGTTACAACGGATTGCAGAAATAATAATTGGCAAATATAAAGAGAGAAAATATAATTATATTCTTTACGTTCTTAATAATGTTTTTGAAGATACTGAAAGTATTAATTCACTTGAGAAGAGGATGAATAATCATCAATTGTTTATTGAACTCTATTTTGCCTATACATATGCCGTACATCTTCAGAGCACATCAACCACCTCTAAAGAGCATTTTAAAAAAATCATTTTAAAAACAAAGAACAGTATAAACAACACACTAAAGAAAATTTGCATTAAAGCCATGTGGGAAATGATAATTATCGAATATGAAGCCATTGATTATAAAAGCTCTTTAGAATACATAAAACAACTTTCGATAATGCTTAATAAATCACTTGTTTCAAAAAGTGAAAAAGAAACTATATTAAATCATTTAAAATATCATGATGCTATGACCGTAAAAAGTCAAATTGAAATAGATTTAAATGGCATAGAAAATTTAGCGACATGTGAGTATCGTACTTCATTAAGTAAAAAATATAATTTTGAAATTAGATATTATAACACCAAACTTCGCCTAGCTATTTTACAGATAGTTATCAATATACCAAAAAGCATTTCTGTAATTGAAGAATGTACTGATTACTTTTTAGAAAAGGATGGCGAAGAAAGCAAAATGTATATTATAGGTAAATTTAGCTCTTTATATTATAGAATGGTATATGAAAATGATAAGTTTATTGATGAAGTTACAAAATATCATCAATATATGAAAAAAAATCAATATAATAATTATAGAAAAAGATGTTATGCTATGGCATCATATTTTTATATGATTGGCGATTTAGAATCAGGAAACAGGTACTTATTTCCTGAAGTCTATTTAACACGTAAATTGGCAAACAGAAATTATGCTTATTATCAAGAAACAATAGCTTTATATGAAATTATAAATAATAATAGTGATAACGCCATTAGTGCATTGAATAAGGCGTATTCTTGTTTTGAACATTTATCTTCTTATAATTCTATAATAAAACACAACATTAAATTTATAATGCAAAAAAGAGGCATACATGATAATATTGAATTTTGGAACGGAAAAACTATGAACAACGATAAATACTATATTGATCCTAGAATAATATATTAATCAATATAATGTTGTATCTGTTAAGTATGGCTGAAAATGTCTTCTTATTTCTTCAGCTGATAAATAATCGAATAAATCGGATAAACATACATTATTAATATAGATGTCAAATGTATTTTGTAGTAATGCTTTAATTTCTTTTTCTCCATTAACAAACTCAAAAATTTCTTGAATAATCAAATTAAAATATTTATTGCATAAACATTGATACGAATATTTATATATTTCGAAACTATCGGTATCCTTGAGATATTGTTTTAATGTTTTACAACATTTTCCAAAATCAATAATATGTTTTTCGTCAAATGATTGAACAACAGAGTTTGAACGCCTAAAATGATGATACTCAATTTCAGGAATACAGTGAATTGTTTTGGCTCGTAAGAATGTATATAAAGAAAATAACACTCCTTGAAAATACACTCCTTCTTCAAATCGAGCGTTAGTTTTAATCAAAAATGTTTTCTTATATATTTTATTCATGCATGCCGGAACTATAGATAGCTCTAAATCTTTATATTCTTTACATAAAATTCGTATAGCCATTTCAGTATCAAGAGCATAATATTGATTATATTTACACATATATGTTTTTGAAATATTATTTTGCCCTAAAGCAAATTCTCTTTTCATTGATGTCATGGTTATATCAGAATCACTTTTTTCCATGAAATTACAAACTGTTTCATAGTAGTTAAGGTCTACCCAATCATCACTATCACAAAATGCTATATATTTTCCGTTTGAAGCATCAATTCCTATGTTTCTTGCGCCGCCGGGGCCAATACATTTCTCATTTTTTATGTAAAGGATGCGCTTGTCATTATAAGAATTAACAAAATTTGATATATCTTGAGAAGAATTATCGTCAACAACTATTATTTCTATATTTTTGCAAGTCTGTGAAACCATACAATCAAGACATTTTTTAAAATATGGTAAAGTATCTTTGACAGGTATAATAATACTTAGTAATACATCTTTCATTTTAATCTCCTTTATACTGTTGTGCTTTTTTGTATTTCACAAATTCCTATTTTCCATTTTGAAGGACTACATATAATTCCTTCAAATAAATATAAAATGAATTTTATATAATGTTGTTGAAGTCGTTCCATTCTTGATATTTTGAATAATATATTGGTTTTTGCGTTCTTATGTGTATTGAATTGTGTTTTGAATTTTTTGTAGAGTTTTTTATATGCTATTAGTGAAGAAATACTAGATTTTGATATCTGATTTTCGAAATGTAAATAATGAATAAATAAATGATTATTAATACCTACTAATTCACCGTGCAAAGCAAGTCTCAAACATAAATCATAATCTTGTCTGGTAGGTAATTCTTCATCAAATCCGTTTATTTCATATAAAGCGCTTTTCTTGATAAGTAATTGAGTAGTTGTTCCGATATGATTTCTTTCTAAAAGCTGTTCAAATGTAACATTGCAATTAAAACTGTCTGATTTTCGATATTCAGAACAGCTTTCAGGGATGATACGTTTGTCAATTTTCCAATCATTGCAATATACCATAATAGTTTTTTCGGTGATTATATTAACCTGAAGTTCAAGCTTTTTTGGCAACCAAACATCATCATCTAAAAATGCTATATATGAACTTGTTGCTATTGAGATACCCAGATTTCTTGCTGAACAGGCTCCACGGGAACCTAAATTATGAACATAAGTAATATCATTACTATAACAAAACATTTCAATTTTCCGGCTTAATAATATATTATCATTGTCATCTACAATAATGATTTCAGAAGGCTCAAAGGTTTGCTTAAATACACTTTCAACAGCATTCTTCAAGTAATTAAGTTCTCTATCATATGTTGTAATTATAACTGAAACAGAAATATTTTTATTGTTCAAAAAATCACCTCTCTTAGTAAGATAATAAATAGTTATCCTTTATTGCTTTTAAAATATTTTTATTTTATCAAAGTCAATTTATTGACATTTAATCATTTTAAGCGATAGCATATTTCAATCAATTTGTCAATAGGAAATGCCTAAATGCAGAAAAAAGCGGTATAATTGCAAGAAATTCTGCTAAAACAGTCAAAATTTATCGACTTTTGTTTTATAAGCAATCATAATAAAATCAGATATTTTAGGAGGTTTTATTATGATAGAGATAGAAAAAGAAGCGAAAGATTACATTGAGATTTGCAGTGATTTAAAAGGGTTGAGTGCTTTAACAATAAAAGCTTATAAAATTGATTTAAAGCAGTTTTGCTCATATATGCGAGGCAAAGATTGCTTTAGCAAGAATGAGCTAAACAAATACATAAACTCACTTCATCAGCGTTACAAACCTAAAACTGCTAAGCGAAAAATTGCCTGCTTGAAAGCGTTTTACAGATATATGGAAATTGAAGATATTATTGAAATCAATCCGTTTCACAAAATCACGCTCAAATACAAAGAGCCGATCACCCTGCCGAAAACTATTCCGATTGAGAACATAAAAAGTATATTGAAATTTGGATATTTACAGCTTGATAATGCAAAAAGCAGTTATCAATATAAATCGACATTGAGAAATACAATAATTATTGAACTGTTGTTTTCTACCGGAATGAGAGTATCGGAAATCAGCAATCTAAAAAGAAAGAGCCTTGACCTCAACAGCAACACGATATACATTTACGGAAAAGGCTCAAAGGAACGCATAATGTGTATTGCTAATATTAAAGTATCAAGACTTTTAAGTGAATATATAAAAATTTGTGGTGGCAAGAATGAGTATGTTTTCGTCAACAAATTAGGGAATAGGTATTCGGAGCAATCTATTAGGAATATGATAAGTGATTATGCCAAAAGGAGTGGAATTGATTTACATATTACGCCGCACATGTTCAGACACACTTTTGCTACGGCACTTATGGACGAAAATGTAAACATAAGATACATTCAGCAGCTTCTTGGCCACAGTTCGATTACAACTACTCAAATTTACACTCACATAAGCACAAATAAAATTCGTCATATTCTTGAGGAAAATCATCCGAGAAATAAGATGAGTATATAGTTTTCGGTACCCCAAAATCTACCCCTTATACTCCTAATTTCTACCCCAAATATTTGATTTAATATGGTGGTTATATGATTTTGTATAAGGAACGATTAAAATTCAAAATGCCATAAAACGCAGTATTTAAGCCAAATTTAGGCAAAAAATAAGGCCTTAGGAAGCATTCGCTTTCTAAGGTCTTTTGGTCGAGGTGACAGGACTCGAACCTGCGGCATCCTGCTCCCAAAGCAGGCACTCTAGCCAAACTGAGTTACACCTCGAAATATGTTAATGAGCATTGCTCATTGTTTGTTATATGTAAAACTCCCGCAGGAGTGTTACGCCTTAATTACTTAACGCTTTAAAAGTATACTATAAAAAAATGCCGTTGTCAAGGATTATTTTACAAAATTTCTTTTTTTATAAAAAATATTTTATTTGCGGATGATTTGTGGTAAAATGGCAGATGAAATAATAAATTTTGAGGTGATAAGTGTGAATTGGGATTTTAATTTGCCTGTTAAATTGGTTTTCGGCGTTGGCAGGCACAAAGAACTTCCTGCATTTATTGATGAAATCGGCGGTAAGGTCGGGGTGCTTGTATGCTCACATTCGTTTGCAAAAAACGGACTTGCCGATGAATTTGTTTCGCTTTCAAACGGCAGAATTAAGGCTGTGTTTTCCGACATAAGACCAAACCCTACAACCGACAATGTAAACGCTTGCGTTGCGGTTATGCGAGAGGTTAACGCTGATTTTGCAGTTGCTCTCGGCGGCGGTTCACCTATGGATTGCTGTAAGGCGGCTTGTGCCGTTGCAAATGGGAACGACAAAATCGAATCTTATCACAGCGGAGGCAAGGCTGTAACTTCTGCCGAGGCTATTCCTATGATTGCCGTAACTACCACATCGGGAACTGCAAGCGAGGTTACAAATATTTCCGTTCTTACGGATTTGACGCAAAATCTCAAGCAGCCGATGAACGACCCGGCAATGTATCCGAAAATTGCGGTTATCGACCCTGTGTTGACACTCACCGTGCCGCCGCAGATTACTGCTTCAACCGGTCTTGATGTGCTGTCACACGCTATCGAAAGCTATTGGGCAACTCTCAATCAGCCGATTTGTTCTGCGTGTTCAATTTATGCGGCAAGGCTTGTTTTTAAGTATTTGGAGCGTGCATATAATCATCCTGATGATTTGGAAGCAAGAGAAAAAATGGCGGAGGCTTCTATTGTTGCGGGTGTTGCGTTCAGCCATCCTAGAACGACCGGCTCTCACGCTTGCTCGTTTCCGCTCACCAATATTTACGGCGTGCCACACGGCGAGGCTTGTGCGTTCACACTTGATTATTTTGTGAAGTTCAATGCCGAACATGCAGATTCAGACGGCAGAATTACTGCATTTGCAAAAGATTGCGGTTTTGATACTCCGCAGGCTATGGCAGACGAAATCACGGCTATGAAAAAGCGTATGGGTATGCGTTCAACTCTCAGCGAAATAGGGTGCACAACAGATGAGCAGATTAAAGAACTTACCCAAAAAAGTATGTCAATGCTTATGAAACGAAATCCTATTGAACTTACCGAAGAGGATATATATAATATGTATATAGCATTGAGGTATTAATTAAGCGAACAAAGTTTGCCCTCACGGTAAGCGTGGTTAAAAATAGTTGGTTTATTATTTATATTTGAAAGGAAAAACTATGATTAAAATAAGTGATAGTGTAAAATACATAGGTGTAAACGATTACGACATTGACCTTTTTGAAGGTCAGTATATGCTCGAAAAGGGAATGGCTTACAATTCCTATGTTATTCTTGATGACAAAATTGCTGTTATGGACACGGTGGATAAAATCGCCGTTGACAGATGGCAGGAATATTTGAGCGAAGTTTTGGGCGACAGAAAACCCGATTATCTCGTTGTTCAGCATCTTGAACCTGACCATAGCTATGGAATTCAGGCAATTGCGGATAAATATCCGGATATGCAGCTTGTTATGACCGGTGCGGCACTTCGTATGTTGCCGCAGTTTTGCGATGTTGACCCTGCGAGAGTTACCGCCGTTAAAGAGGGCGACACTCTTGAACTCGGTTCTCATACACTTACATTTGTAACGGCACCTATGGTTCATTGGCCTGAGGTTATGGTATCATACGAAAGCAGTGAAAAGATTTTGTTCTCTGCCGATGCGTTTGGCAAATTCGGCACGGTTGACGCTGATGAGGCTTGGAATTGCGAAGCAAGAAGATATTATTTTAACATTGTCGGCAAATACGGCAAACCTGTTCAAACCTTGCTCGGCAAAGCAGCAAAGCTTGATATAGCAACAATTTGTCCGCTTCACGGTCCTGTTCTTACAGATACAATTCCCGAAGTGATTGAGCTTTACAAAAAGTGGTCTGCTTACGAGCCTGAAAACGAGGGCGTGTTCATTGCTTGTGCTTCAATCCACGGCAATACTTGGCTTGCTGCCCAAAAACTTAAAGAAATTCTTGAGGAAAAAGGCTGTCCGAGAGTTGCAATTGCCGACCTTACCCGTGATGACCTTGCGGAAGCGGTTGAGGACGGATTCCGCCACAGCGTGCTTGTTTGTATGGCTTCGTCATATGACGCAGGCGTGTTTACTCCGATGGAGGATTATCTCAACCGCCTTGAACATAAGGCTTTTCAAAACAGAACCGTTGCACTTGTTGAAAACGCTTCTTGGGCACCGAGTGCAATTAAGGCGATGAAAGCACATTTTGAAAAAATGGCAAACATCACCCTTGTTGACAAAACAGTTACGATAAAAACAAGACTTACCGAGGCGTATGTAAAAGAACTCGAAGAACTTGCAGACGAAATTATGCAAAAATTCTAACGGCAGAAATTAAGACCGGCTCCCCTTTTTTGTAATAAAGGGGAGCTGTCGTGCTTTTGCACGACTGAGGGGTTAAAACCGAAGTAAAGCTGTCGTGCAAATGCTGAATGTATGGATAAATATTGCATTTAAGTCTTTTATCGTCAAAGTTAACAGTTATTTTCCCAAATCAAGTGTATAATTCTAATATTTTTTTCCTTGAAGTGAAAGATGGCTTATGTTAAAATAAGCTGTCTTTTAATTTTGGGCATTTTATGCCTTGTCAAAAGAAAATATTTTTATGGAGGAACACATTTATGACAAAAATATTTAAAAAGACTTTTGCATTTTTTATTGCGGTAATAATGATGATTTCTTCATTTCCGTATATGGTACTTGCAGATGACACCGCTTCTGCAACAGAGGGCAGTACAACTGCCGAAATGACTACCGCAGAGTTAGAGAAGTATATTGACAGCAAGATTGAAAATGCACAACTCATTCTTCCTGAAGAGCAACGTGTTGCTACGGCTGATAAAGAGTATATGAGTGGTATTTACACAAAGGCTATTTTTAATGAAAGTCCTGATACTACCGATCTTGTATTACCTGACGGAAAGACAGCAAAATTTGGTACAACAAGATTACAATATGCTGTTGCAATTTACACAGGTCAAAATGATGATATTCGTTTTCCTGCTATTGTTACAAAGTATTTTACTCCAAAAAATTCCAACACTTGTTATATTAGATATGTTAGCATACCACAAGATGTAAACAATTTCGAATTCGGTAAAGATTGGGAAAGATGCAAGGGTGAATTAGATTTAACTTATGATAAAGATCCTCAAATCTTTTCTAGTAAATATGATGGAGACCACATAACCGGTTCGTTTAAAATGAGTGACAAAAAGTATTGGCGAAATTACATAAAGTATACCGGCAGCGGTGACGAAGAAAAATATTATGAAGCATTGCCAACGAGTTTGAATATTGGATTTCAGTATGCAAATACAAAAGTACCAGGTTCTTTGACATTTAAGTATAATTCATATGTGTTAAATTTAGCGCCATATAAGAATATTTTGGAAAATCTTAAAAATGACTATACCGAAATCAAAGGAAAATCGTCTTTGTATACAGAAGAATCGGTTAATAATTACTACAAGGCTGTTCGTGATGTTCTTGATTTTGATATTAAAACTTTGCTTTCCAACATGACCTTGAATTCCAAGGTGTTTAGTACAGAAATTGCAGATATTGCAACCAAAGTCAAGACTGTTGTAGAAAATTATAATACTGCAAAAAATCTCAAATTGAAATCGAAGATTGATTTCACAGCCTATGATGCGGCAAAAGAAAAATGCGATACTATCATTAAAAATCAGAGTGAAAATGCTGAATATGAGAAGAATTCGTTTGCAGAATTTAAGAAAATTTATGATGATGTAACCGCAAAGGCTGAAACTGTTGAAACCCAAGAAGCACTTGACGATTTGACCGCACAGCTTATTACTGCGCAAACTATGCTTCGCAAAAATAAATTTTCAATCACAGTTAATATTTATAAAAATTCAGCCCTGATTAAAACGCAATATTATAATGATGAACTTTATGGTCATAAATTTAACATTGATGTAGCCTCTTATGTTAATGAAGCAAAAGGATGTGTTAAACGTTGGGTTATTTATACAGACGGTGGTAAAACACGCACAGTAGTCGGCACAACCGATTCGATTTTTGCCTTGTATATAACGAAGGAAGCAGTTGTTAATGTTTATATTGTTCCGCTTGAGGAAAATGTTAATCCTGAGGAATATTCAAAAGTTGTGTTCTACGGTTTTAACGGCAGAGTAATTGATGTTCAGTATCTTAAAAAGGGTGACACGCTTACTTCTGACAAATATACAACAGCTCCTAATGTGCCGTTCTATGATTTTGCTTCTTGGGATAATGCTTCTGTAACAGGTAACGGCAAGGAAATTGCCGTTAAAGCAAAGTATACCCCAAAACAAGTTCAAACTGATGGCTGTACAGTTTATTATGATGGCTTTGCCGATGGAAAAAAGACATACAGCTATGATGAACTTGTATCCTTAGGTGCAAATGATAACGAGTATTTTGCACTTGCAACAACAAAAGACGGTATAAACGCAGACGGTACCTCCAGTATTCTGACTTATCTTAACTGCAACGAATTTCATGCACCGAAAACAAAAGAAATCTATGTTGTGCCGGTTAAGAAAGAAGATAGAGTTGCAAAGGTTGCTATCACCGGCAGCTACGCTACAAAGATTGATAAAGACGGCAATATCGCTTCTTCAGAAACCGACTACGCCAAAAACCGTGCAGTATTCAACTGTAAGTTCTATCTTCCTGATGAATACACGCTTGTAGAGTGGGGTGCACAAATTTCAGCCAACGGCAAAACAAAGACCGTTAAAGGTGAAAAACTGTCAAAGCACAACGAATATTCAATCTATATGAATGTTTCAAAGACTTCAAGTGTAAAGGCATTTACCGCTGTTGCTTATGTAAGATATAAGGACAGCGAAAATAACATCAAAACAATATATTCACAGTCTGTCACACAGGCATTTGACTAAAGGAGGTAAAATATGAAAAAGTTTGAATCTCCAAAAGTTGAAATTATCAGGTTCGTTAACAGCGACATCATCACTACATCAGGTGGCAGCGACGGTTATGACAACGGTATGTCAGGCGGCGAAAACTGGGAAAATGATGAATTTTAACAAAATATAATCAACCGAATATAAAAAATGCTGTAAGTTTGATACTTACAGCATTTTTGTCTATATTATTTATTCTTCTCGTGAAACAAGGTCGGAATGGTAATCCTCCATTTTGACTTTTTCTTTTTTATTGATGGATTGGTATTTATCTTGGTAATAGTTTTCAAGTGTGCGGTCATAGGTTCCGTCAGGGTGAATTTCCATAACGGAGCAACCACGCTGAAGTCCATACTGAGCAATGCCGAAGTATGCAAGGTAGTCAACGGTGTAGGTGTAGCCGAGCTGAATACCGTCATACATAAGCGAAAAGCTGTTTGTATGGTCGTGACCGAAGAACACGCCCTTTGTTGAGCGGAGTTCTTTTATTTTGTCAAACATACCCTCGTTTTTGTCGCTTGCGTAAACAACCTTGCCCGTTTCACCGACTTTACCGTACATAAATTTAACTCTGTCGGTGTCTTTAAAGTCGTTGTCACGGTATTCGTAGTATGCCGTTTGAACCTCTTTGAGAGGAATGTGGAAGAACATTATTGATTTTGGCACTTCGCCGTTGTTTTCCTTGGTGAAAGCCTTTACATTTTTTTCGTACCAATCAATCTGGCTCTTGTGTATGCAGTCATATTTCCACAACGCACCGAAATAGTCGCCGTCGGTATATGAATGTGAGTCAACCATAAATATTGCCTGAGTGATTTTGCCCGCAGTATTTTTTACTTTCACGGCATAGTTGCCGTAACCGTCAACATCTTCCGGACCGGGTTGGAACAGGCAGTGCGGATATTTTTCCTTGTTGCCGTAAACAGCCGAAATATCTGCTCTGTCAAAGTAGCTGTAAGCTTCCGTATCGTGGTTGCCGTATGTAAGGCACCAGTAAACGCCCATTTGCTCCATAAGATTTGCAAAAATCTTTGCGGCGTTTTTGTTGTTGAGCGTACCCGATTGATAAGGTACAGGAAAGCCTATGTCACCGGTAACAACTACAAGGTCGGGCTTTTCTGCCTTAACCATAGCTTCAACTGCATTGACAGCCATCATATCCTTTTTTGAACTTAAAAATCCTGCGCCGATATGCACATCCGAAAGTTGTACAACCTTAAAATCCTTGTCGGTTGTAAAGGTGTAGTATCCGTCTTTTTCATCTGTTGTCGGCTTCAGTTGATTTTCATATTCAACAGTTGGAACGGTTGAAATAAAGTTGTTGATTGATTTAACCGAGATGATATTCATTGTTGCTATAACAGCGGCAATGATTGCAATAACAATCAAAATGCCGAGTATAACCTTGCCGAATATCGCCCATTTTTGTTTAGCCGTTTTTTTCGGCTTTTTTGTTTTTTCCCTTTTAGCCATAATATAAACCCCTTTAATTTGTGACTAAATCAGTTGTTAATTAAAAATTTGCTTTGTTCAATTGTGTTTTTAACGGCAGAAACAGTAACAGCCGTGCCTATGATAATTGCAAATATTCCGTCTGCCGCAAAATTAACCTTTGTGATTAAAAACAGACCCATAAGTGCAAATATCGTCACCGCACAGTCAAGAAAACTGTCGAGTATCATTGCTTTGAGAACAGGGGAGGAGGCTTTTTTGTTGAAAGCCATATACATCAACCCCATAAGTATTTTTGCAAATACCGTTGCAATGATAATGTAAGCATATTCCTCGCTGTATGCAATTCTCAGCGGATACATCAGCCTTTGCAAGCCGTTATATACAAAGTATGCACCTGTTGCGGCTATTATCAATGAGATAACAAATGTGCACAGGCTTTGTATTTTTTGAGATTTCAGTTCAGTCACTTTTCGTGCAAGGAAAAATCCCAAAACAGCTATTAAGCAGGCAAATGTGTCACCGAGATTGTTGATTGCATCGCAGTATATCGACAGACTGTTTGTGCTTATTCCGACATAGAATTTTGCAAAAAACAGTACCGTGTTGAATATTACGCCGAGTGCCGTTGCTTTTATTCCGATTTTGTTCATTATCTGAGCTGTGTTCCGGCAGGTAGGTCAACAAAAACAACTTTTACATCGTTTTCGCTTACATCGCCTGCAAGGAGCATACCGTTGCTCATTTCGCCGCAGAGTTTTGCCGGCTTAAGGTTTGCAACAATGATAACATTTTTGCCGATGAGGTCCTCAGGTTTGTACCACGGAGAAATGCCGGATACGATTTGACGAGGCTCTGCCGTTCCGTCGTTTACGGTAAGCTTGAGGAGCTTTTTAGCTTTTTTAATCGGTTCACATTCCGTAACGGTTGCCACACGAAGTTCAACCTTTGCAAAATCATCAAATTCGATTTGTGCAAGTCCCTCGATTTCTTTCGGCTTTGCGGCTTCTTCCGCTTTGGCTGCTGCCTCTTGCTTTTCTGCAATTTCGGTAAGCATTTTTTCAGAGTCAATTCTTGCAAAAAGTGCTTCTGCCTTGCCTACCTTTTCGCCTGCCTTGAGAGCACCGAAAGATTCAAGAGAATCGTAATCCTTGATGTCACAGTTCATCTGTGCAAAGATTTTTTCGCTTGTTTCAGGCATAAACGGGCTGAGAAGTACAGCAATGTATCTGATAGCTTCAAGGAGATTATAAAGCACGGTGCCGAGGCGAGGAAGTGATGCTTCGTCTTTTGCAAGTGCCCACGGAGTGGTTTCGTCAATGTATTTGTTAGAACGCTTTGCAAGGTTCAATACAGCCTCAACGGCGTCCGCAACTCTGTAAGTTTCAAAGCACTTTTCAATCTTTTTAACAGTGTCGAGTGCAAAGTTTTTAAGTTCGTCGTCAACAGGTTCGTTAACATTGCCCGGTTGAATAATGCCGTCAAAATACTTGTTCTGCATTGCGATTGTTCTGTTAACAAGGTTGCCGAATGTGTTGGCAAGGTCGGAATTGTAACGCTCAATGATGGTTTCGTAAGTGATGGAACCGTCTGAAGCGTAAGGCATTTCGGACACAAGATAGTATCTTACGGCGTCTACTCCGAGAAGTTCAACAAGGTCGTCTGCATAAATAACATTACCTCTTGATTTGCTCATCTTGTCCTCGCCAAAGAGAAGCCAAGGATGACCGAATACCTGCTTTGGAAGCGGTTCGCCGAGAGCCATAAGCATAATAGGCCAGTAAATTGTGTGGAAGCGGACAATGTCCTTGCCGATAATGTGAACATCGGCAGGCCAATATTTTTTATATTCATCGGATGAACCGTCAGGGTCGTAGCCGATGGCAGTAATATAGTTTGAAAGTGCGTCAATCCAAACATAAACAACATGGTCAGGGTCAAAGTCAACAGGGATGCCCCATTTGAAGCTGGTTCTTGAAACGCAAAGGTCCTGCAAGCCCGGCTTGATGAAGTTGTTGAGCATTTCTTTCTTTCGTGCTTCGGGATAAATGAAGTTTTCGTTTTGCTCAATGAAATCTTCAAGTCGCTTTTGATATTTTGAAAGCTTGAGGAAATATGCCTCTTCTTTTGCCGGCTTTACTTCTCTGCCGCAATCCGGGCACTTGCCGTCAACAAGCTGGCTTTCGGTCCAAAAGCTCTCGCAAGGTGTGCAGTACATACCCTCGTAGTGACCCTTGTAAATGTCGCCCTGTTCGTATAATTTTTTGAAAATCTTTTGCACAACTTTTTCGTGCTGTTCGTCCGTCGTGCGGATAAAACGGTCGTAGCTTGTGTTCAAAATATCGCAAATAGAGCGAATTTCGCCCGATACCTTGTCAACATATTCCTTTGGTGTAACGCCTGCGGTCTTTGCGTATTCTTCGATTTTTTGACCGTGTTCGTCTGTGCCAGTAAGCATAAATACATCGTATCCCTGCAAGCGTTTGTATCTTGCGATGGCATCGGTCAGCACAATTTCGTAGCTGTTGCCGATGTGCGGCTTGCGAGAAGTATATGCTATGGCTGTTGTAATGTAAAATTTTCCTTTGTTTGCCATTGTATTATCTCCTGTTTATAAAACTTTAATGCTTGGTAGTTTTTTCACCTTAATAAAAATATTAAATTTCTAAAATGTTTTGGCACGGTTAAGGTGCTTTATTTCTAAATCAGATGAGTGATGCGGCACCTTTGTCGAGCATAAGTGTTACATCTTTGTGAAATTGAAGTACGGATGCCGGGCATTGAGGAGTAACATTGCCGTCGATAAGCTGTTTGATTGCTTTTGCCTTGTTTTCGCCGATAGCGATAATAAGGATACGCTTTGCCTGCATAATTGAGCCGATACCCATTGTTACAGCGTGGGTAGGTACTTCCTCGATTGAATTGAAAAATCTTGAGTTATCTTTGATTGTACTTTCTTTAAGAGCAACAACATGGCTCCATCTTTGGAATGAATCTGCAGGCTCGTTGAATGCAATATGGCCGTTTGAACCAATGCCGAGAAGTTGAATGTCAATTCCGCCTGACTTTTTGATTTTCTCTTCGTATGCCTTACATTCTGCGTCCATATCTTCTGCGTTGCCGTTGAGGAAGTTGATGTTTTCATCAGGAATGTTGATGTGGTCAAAAAGGTTTTCATACATAAAGCTGTGGTAGCTGTTCTTGTCTTTTACATCAAGCTTGCAATATTCATCAAGGTTAAATGTTGTAACTTTTGAAAAATCAACCGCACCCTCTTGGTAAAGCTTAATCATATGTGCATACGGTTTGAGCGGCGTTGAGCCTGTTGCAAGACCCAATACACTGTCGGGCTTTTGCAAAACCTGACCGCACATATAATAACCTGCGGCAATTCCTATTTGTTCTTCAGTGTCAAATGTAAGTACATTCATTTTTATATCTCCTTAAATCTTTTATCATTTTTATGTTCAATTATTTTGCGAATAATTAAATACAATATTAGAAAAATCAACGCACCTGTGATAACACCCAAGGTGTCAAGTGCCCAATCGGTGAATTGACAGCTTCTGCCGTCAACAAAAATTTGATGAATTTCATCTGTTGCGGCATATGCCGAGCCTATTGCAATACCAATTGCCAAATTGCGTTTGTGTTTTGTAAAATATACAGCCGAGTTTGTTAAAAATCCGAGTCCTGTAAATTCCGTAAAATGTGCCGCCTTACGAACCATATGTTCGGTTATTGTTTCGGTGTGAAAAAGCTTTTGTAAAAACAGAGTTACAACGGAACTTTGACCTGCCGATTGCGTTGCCGGTCGTGATGAAAAGTAAAATATCGCTCCCATACACATTGCGGTTAATATCCAAAATATTATGGCAAATGATTTGGTGTGCTTATTCTCTTGTGGCATTTACAAAGCTCACCCTTCCTGTTCCGGGATGGAACTGAATGTTTTTTACTCCGTTTGCGGCAGCATAGTAACTGCTTTCGTATATCATCGGGCAAACGGTATAGGTGCTTATAATTGTTTGTTCAGCCTGCTTCAAATATGCTGCGGTTGAGTTTAAATTGCTTTGATTTTGAGCCTTTTTAATAAGTGCGGCAACTTTGTTTGAATTTATATCCGTTATGTTGTCGCTTGTAATTTGGCTCATAAAAGATATTGCACTGTTGCCTGTTGCGGTAAACGGTAAGAATGCCACATCATATGTGTTTTTTGCAATTTCCGTTCTTATGTCGCTTTCGTCCATTGCCTGAACTTTCAGCGTGAGTGTTATTGCGTCACCGTTCGAGTTTGTAAGATATGAGCCCAATCCTGCCTGGACACCTTGTAAAAGCTGTTTTACGCAGTTTTCCATATATGACGGTGTAAGCACGGTTATGCTTATATCGGTTGTGTCGAGTATTTCAAGTGCCTTTTTCCAATCGGCGACGCTTTTTTCTTGATTTTGTGCTCCTGCGGTATATCCCATAGCCTTTACGGCATTGTTGCCGTTGATAAGGCAGGATGACGGCGTAAGGTTTGTGGCAGGGGAAAGATAATCCTTGTCGTATTTTGTCGGTCTGCTGAAGCCTTCATAAAATGCCTTGCGCATGGTCTTTGATTGAAACACTTCGTCGTTTGTGTTAAATACAAAACCCCAGGTGGTGTCTTGATACGGAGTGTAAGTAACGCCGCTGTCCTTGTTTATTTTGTCGCTGTTTTCGGCGGTGATGAATGCCGCATCGTAATATCCGCTTTCAAGCTTTGATACAAGGTCGTCGTCTGTGTCCGAACTTTTGTCGAGAATTTTGAGAGTAAGCTCCTTTGCCTTTGACGGCGACGGTCCGGTGTATTTATCGTTGTTCTTTAACAAATACGAAGCATCAAGAATTTGGCTTACATAAAACTGCCCGTTAAACAGTGTGTACTTGCCCTCTAAACCGTATCTGCCTTTTGTTGCAACAAAAAATTGCTCGTTGCACGGCATTGCAACGGCAGATGCAAGCGTTTGCATAAAGGTGTCATCCCTGTGCTCAAGCGTGATTGTTAGGTTGTAATCATCGTTTGCAACCACTCCGAGTTCTGTGGGGAGCACAGCACCCGTGTGAATTTTGTTTGCGTTTTTTATGCACGAAATGAGGGAAAATTGAGGACAGTCCGTAACATAATAAGCCGCTCTTCTGAGTGCAAAAACAAAGTCGTTTGCCGTGATGTCCGGATTGAATTCGTATCCGAGCATTTGCAGACGGCTGTCTTTAAATTTGCCTTTGTTGTCACCCGAGGTGTATTTTTCGGTGTTTATGTCCCACTTCATACCCTCACGGATGTGAAATTTGTATGTGAGTCCGTCGTCGCTTATTTCCCACTTGTCTGACATTCCCGGCACAACGGTGCCGTCATCATTTATTCTTATTAGGCCTTCAAAAGTGTTTTCGATAATCAAAAACTCATCGGAGGTTGATGCAACCTGCGGGTCGTAGCTGTTAACATTTGCGTCAAAAGGGTATATGAAATCAATCGATGCCTCTTTGCCGCCGCAACCAGAAAACAATGTAATAATCAGTATTGCCGATATAATTATAGATAAAATCTTTTTCATTATTTATATATCCTTAAAAAAGAGTATATATATTATAGCAGATTAATTACCTATATTCAATACAAAATCGAGCGGTAAAAAATAAATTTTTTATTTGGACAAAACTTACTATTTTTGCAGAAGTATTTTGGTTATTGTTACAAAACACACGGCACAGTTGATAAAAAAATATACAAAAATTTTGTAAATTGCTTTATTACCTGATTTGCAAAAAAATTGTAATATTTTAAAAATTCTCTTGACTTTAAAAGAATAATAGTGTAGAATGTCACCACGATTATATACTGGCAGTATGTGTCTTTATGTCTTGCTATTAAATAAGCTATATATTAAAGACAAGCGGCGATTTTTGTCAAGTAATGCCGGTCTATGTATTGCAAATAAGAAACGAATGGAGTGAATACCTTTATGGTAAATGTGAAGGATGTACAACTCGGTACAACTACACGAAAGAGCTTTGCTAAAATCAACGAAGTTATGCAAATGCCTAACTTGATTGAAGTGCAAAAAAAGTCTTACCAATGGTTCCTTGACGAAGGTCTTAAGGAGGTATTTAGGGACATCGGTTCAATTACCGACAATTCCGAAAAGCTTGTTCTCGATTTTATCGATTACAGTATGGATGATGAACCTAAGTACAGCATTGCCGAATGTAAGGCGAGAGATACCACATATTCAAAGGCTCTCAAGGTGCAGGCTCGCCTCAGAAACACAGAAACAGGCGAAGTTAAGGACAGCACTATTTATTGCGGCGATCTTCCTCTTATGACAGATTCCGGCACCTTTGTTATCAACGGTGCAGAGAGATGTATCGTATCCCAGTTGGTTCGTTCACCTGGTGTATATTACAATATGGACCACGACAAGACAGGTAAGGAACTTTTCACTAATACAGTAATTCCTAACCGTGGTGCTTGGCTTGAATATGAAACCGATGCAAACGATTTGTTCTATGTTCGTATAGACAAAAACAGAAAGATTTATATCACAACTTTCCTTCGCTCATTGGGTCTTGGTTCGGACGAGCAGCTTCGTGAATATTTCGGCGATGACGAAATGCTTGAAGCTACCATCGAAAAGGACATTACAAAGAACGAGGAAGAGGCTCTTCTTGAAGTTTACAAGAAGCTTCGTCCGGGCGAACCTCCTACGGTTGATACCGCAAGAGCACATCTCGACGGATTGTTCTTTGACGCAAGAAGATATGACCTTTCAAGAGTCGGCAGATATAAGTACAATAAAAAGCTTGGCTTGGTTGAAAGAATTACAGACCAAGTTTTGGCTGAGCCGGTTATTTCTCCTGCAGGTGAATTCCTTGCAGACGCAGGCGAAAAGATTACCAAGGACAAGGCTGTTGAAATCGAGAATGCAGGTGTTATGTCTGTTATGCTTGAGCTTGAGTCGGGCAAGGTAATCAAGGTTCTTTCAAACGGTATGGTTGATATTGACAAGTATGTAACCGTTGACAAGAAAGAACTTGCAATCAACGAAAAAGTATCTTATCGTGTACTTTCCGAAATCATGGAAAAGGTCGGCGATGACCAAGAAGCACTTGAAGCCGAAATTAAGCTTCGCCACGATGACCTTATTCCTAACCACATCATTATTGATGATATTTTCGCAACAGTTTCTTACCTTCTCAACCTTGCAAACGGCGTAGGTAAGACAGACGATATTGACCACCTCGGCAACCGTAGAATCCGTGCCGTAGGCGAGTTGCTCCAAAACCAATTCCGTATCGGCTTTACTCGTATGGAAAGAGTTATCAGAGAGCGTATGAATGTTCAGTCGCAGGACGACAGCGACGCTATCACTCCACAGGCTATTATCAATACCCGTCCTGTAAATGCGGCAATCCGTGAGTTCTTCGGTTCTTCACCGTTGTCACAATTTATGGACCAAAACAACCCTCTTGCAGAACTTACTCACAAGAGAAGACTTTCGGCACTCGGTCCGGGCGGTTTGTCAAGAGACCGTGCAGGCTTTGAAGTTCGTGACGTACACTATACACACTACGGTCGTATGTGCCCTATCGAAACTCCTGAAGGTCCAAACATCGGTTTGATTTCGTATCTTGCTTGTTACAGCCGCCTTAACGAATACGGATTTATCGAAGCTCCGTACCGTAAGGTAAACAAAGAAACAGGCGTTGTAACAGATGAAGTTGAATATATGACAGCCGATGTTGAAGATAACTATGTTGTTGCACAGGCAAATGAACCGCTTGATGAAAACGGCAGATTTACAAATACAAGAGTTACATGCCGTTGCAGAGACGAGTTTATTACAGTTCCTCCTGAAAAGGTTGACTATATGGACGTTTCTCCGAAGATGGTTGTATCTGTTGCTACAGCAATGATTCCGTTCCTTGAAAACGATGACGCAAACCGTGCTCTTATGGGTGCTAACATGCAGCGTCAGGCAGTTCCGCTTCTTAAGACAGAAGCTCCTGTTGTAGGTACCGGTATGGAATACAAAGCAGCGTACGACTCAGGCGTTGTTGTTATTGCAAAGCGTGGCGGTACGGTTGTTTCACTTGACGCACGCACAATCGAAATTAAGACCAAAGACGGCAGCATTGACAGATATGAACTTATAAAGTACGCCGGTTCTAACCAAGGTACTTGCATTAACCAAAGACCTATTGTTTCACTTCATCAGGAAGTTGAGGACGGTCAGGTTATCGCAGACGGTCCTGCAACCTGTAACGGTGAAATCTCAATCGGTAAGAATGCTCTTATCGGCTTTATGACTTGGGAAGGTTATAACTACGAGGACGCCGTTCTTATCAACGAAAAGATTGTTCGTGACGATGTATATACATCTATTCATATTGTAGAACACGAGGTTGAAGCCCGTGATACAAAACTCGGTCCTGAAGACATTACAAGAGATATTCCTAATGTCGGTGACGACGCTCTTAAGGATTTGGACGATGACGGTATCATTCGTGTAGGTGCAGAGGTTCACTCGGGCGATATTCTTGTAGGTAAGGTAACACCTAAGGGCGAAACAGAACTTACAAGTGAAGAAAGACTTTTGCGTGCTATTTTCGGCGAAAAGGCAAGAGAAGTTCGTGATACTTCAATGAAAGTGCCTCACGGCGAATACGGTATCGTAGTTGATGTTAAGGTATTCACAAGAGCAAACCACGATGAGCTTAATCCGGGCGTAAACAAGGTTGTTCGTGTTTATATCGCACAAAAGAGAAAGATTCAAGCCGGTGACAAGATGGCAGGTCGTCACGGTAACAAGGGTGTAGTTTCCCGTGTGCTTCCGCAAGAGGATATGCCATTCCTTCCGGACGGTCGTCCGCTTGATATCGTGCTTAACCCATTGGGCGTACCTTCTCGTATGAATATCGGTCAGGTTCTTGAAGTTCATCTCGGCTATGCCGCTATGGCACTTGGCTGGAAGATGATGACCCCTGTATTTGACGGCGCTCACGAAGATGACATCAGAGAATGTCTTAAACTTGCCGATATCGGCTATTATATTGATGAAAACGGCAATAAGATTTACGACGGTAAGGTTCAGCTTACAGACGGCAGAACCGGTGAGAAGTTTGATAACCGTGTAACCGTAGGTTATATGTATTACCTCAAACTCCACCACCTTGTAGATGATAAGATTCATGCTCGTTCAACGGGTCCGTACAGCCTTGTAACTCAACAGCCTTTGGGCGGTAAAGCTCAATTCGGCGGTCAGAGATTCGGTGAAATGGAAGTTTGGGCACTTGAAGCTTACGGTGCTGCATATACACTTCAGGAAATCATCACCGTTAAGTCGGACGATGTTGTCGGTCGTGTTAAGACTTACGAGTCAATCGTTAAGGGCGAAAATATTCCGCCGGCAGGCACACCTGAAGCATTTAAGGTTCTTTATAAGGAACTTCAGGCTCTTGCTCTTGATACAAGACTTTACGACAAGGACGGTAACGAAGTTATCCTTAAGCAAGACCTTGACGATGACGGAATCCCAACCGTTTCGGACGATCAGGCATTTACAGAAGTTAATGACTTTGACGGTCAGGAAGGCTACGGTATGCTTGATGAAAACGGTGAGGAAATCGAGGAAGCAAATCAGGATGAAGAAGTTGATTTGTTCGCTGAATTCGACAGCTTGGGCGACAGCGATGATTATGATGAAGAATAATCATAAAGTATTAATTTCAAATTTTGATTAACTTTCCAATATATTATAGAAAAGGAGTGCTTCCATATGGATAATACAGCTAATTCAACAAATGAATTCAGTTCAATTAAAATCGGGCTTGCTTCTCCGGAGGCCATTCGTGAATGGTCTTACGGCGAAGTAACCAAGCCTGAAACTATAAATTACAGAACCTTAAAGCCTGAAACCGGCGGCTTATTCTGCGAAAGAATTTTTGGCCCTATGAAGGACTGGGAATGTCATTGCGGTAAGTATAAGAGAGTTCGCTATAAGGGTAAAGTCTGCGAGCGTTGCGGCGTTGAAATTACCCGTGCAAAGGTTCGTAGAGAGCGTATGGGCCATATCGAGCTTGCTGCCCCTGTATCACACATTTGGTACTTTAAGGGTATTCCGAGCCGTATCGGTCAGGTTCTCGATATTAACCAAAGAAATCTTGAAAAGGTCCTTTACTTTGGACTTTACATCGTAATTGATCCGGGTGATACTCCGCTTCAAAAGAAGCAAACTCTTACAGAAAAAGAGTATCAGGATATGCGTGAGAGATACGAAGATGACTTTAAGGCAGGCATGGGCGCAGAGGCTATCAAAGAGCTTCTTTCCGAAATTGATGCCAAAGAACTTCGTGACGAACTCACTGCAGAACTTGAAGGTGCAACAGGTCAAAAGAGAGCAAAGCTCCTTAAAAGACTTGATGTTGTTGATGCTTTCGTAAACAGCGGTAATAAGCTTGAATGGATGATTCTTGATGTTATCCCTGTTATTCCTCCGGATATTCGTCCTATGGTACAGCTTGACGGCGGCAGATTTGCTACTTCCGACCTCAACGATTTGTACAGAAGAGTAATTAACAGAAACAACCGTCTTAAAAGACTTATGGAGCTTCACGCACCTGATATTATTATCAGAAATGAAAAGAGAATGCTCCAAGAGTCTGTTGATGCCCTTATTGATAACGGCAGAAGAGGCAGACCTGTAACAGGCCCTAACAACAGACCTCTCAAGTCACTTTCGGATATGCTTAAAGGTAAGCAGGGTCGTTTCCGTCAGAACCTCCTCGGTAAGCGTGTTGACTATTCGGGTCGTTCGGTTATCGTTGTTGGTCCTGAACTTAAGATGTACCAGTGCGGTCTTCCAAAGGAAATGGCTATTGAACTTTTCAAGCCTTTCGTTATGAAGCGTTTGGTTCAAACAAATGTGGCTTCAAATATTAAACAAGCCCGTAAGATGGTAGAAAAAGCAAACCGTTCAGAAGTTTGGGATGCTCTTGAAGTTGTAATTAAGGACCATCCGGTTATGCTTAACCGTGCTCCTACACTTCACAGACTCGGTATTCAGGCATTTGAGCCTGTTCTTGTTGAGGGTAGAGCAATTAAACTTCACCCTCTTGCTTGTACAGCGTTTAACGCCGACTTCGACGGTGACCAAATGGCTGTCCATGTACCACTTTCAGCTGAAGCTCAGGCAGAAGCAAGAATGCTTATGCTTGCATCAAACAACCTCTTGAAGCCGTCTGACGGTAAGCCTGTTGCCGTTCCTTCACAGGATATGGTTATCGGTTCTTACTACCTTACAATGATTAAAGAGGGCGAACCGGGTTGTCCTTACAAGGAAATCATTGACGGTGAGGAAGTTACAAAGTACAGAATTTTCCGTGATGTTGATGAGGCTATGATGGCTTATCAGGAAGGCTCACTCGGTCTTCATTCGGAATGTAAGATTAGATTTACCGGCGAAGTAAACGGCGAGATGAAGTCGGGTATCGTTACAACAACAATCGGCCGTGTAATCTTCAACAGACCTATTCCTCAGGATCTTGGCTTTATTGACAGAAGCGTTCCGGGTAACGAATTTGTACCTGAAGTAAGCTTTGTTGTTAAGAAAGGCGGTCTCGGTAAGATTGCCGATGCTTGTATCAGAACCCACGGTGTTGCAATTGCTTCAAGAGTGCTTGATGATATTAAGAACCAGGGTTACAAATATTCAACAGTTTCCGGTACAACAGTTGCCGTTATCGACGCACTTATCCCTGAAAAGAAAAAGGAATTCCTTGCCGAAGCAGAAGCAAAGGTTGATGAAATTACAACAAACTACAATTACGGTTTGATTACAAATGAAGAGCGTTATTCACAGGTAGTCAAGACTTGGGAAGTTTGTACCAATAAGGTATCCGATGAACTTACAAATAACTTTGACGGTACACATAACCCGATTCACATGATGGTAGACTCCGGTGCTCGTGGTAGTACATCACAGCTTCGTCAGCTTGCCGGTATGAGAGGTCTTATCGCCAATACATCGGGTGCTACAATCGAAATTCCTATTCGTGCCAACTACCGTGAAGGTCTTAACATTTTGGAATACTTCATTTCTTCCCGTGGTGCTCGTAAAGGTCTTACAGATACAGCTCTTCGTACAGCTGACTCGGGTTACCTTACAAGGCGTCTTGTTGACGTATCACAAGATGTAATCATTCGTGATGACGACTGCGGATGCCATGACGGTATTGAAGTTTACGCTATTATGGACGGCAACCGTGTTCTTGAATCACTTGAGGAAAGACTTGTCGGCAGATTTGCCGCAGAACCTATTGTTCATCCTGAAACAGGTGAGGTTCTTATGGATACCGACAGAATTATGAACGAAGAAGATGCCGCAAGAATTACAGCCGCAGGTATTACAAAGGTTAAGATTCGTTCGCTTATCACATGTAAGTCACGCCATGGTGTTTGCCGCAAGTGCTACGGTTCAAACCTTGCATTCAACGAGCCTGTTCAGGTTGGTGAGGCAGTTGGTATTATCGCAGCTCAGTCAATCGGTGAACCTGGTACACAGCTTACAATGAGAACCTTCCACACCGGTGGTGTTGCAGGTGGTGAAGATATTACACAGGGTCTTCCGAGAGTCGAGGAATTGTTTGAGGCAAGAAAGCCAAAGCAACTTGCTATTCTTTCTGAAATCAGCGGTACGGTTAGATTTGAGGAAATCAAAAAGACTCGTCATGTTGTTGTTTTCAACAAAGAATCAGGCGAGGAAAGAAAGTATCTCATCCCTTATGGTTACAGACTTTGCGAAAATATCGTAGAGGGCGCATATATCGAAAAGGGTACAGAGCTTACTCTCGGTTCAAAGAACCCACATGATGTACTTGCTATTCTCGGTGAGGAAGCAGTTTATAACTACCTTATCAAGGAAGTTCAGTACGCATATCGTACACAGGGTGTTGATATCAACGATAAGCACATCGAGGTTATCGTTCGTCAGATGCTCAAGAAGTGCATTGTTGACGACGCAGGTGATACAGACCTTATCTCGGGTACAAATGTTGATGTTGCAGCAGTTGCCGAAGCAAATGATAAGATTGATGCAAGAATTGCAGCAGGTGAAGAAAATCTTAAGAAGGCAACATATATTCCTCTTCTTTTGGGTATCACAAAGGCTTCTCTTGCAACAGATTCGTTCTTGTCGGCAGCTTCATTCCAGGAAACAACAAGAGTTCTTACAGACGCTGCCATCCGTGGCAAGTCAGACCCACTTATTGGTCTTAAAGAGAATGTTCTTATCGGTAAGCTTGTTCCTGCCGGTACAGGTATGAGCGTGTTCAGAGATGTAGATGTTGTTCCGAGCTATTTCTCATCCGAAAGCGGAATGGAAATAAAAGATTTGGAACAGTTACAACAACTATTGACAAATGGCAACAACTAAGTTATAATACTTATCTGTGTGCTGATAAACTTGTGCAATCTTAACAAGATTTATCGCTTTAATTTGTTAAATTCGTCTATCGGGGCATAAGTAATTATGCCTCGGTAGATAATGTAATGTATACATCCGATACCTTATAATAAGTAAGGTATGAAATGTGTATATTGCAAATTTATGCACAAATAATCAGAAAGGAGAATAAACTATTGCCTACCTTTAACCAATTAGTTAAGACCGGTCGTAAGTCACTTGAGAAGAAGTCAAAGACTCCTGCTCTTATTAAGAGTCTTAACACAAAGAAGAATGTTATGACAAACAACGCTTCTCCACAAAAGCGTGGCGTTTGCACAGCAGTTAAGACAGCAACACCTAAGAAGCCTAACTCAGCTCTTCGTAAGATTGCCAGAGTTCGTCTTACAAACGGAATGGAAGTTTCTGCTTACATCCCTGGTGTAGGTCATAACTTGCAAGAGCACTCTGTTGTTATGGTTCGTGGCGGCCGTGTTAAGGATTTACCTGGTGTTCGTTATCACATCATCCGCGGCACACTCGATACACAGGGTGTAACAGGCAGAATGCAGAGCCGTTCAAAGTACGGTGCAAAGAAGCCAAAGGCTAAGAAGTAATCGGATTTTTTAGCTAAAATTTAACGAGGAAACCCGACAATAGTTTATTTATTCATATAAAAGGCTTATTGTTGGCTCCACGGAAAAACCGAGTACCTATGAACTCATATTATAATTTAATGAAGGAGGGAAGCGAAGATGCCAAGAAGAGGCCAGATCGCTAAGCGTGATGTATTACCTGATCCAATGTACAACTCAAAGGTTGTAACAAGACTTATCAACAACATCATGCTTGATGGAAAGAAGGGTGTCGCACAGAAGATCGTTTACGGTGCGTTCGACATCATCCAAGAAAAGACAGGCAACGATCCGTTGGAAACTTTTGAAGCTGCAATGGAAAATGTTATGCCGGTTCTCGAAGTTAAGGCTCGCCGTGTCGGCGGTGCAACATATCAAGTTCCTTTGGAGGTTCGTCCTGAAAGAAGACAGACATTGGGTCTTAGATGGATTACACTTTATGCTCGTCAGAGAAGTGAAAGGACTATGAAGGAGCGTCTTGCAGCAGAGCTTATGGACGCTGCAAACCAAACAGGCGGTGCAGTTAAGAAGTGTGAAGATACACACAAGATGGCAGAAGCAAACAAGGCTTTTGCTCATTTCAGATACTAATCAGCCGGACAGGAGGATATTATGCCAAGAAAAGTTGCTCTTGAAGAAACAAGAAATATTGGTATTATGGCGCATATCGATGCCGGTAAGACTACTACAACAGAGCGTATTCTTTACTACACCGGTATCAACCACAAGATTGGTGAAACCCATGAAGGTGGCGCTACAATGGACTGGATGGAGCAAGAGCAGGAAAGAGGTATCACAATTACTTCTGCTGCTACAACATGCTTCTGGAAAGGCCACAGAATTAATATCATCGATACACCGGGTCACGTTGACTTTACAGTAGAAGTACAGCGTTCACTCCGTGTACTTGACGGTTCGGTTACCGTTCTTTGTGCAAAGGGCGGTGTTGAGCCACAGTCTGAAACCGTATGGCGTCAGGCTGACGAATATAATGTACCTCGTATGATTTTCGTTAACAAGATGGATATCATGGGTGCAGACTTTTACAATGTTCTCAATATGGTATTGGAGCGTTTTAAGTGTAATGCACTTCCAATCCAGCTTCCTATCGGCAGCGAGGACACATTTGAAGGTATCGTTGACCTTGTAAACAACAAGGAAATCGTATATATCGACCCTGGTAAGAACTTGGGTACAGTTTTTGAAGAAAGAGAAATTCGTCCTGAACTTCAGGAAAAAGCTGCTAAGTACAGAACAGAACTCGTTGAGTTCATTGCCGAGCAGGACGAAGAACTTATGGAAAAGTACTTTGAAGAAGGCGAAGACGCTATCGATGTTGACACCATGAAGAAGTACATCCGTAAGTGCACAATCTCCGGTGACATGGTTCCTGTATGCTGCGGTACAGCTTACAGAGATATGGGTGTTCAGCCGCTCCTCGACGCTATCGTTGATTACATGCCGGCTCCAACCGATATCGAATCAATCAAGGGTGTTAACCCTGAAACCGAAGAAGAAGAATATCGTCATTCATCTGATGACGAGCCGTTTGCTGCTCTTGCATTTAAGATTGCAACAGACCCGTTTGTAGGTAAGATTTGCTACTTCAGAGTATATTCAGGTACTATTGAAGCAGGTACACCTTGCTACAACTCTGTAAAGGGCAACAAAGAAAGAATGGGTAGAATTCTTCAGATGCACGCAAACCACAGAGAAGATATTCCTGTATGCTATGCAGGTGATATTGCTGCGGCTGTTGGTCTTAAGAATACTACAACAGGTGATACACTTTGTGATGAAAATCACCCAATCGTTCTTGAATCAATGAATTTCCCTGACCCTGTAATTCGTGTAGCTATCGAGCCAAAGACTAAGGCAGGTCAGGAAAAGATGGGTATTGCTCTTGCAAAACTTGCAGAAGAAGACCCTACATTTAAGGCTTATACCGATGAAGAAACAGGACAAACCATCATCGCAGGTATGGGTGAACTTCACCTTGAAATCATCGTTGACCGTTTGCTCCGTGAATTTAAGGTAGAGGCAAATGTCGGTGCACCTCAGGTTGCATACAAAGAAACAATTACTCAGGACTCTATGTCCGATACAAAGTATAAGAAGCAATCCGGTGGTAGCGGTCAGTACGGTCACTGTAAGATTCGTATGTTCCCTAACCTCGACGAAAACGGCGTAGGTAAGGGCTATGAATTCGACAATCAGATTGTCGGCGGTTCTATTCCTAAGGAATATATCCCGGCAGTTGACGCAGGTATCCAGGCTGCTATGAAGAGCGGTATTTTGGCAGGTTATCCTGTAGTTGATGTTCGTGTAGAACTTTATGATGGTTCTTACCATGAAGTCGACTCTTCTGAAATGGCATTTAAGATTGCCGGTTCTATGGCATTCAAAGATGCTGCAAAGAAGGCTCATCCTGTAATTCTCGAACCTATGATGAAGGTTACTGTTATCGTTCCTGAAGAATACATGGGCGATGTAATCGGCGACCTTAACTCACGCCGTGGTCAAATCCAGGGTATGGAAGACAGAACAGGTGCTAAGCAAATCAATGCGAGAGTTCCGCTTTCAGAGATGTTCGGTTATGTAAACGACCTCCGTTCAAAGACACAGGGTCGTGGACAGTACACAATGGAACCTGACGGTTACGACCAAGTTCCAAAGTCAATCTCTGAATCAATCATCAGCGAACGCGCAAAGAAAGACTAATATAAAAAAACACTTGATATTTACCAACCTTTTTGGTAGAATATTAGTAACAAATTTTTTAAGAAATTTTTAGGGAGGAAATTCCAATGGCAAAAGAACATTTTAATCGTACCAAGCCACATGTAAACATTGGTACAATCGGTCACGTTGACCACGGTAAGACAACTCTTACAGCTGCTATCACAAAGTATCTTGCAAACAAGGGCTTCGCTAAGTTTGAAGACTATGCTGATATCGATAAGGCTCCTGAAGAAAGAGAACGTGGTATCACAATCAACACAGCTCACGTTGAGTATGAAACAGAAAAGCGTCACTACGCTCACGTTGACTGCCCGGGACACGCTGACTATATCAAGAACATGATCACAGGTGCTGCACAGATGGACGGTGCTATCCTTGTAATCGCTTCAACAGATGGTCCTATGGCTCAGACTAAGGAGCACTTGCTTCTTGCTCGTCAGGTAGGCGTTCCTGCAATCGTTGTATTCATGAACAAGACTGACCAAGTTGACGACCCTGAACTTCTTGAACTCGTAGAGATGGAAATCAGAGAAACACTTGCTGAGTACGACTTTGATGAGAACTGCCCAATCATTAAGGGTTCAGCTCTTAAGGCTCTTGAAGCTTCATCAAACGATGATCCTGCTTGCGCTTGCATTCAGGAACTCATGGATGCAGTTGATGAATATATCCCAACTCCTGACCGTAAGGCAGACCTTCCTTTCCTTATGCCTATTGAAGACGTATTCACAATCACAGGTCGTGGTACAGTTGCAACAGGTAGAGTTGAAAGAGGTCAGCTTAAGACAAACGATACAGTAGAAATGGTTGGTCTTGAGGACGAAATCAAGTCAACAGTTTGCACAGGTATCGAAATGTTCCGTAAGATCCTCGACTATGCTGAGGCTGGTGACAACATCGGTTGTCTTCTTCGTGGTGTTCAGAGAACAGATATCAAGAGAGGTCAAGTACTTGCTGCTCCTGGTTCTATTCACCCACACACAAAGTTCACAGGTCAAGTTTACGTTCTTTCAAAGGACGAAGGTGGCCGTCATACTCCATTCTTCAACAACTATCGTCCACAGTTCTATTTCAGAACAACTGACGTAACAGGTGTTATCACACTTCCTGAAGGTGTTGAAATGTGTATGCCTGGCGATAACGTTGACATGAACGTTGAACTCATCACTCCTATCGCTATCGAAGAAGGTCTTCGTTTCGCTATCCGTGAAGGCGGTAGAACAGTAGGTTCAGGCGTTGTTACAAAGATCAACGAGTAATCACCTGATTTACTAAATCTATTAGAGCAAAGCTTCGGCTTTGCTCTTTTTAGCGTGTCGAAAAAGTATTTTCGACACGCTGGTGGCTGTTGAGAAAGGTTCTGAATTTCGTTTTCTTGCGAAGGAAGATGTACGATGG
>OIZF01000371.1_pt1 | contig 31335 bp, 28 predicted proteins | sample 1588471 | NCBI WGS metagenome assembly OIZF01 (sample SAMN03283279) | human gut metagenome | biome: human-associated habitat; material: feces | host: Homo sapiens | place: Peru | collected 2012
GTGCGTGATGGCGGGCATCGGCGTAAAAACCGGCGAAGCCGTGACGGCTTTGCAGAGTGTAAAAGAAAAGCTGGACACGAAGTACGGCATTGTACTGCTGCAGCCTGCCTACACGAAGTATCACCTTGAGCTGGGCGAGATTTCCAGCTATCCCCCGGGATACAAGGAGAACGCCGGTATCTTCTGCCACAACAACCCGTGGGTCAGCTGTGCCGAGACTGTAGTCGGCCACGGTGACCGCGCGTTTGAGATCTACAAAAAGACCTGTCCGGCCTACATTGAGGACATCAGCGAGATCCACCGCACCGAGCCGTATGTCTACAGCCAGATGGTGGCCGGCTGCGACGCCGCCACCTTCGGCGAAGCGAAGAACAGCTGGCTGACCGGCACCGCCGCCTGGACGTTTGTGGATGTGAGCCAGTATATCCTGGGCATCCAGCCCACGCTGGCCGGGCTGAAGATCGACCCCTGCATCCCGCACGAGATGGACGGCTTCACCCTGCGCCGTGTCTGGCGCGGGGCAACCTATGAAATTGTTGTGGAAAATCCTGACCATCTGGAAAAGGGCGTCAAAACCATGACTGTGGACGGCAAGCCTGTAAGCGGCAGCATTCTCTCCCCTGTTCCCGTCGGCTCGACCGTACAAGTCAGAGTCGTCATGGGCTGACCTCCCGCCTGAATCGAGTGGGAGGCTCTCCAAAGTAAAGGACCGACCTCCGCCCCGCGGCAAACCCTTCTTCGTTTTTGCAAATCACACCATTCTCCGTTATCCCGGATGTACCCTACCCGCCTTTCAAGCGCATCATGGGATAGACGCCGTCCCACTACGCCCGGAAGAAAGCCAAGAAAAATTTTGCAGCGGCGCTCATCCAACCTCCTTGCAATGCTCTGCAGCATGGTATTATAATTTGTATAAAATCGGCAAGCTGCGTGCTGCACCAGCAGGAGGGCGTTTTATGATTTTACAAACAGGCTTCCGCACCGATATACCCGGCTTTTACAGCACGTGGTTTGCGAACCGCCTGCGTGCAGGGTTTGTGCTGGTGCGCAACCCTTATGATCCGCAGTCCGTCACACGGTATGCCATCAACCCGGATGTGGTGGATCTGATCGGCTTTTGCACCAAAAATCCTGCACCGATGCTCCCCCGCATGGAACTGCTGCGCCCCTATGGGCAGTACTGGTTTGTCACGATCACCCCCTACGGGCCGGAGATCGAGCCGCATGTACCGCCGAAGGCGCAGGTCTTGCAGGACTTTATCGCCCTGTCAAAAATTGTCGGTCCCGATTGTATCGCATGGCGGTATGACCCCATTTTTCTTTCCGGCACCTACACCGCTGCGCGACACATCGCTGAATTCGAGCAGATGGCGGCTGTGCTTTCCGGCTATACCAAAACCTGTGTGATCAGCTTTATCGACCTTTACGAGAAGGTACGACGGAATTTTCCGCAGGTGAAAAGCGTCCCACTCACTGAGCGCGAAACACTGGGAAAGGCTTTTATCGAGATCGGCAAAAAATACGGCATGATGATACGCCCCTGCGCCGAGGGCACCGCGCTAGCCCGCTATGGTGCCGATTGCAGCGGCTGCATGACGCAAAGAACCTTTGAGACCGCGCTGCACCGTCCCCTGCGGCTGCCCCCGCAAAAACCCGCCCGCAAGGAGTGCGCCTGCTGTCTTACAGCGGACATTGGCGCCTACAACACCTGCGGTCACGGCTGCCTATACTGCTACGCCAACGCCAGCCATGTAGCTGTAGCGCAGAATATGCGTATGCACGATCCCGCCTCGCCCTTTTTGGTCGGGCACAGCCAGCCGGGCGATGTGATCCATGAGGCAAAGCAGGAAAGTTGGCTGGTCGATCAGATCAGTATGGCTGAGCTCCTCTAGCAGCGGTGAAAGTGGCTGCTGACCGCTTTCACCGCTGCAACAACAAAAGCTTGCAAGATAAGGCTAAAATGCCTGTACTTGCAAGCTTTTGTTGTTTCCATTTGCAAAAATACGGGGCGAGCGATTCCTGTTGCTGTATCGTGCAAATCGAACTTCCATACAGCCGCACAGAGCAAAAAGGCTGCGCTTCCTGCGCAGCCTCTCAGCAAACGGCCTTATTCGGCGTATTGTTTGACAGCCCCAGCCTTCTGCAGGGCCGCCATCACAGCGGGGATCAGAACCAGCTGCACGATAATGCCCGGCACGGCATTGAGCAGTGCGCCCGCCAAGAATGCCTGAGCGGTAAACGCCTTGCCGCCCAAGCCCAGCAGCACAACCTCAGCCACGCCCCAGACAAGCCGCCCTGCTACCATAGCGGTAAGCAGCGCTGCATACACCCCTGCCGCGCCCTTTTGCGCCATACGGCGGTATACCAGCCCGATAACCAGGCCGTAGGTCAGCAGCTCAAAGGCCATCGCAATAGCCACCGGATACATCGGGGGCATCCCGAACAGGACCGAGCGCAGCAGCGGCGCAACAAAGCCCACCGCGGCACCGTACTGCCAACCGCAGACAAGGCCACACAAAAGCACCGGAATATGCATCGGGAGCAGCATGCTGCCGATTTGCGGAATCTGGCCCGTCAGCATGGGCAGCACAAGGCACAGCGCCAAAAACAGCGCCGCATAAGCCAATTTTTTGGTATTCTGGTTTTTCACAACATATCACCCTTATCAAAAAGTTTGAACCGCGCACCCTTCTGGGCACTGCCTTCCTGGCTTTTTCATAAGGGCATTCCTGCATTCTTCAAGCCCGCTATAGCGGGAACCATGCAGTTATGCCATAGGTTCGCTTACTATATTACACAAAAATCTCCGCCGTGTCCAGTACAAAATTGCAGCGTGCGGCTGGATCATGGGCAGCAAAATACCCTTCCTCCAGCGGGATCCACCGCTGCACAAAATTTGCGTAGCGTATGCCCTCCCTCGCCCGCAGGCGCGCCGCCTGCACATTGGGCGGGCAGGTAACAAACACACGCACCGCAAATTCAGTCTGCAGCGCCGGATGCAGGCTGTAGCTGCCCTCCAGAATCGTCAGCGGCGCGGCAGCAAACGACTTAGACGGCAGAAAGGCTCCCGCCGCGCAGCTGTATGCCGTATAGAGCGCCGTTTCGCCGCGCAAAAGCGGCTGCAGAACCTCGTTTCGCAGCCGAGTGAAATCCATGTTCGCGCCGGGCTGCTCCTGCCAGGTCGCGCAGCGCGCAGCAAGCGGCAGATAGAAATCATCGGTATGCACCACCCGGCAGCCCATCTGCCCCGCCAGAAATTCCGCCAGTGTAGACTTGCCGCTGCCGCAACGCCCGTCAATGGCCAGCAACGCCGGGCCGTTTTCTGCAGCCAGCTGTGCGGCCTGCAGGATCGGGGCTGCGGCTGTTGTCAGCGGCGTCATGCGTCCAGCGCACGCAGCGTAAGTGCTACGGCATTTTGCAGATACTCGTCAAGGCGGCAATCCTGCGTGCCCGCCACAAAGATCCCGCAGCCGGACGCCGGGATCAAAACCTTGGCTGCCTCACTGCCGGAAATCGCCACCGACATTTTGGGAGAAACCTCGCCCATGATGCCATTGGCCATCAAGATACCGATGGGTCCAAGGATAACATCGGCTCTGGCGGCGTTGTACACCACCGCATTTTCCCCGGTGGCACCGCGCACTGCACCCGCCTTCAGCATGGCGCTGGTTGCCAGCACATTCGTGCCCACTGCCAGAAGCTCGCAATCCGCAGGCAGTTTAGGCAGCAGCAGCTTTGCAAGCTGTGCGCCCATGCCGCCGCCCTGCCCATCAATGATCAAAATTCGTTTCATACCTTACATCCCCTGTCGCTATATGCCCTGCCGCTGCAGCGGCTTACTTATGTCTATTATTTTACACCCCCGGAGCACGGCATCGCAAGTGGCAAAATGGAAAGGGCTTCTGATTCCTTGTAAAAATTCATCGTGCTCCATTTTCCGTCAATTCCTGTTGCTGTAACTGTATTTTTAATTTTTTGTTGTGTTCGCTAGGAGATCCCTTGACTGCCAAGGCGACTGCTCTCGCTTCTATAGCATATCGAAACTTTCCCAAATACTGTATGCCTTTATAGCAGACGCAAACCCAATCCTGCTGCCAGTCCCCTCCCCTGCCCTCTTGAGATTGCCCTTATCTTATTGGATGGTATTTGCTTTATGTTGTTTTCCTTCCTTCTGCGCTTGCCGTATAATCTACGGGACGGTAATCCGGCTTTCTACCTATTGCAAGGTCCATTCTCAAATTCAGCCTATTTCGTGTTGCGAAGGCTTCCACTCCTACTTAAAAGAGAGATTTCTACACTTTAACAATCGGATAATTTCCGTTTTTGGAACAAATTGTATAGTTCAATTTGTATATTTTCCATGTATTATCCAATTTGTTTATTAAATTGTATCTTATACAGCCCCTCACCTATCCTTTTTATCCACCTTATGTAAGTATATCAAGCCCGCAGCCCCTGAATTTGTTTTATAAACCAGTTGCCAGAGAACCCTATTGCATTTTTGCCGTTTCGATTTGTGACCGTCTTTTCTGCTTCAATATTACACTGGATTGCTGCCGAAAAAGTGAATAAGCCCGTAAAAAAGAGGTTTTCTCATCAAGACTTCGGGAAGTCCAGTGAAAAGAGAGATTTCTACATCGCATTACCGAAAAAAATATTTACTCTGCATTATGCCCTTCTTTGCACCACCATGGATCTCTCTGGATCATCTTCGCATCGCATTGTGTACGCATTGTATACATTATAGCAGTATTTCCGTATTGTATTTCTCCTGTAACGCTTTTCCCATTTCTATTATCTTCTCTCCCAGCCTTTTTGGTTTTTTAAGTGCTATTTTGTTCTCTATATCTATATATTGTGGTTTTACATCCTTTTATCACTACGCTGCTTTGGTAGTGCCTTTCTGTACATGGCTGTGTTTTTTCATCTTTTCTTTCGCTCTTTTGATGTAGAAACCTCTTTTTAGTGCAGATAACACCTTTTTCGGGACCCAGTTATATATCGGTATATCGCCTATTATTCTTTTTAAAAATCTTACGCTGTTTATGTGTAGCAACCTCTTGGTTCGCCACTATTATCTTTCCTGTCTCTGCCTATATAGGCTCGCTTTGTGCAAGAACAAGTATGTCAGTTGATCCACAACACCAATATATAGTATTTTTGAAGCAGTTTCTAAAAAGAGGTTTCTACACCGGAAAAAATCGAACACCTCCTGCCGCCGAGATTACTCGCAGCATCAAAAGGAGGTTTCTACACACGCCGAAGGGGAAATTCTTGTTTCACTCTCCCCCCCTGCCGCTATGCATACTATTCTCGTTCAAGCGCTGGCGTTTTCCATTGCTTGCGCAAAGAGAGGTTTCTACACCGGAAAAATCAGCTATAGTACTCTCCACTCATGTTTGCACGGCAATGCTCTCCCTCTATCGCAAAAGCGAGATTTCCACCCTGCACAATTTGTAACCGCAACAGGCAGTATACAGAAAAAGCTTTGAAAACAGAGATTCTTCCACGGAAAAAAAGAGGTTTCTACATGCTTATTTTGGCTGATTGGGCTGTAGCAATCTCTTTCTACAGCCTTTTAAACCTCTTGCATCCTGTGTGGAAATCTCTTTCGACAAGTGTTTTTTCCTCTCATCTGGCATGTGAAAACCTCTCTTTCTACATATTATAATAAATAAGTAATATATAAGATATAAAATAAATAATTGTAAAAGAGAAAAAAGTAAAATTTAAAAAATAGAAAAGCTCCAAACATTTTTCGTTGACAGCCGGTAAATAGTATAGTAATATTATCAGTATAATGATATTTGTGTACCTATTTGTAGTGTAACATCTAACGAAAGGAATATATAACTGTATATCGTGATTATTTTAAGTCCCGCCTTGTACAGCTATAAGTAATGGATATGAACAAAACGAATTCGTCCATTGATGAAAACGAGGAATCTTTAGTTGGAGAGGTCCTTTCTGATGATGAGGTCCGCGAGAAAAAGCAAGCGATTGCGAAATGGCAGCACTCCCCTGTCGGCTTTGGCTCTTACATTACCAAAAGTAATGACCTGATCCAGCGGACAAAGTACTCTCTGCCCAGAAATGAGCAAAAGGTTCTCTTTATGCTCATGTCTAAAATCGACCAGAAAAATGATAAGGATGCATCCAAATATTATTCGATCACTTTCAACGATTTTGCCAAGTTGACCGGAGTGCGCACGGTGGATACGACCTATGCGCTGAATCTGAAGGAAACTATAGAGAATTTGGAAAACCGCACGTTCTGGGTCAAGAAAGAACCAGGCAGTAAGGTGTATCGCTCCATTTCCTGGCTGCAAAAAGGTTCGGAGGTCGATTTCGACAAGAAAGAGATTCGCCTGCGCTTTAACCAGGACATCTGGAAGGATATTGCGCAGCTTACCAGCAACTATACCTCTTACAGCATCGAATATCTGCTGATGATGAAAAGCACTTACTCTATGCGCGTTTATGAAATTATACTCTCCTATGACAATGGAAACAGAGACTATGGCTATACGAATGGCCTTGTATTCCAGCCGGTAAATGATGAGCTCCTGAATAAGTTCTCCTCAAAGCGCGGCGAGCTGACGGGTTATAAGTACAAAAAATTCAATATTGATGAGTTTAAAGGTCTGCTTTCTGCACCCACAGAGGCAGAGAGAGAGTCCACAAAGAGCAAAAAGAAAAAGGATCCGGCATCTGCCGACAAGAAAAAGTTTGACCGGGAAAAACCGCTGTCTGAAAAGTACAAGACTTTTACGGAGTTTGAAAAGAATGTTTTAAAGACCGTTAAGAAAGAGATCAATGAGATGACGGATCTCTGGTTTGACTATGCCCCGGCGCGCAAGCGCGGTGTTCGCAAATATGAATACCTGTATATTTTCATCAAATACAAGACCAAAGCGGAAATGAGGGATGTCCGCTCCTATCATGATAGAAATACGCACGATGACGAAATTGTAAGGGATTCCAGAAAGAAGAAAACCCAGAGTGCGGAAGATGCAGCCCAGCGTATTACAGAACCATTTGGCACAGATATTTTGGAAATGAAGTATAGAAAAGCAACCACGGAGATCAGAAACAAAGCAGACTATGCTTCGTATGAGGATAAGCTGACGGACAACGAGAAAAATATCTGCAATGATATTTTCACATACACGGCTAAGGTCCTGACAAATACCAACAAGCGTGACCAGGCGGAGGAAACACTGGATTCTTTAAACCGTATCATCCATGACAATGCCGGGCTGAAAACATGGGCTCTGGGACTGTGTGTAAAATTTACGGAACTGTTTGAAAAAACAACAGAAAGGAAGTCTGCACAGTATTATCGCACGGTTGTTTATAACGATACGATTGAAAACAGTGCTTTGATCATCGCGGCCGGCAAGCAGAAGCTCGCATCGTTGGATCCGGCGGGAGTGTTTAAGTTTGATATGTCTGTCTTTGAGGATGTATAAGTATTATTTGGCAGCAGCCTGCAACTTGCAGGCTGCTGCTTTTTGCTGTAAAGGAAAAGCAAAAATTATAAGTGGCAAGTAATACAAACAGAGAACAGCAACAAGAATTGAAGGATATGCTGACGCCGCTTTGTACTGTGAAGCATGGCGTGGGTTTGTATAGAAACAGCCTATACGAATGCAGATATATTAAAGAATAGCAACAAGAATTGATGGACTTGAAATATCGTTATGGCAGGGGAATACCCGGAAAAGAGAATTGACTTTACTTATATCTATGCTATAATTGAAATCACAATAAGCAGCAAAAGGTGGCTGCAACTACTTCTGTGGTGATGTATAGGTTTCAAAATATTCAGCCACTAAAGTATGATAAAATCGTACAACCGGAAATGGCAAAAAGGCATGGAAAATCGATTACAAGAGAATTACGGAACTATAATTCACAGCAACAAGAATTGACAGACACATCCACAAATAACAGTCTTTACAGAAATGAGGAATTGCTCAATGTCTGCAAAAATTATTACAATTGCCATTGAAAAGGGAGGCACGGGTAAAACCGTAACAGCCTCCAATCTTGCCTATCTGATGGGCGATGAGGGAAAAAAGGTCCTTTGCGTGGATACTGATCCGCAGGGGAATCTCACCAAAGCACTCAGCGGCGGCTTGAGCATCACAAGTGATGAATTCTACGGCAAGGCGCTCTATAATCTTTTCGACGGGTTCCTGTATCATAGCAAGACGCGAGACTTTATTGTAGAAACGCAGTATGAAAATGTGGATATGATCCCGTGCGATGCGCAGACGCCGCGAATCAATAAGCGCATTGAACTGCTGATTGGCGATGCAGAGCGCCTGAAGGACGGAGATCCGAGGAAGGTTTCCGGTATGGGGGATTTTCTGTACTATTTCCTCAATCAGGTGCGTGATGAGTACGATTACATTCTTATTGACACACAGCCGACGCGGGACAGCCTGTTGCTTTCCAATGCAATCTATGCAGCGGATTATATCCTGATTCCAGCCGGCTGTGAGGATAACTCCGAAGAATCGGCATTTCGTCTTTATTACGAATGCAATAAGATGAAGCAAAGCTCCACTTCTCACCTGATGGGTGCCGGTGTGTTGTTGGTGAATGTAGACAAAAATGCAGCAACAGACAAGAAGATTCAGGAGCATTTTAAGGAAGAACTCGGCACATCGCTGTTCAGCGTTGCAATTCCCGCCAGCAAGACGGTGAAAACATCCATTTCCCGCTTTTTGCCTGTATGCTATATGGCAAAAACGCAGCCTGTGGCAAAAGCCTATGTGAAAGCCTATGAAGAGTTGAAAAAGCGTCTGGAGGTGAAATGATATGGGAATGAAAAGCCCCGCTAAAAAGAAGGAAATCGTAAAACGTTCCCGCCCGACGGATGCAGAGCTTGGAAAAATTGATTCCAATAACGGCGATGCAGGGAAGATTATCAGTGATCTGACCGCAGGGCATAAAAGCATTGAATACGAATCACGGGATATTGCACTGTACGATATTCGCGTAAACGCGGACAACGAAATCTTCCGGCAGGCAGATACCCAAGAGGATATTGTGCAGCTGGCGGAGGATATTCAGCGCAACGGCCTGATGCATAATCTGGTGGTGCTTCCGCAGGAAGAAAATGGAAAAACGGTGTATGTTCTTCTCTCCGGTGAGCGCCGCTACCACGCGATGGAGTACCTCGAAAAGAGAGGAGACGCCACCTGGAACACCATCAAAAACTGCAATGTGATCACAACCAGTCTTACGGAAAATGAAAAAAAGGTGCTTTTATACAGTGCGAACCTGCAGGTCCGCGGCGGCTTTGCGGATGAACAGATCCGCCGCAAGGCCGTTGCAGAATTTGTGGTCTGCCTTCAGAACGAGCCGTTCAATATGACGGAAAAGGACGCTAAGAAGGCAATTAAGGAAGTGAGTGCAACCACAGCCAAGCAGATTGACCGTGATTTCCGCATTGAGGAAAAGCTGGACAAAGAGCTGCTTCGCCTTTTGGATAACAAGTTTCTGACCCGCATGGAGTGTGAAAGCTATATCACGCTGGAGCCGGACGTGCAGCATAAAATTGCGCAGTGCTATCTGTTGCTGAGCACGGTTGATGTGAGCAACTGTGACACCGATGCCCGGGAGCGCCTGCTACAGGAATGCAACAGCATACATTATGATTTTATCCGGGCGATTGACAGAGCCAGAAAAACCAATGAGCCGGATGAGCGGGACGAGCGCCTGGAGACCGCATTTGCGGAGTGTGAAAACGAAATCCGCCTGCTGCAGAACAGGGTAGAGGAGTACCGTGCCGCCGTCAATCGGCATGATACGGAGAAGGCCGAGGAAATCGCAAAGGATGTGGCCAGGGATCAGGAGGCAAAGCGCGTCGAGAAGAAGGAGCAAAAGAGCGAGTCCGAAAGCGCAACCTTTGTGGAAAAGACGATCCAGCCTGTTGCCAATAAGATTTTCAAGAAAATGAGTTCAACCAGCTATAAGCGCGGCGTCAGAAAGATGTCTCAGGAGCGCCGTGATAATGATGTTGCGATTCTGAATGAGCTGATCGAGCAGGCGCAAAGCCTCCGGGATATGATTGAAGCCGCAAAGTAAGGCAGGGTAGACACTGTCCCGGCAACCAAAGGGTGATGCGAATGAAAGAAGAAAAAGTTAAGGTCAACCTTCGGGTAGGGCTCCTGATTCGGGAGGCGCTTGTGGATGAGGCTGCTGTGGAGGATATCCGCGTAGGCACTCTGGCCAATCGGCTGCTCCAGTCCGAGTTGGATAAGGTTATGGCGGTCGGTGTTGACAACTGTCTGATTATGAACAGCAGGGAATATCTGGCCAGCGAAGCAGACATCGAGAAGAACAGGGCGGCCTACTATCTGTTTCCGGAAACAAAGGTTGTCAGCCGGTTTATTGCTACGCAGTTGGATGACAAAATCTATCCGCAAATATCATTTTACTTTTTGAAAGAGCAGATGGATGCGCTGGAAAAGCTGGTACGAAAGCAGCGTATACCGCAAACGATCCGAAACGGTGCGGTTCATTCCTATCGGTATGTTATTGCCGGTATGCTGCTGAATCATCCGCTTTGCCGTGCGCTGGGAGCCTCTGCAAATAATGATTGAACCAAAGCCCACAGCCGCCGCTGTGGGCATTTTTTACCTGCTGCTGCCATAGAAAGAACCGGACTGCGCCAGACCGGCGCAAAGGTACTTGTAAGGCTTAGAAATGAATGCTTGAGGAAAGCCGCTGCCTGCAGCAAAACGCGCCGCAGAGAGGCTCTCTCACGCGCTCTGAGAGACGGACGCGCTGAAGGCGGCAAACAAAAATCCCCCGCCCGCAAATGCGGGCAGGGGAGAGGGAAGACGCAGTTTTGACAAGATACCGGGACGGCACACAGAAAAATGCGGTAATGCCCTCAGAGCCAGGTACCCTTTAGCAGGTACTGCTCACGCTTGGCACCAGTCGAAACAAACTGGATCACATGGACAAGCTGCTTTTCGAGAAATTCAATGTAGCCCTTTGCTTCATCAGGCAGCTCGTTATACAGCGTGCAGTGGGAAATGTCGCAATTCCAGCCGGGCAGCATCGTTACGACAGGTTCCATACGGTCTAAGTCACCGGTAGGGTCAAAGGCTGACACAGGCTTGCCGTCCAGCGTATAGCCGGTGATAACAGGGATCTCCTTCATGCTGCTGAGGACATCCAGCTTGGTGAGGGCGATTTTGTCAGCACCCTGACAGGCAAGACCGTACCGGCTGGCAACACAATCGAAGGGGCCAACGCGGCGGGGACGCCCGGTAGCAGCACCAAATTCACCACCAGCCTTGCGCAGCGATTCCATCCAGGCCTCCGGCATCGCCCTTTCAGCCGTAAAGGGACCGGCCCCCACGCAGGTGGAATAAGCCTTCAGCACGCCGACCACATGGTTGAGCCTGACATTGGGGATACCGGCCCCCAGGGGGGCGTAGGCGGCCAGCGTGTTGGAGCTGGAGGTATAGGGGAAGATGCCGTAATCAATATCGCGCATGGCTCCCAGCTGTGCCTCCAGTACAATGCGCCTGCCGGTATTGCTGGCTGTCTGCAGATAGGCACCGGCATCACAGATGTAAGGGCCGAATTGCGCCGCCTGCGCATAGCACCAGTTCAGCAGTGCCTCGTAGGACATCGGTTCCTGATGATAACAGCCGGCCAGCTCCATATTTTTGGAATCAAGGATCACATGCAGTCTGCTGCGGATGCGCTCCTCATCAAGATGCAAAAGATCCCCCAGGCGCAGTGTCTTTTTGCGGTATTTGTCGCTGTAGGCATAGGCAATGCCGCGGCGGGTAGAGCCGAACGCTTTTCCCTTTTTGGCGAGGCGGTCCTCCTCAAGGCCGTCCTGCACACGATGCCACGGCAGGGAAATGGTAGCCTTGTCGGACAATTTCAGATGAGCAGGGTTGATTTTGATGCCGCGTTCCTCGATGGAGCGGATCTCCCCGGCCAGATGGTCAAGGTCAATGACCATACCGGTGCCCAGCACACATACGACATCCGGGTGCAGGATGCCGGAGGGGAGCAGGTTCAGAACAAATTTGCCCTGCTCGGTCACAACGGTGTGCCCGGCGTTGTTTCCGCCCTGATAGCGGACTACGATATCGGCGTTTTCGGCCAGCAGGTCGATGACACGGCCCTTGCCTTCATCGCCCCAGTTGATACCGGTTACTGCGGTCAGCATTTTAGCTTCGCCATCCTTCAAATATGATTCACAAGAGGTAAATTTTTGCTTGCTTTTGGGTTGCGTTGCTATTATACTTTGTGACATAGAATGTGTAAAAAGTATTTACCACATAATGACTATGTGATTTTAGTATGAATGGGGCTGCGCCTATGTATGTCGATTGGGAATACTATAAGATTTTTTACTATGTCGCAAAATACCGCAATTTTACCAGGGCGGCCCGCGTGCTGGGCAGCAACCAGCCTAACATTACGCATACGATGAACAAGCTGGAGGATCAGCTGCACTGTGTGTTGTTTATCCGCTCCAACCGGGGTGTGACGCTGACGCCGGAGGGGGAGATGCTCTATACCCGCATTTCCTCGGCTGCTGTGCAGATACAGGATGCCGAGGAGGAGCTGAGCGCCAGCGCGACCTTTGAGCATGGCGCAATCAGCATCAGCGCAACCGAGACGGCGCTGAACATCTACCTGTCAGAACGGCTGCGGGATTTCCATGCGCAGTACCCCGGCATCCGGCTGCGGATCTCCAACCACTCAACGCCGCAGGCGATTCAGGCGGTGAAAAACGGCGAGGTCGATTTCGCTGTTGTGACGACCCCCACCGGCGCAGAGGGAGAGCTGAAAAAGGTTGATTTGATGCCGTTCAACGAAATCCTGGTCGGCGGGAAAACCTTCACGGCGCTGGCAAGCCAGACGCTCTCGCTGCAGGAGCTTGGAGCCTACCCGTTGATCATGCTGGGGAACGAGAGCATGAGCCGCCTGTTTTACCGGCAGTTTTTTCTTGAGCACAGCGCCGACCTGCAGCCGGATATTGAGGCGGCCACTACAGACCAGATGATGACGCTGGTAAAGAGTGAGCTTGGCCTTGCCTTTGTGCCGGAGCCGATGGCCCGCAGCAGCCTGCAGCGCCGCAGCATTGTGCAGCTGACCCTGCGGGAGGAGATTCCGCAGCGCTCTGTAAGTCTGATTTATGACCGGCACCGTCCGCTGAATACGGCGGCCCGGGAATTCCAAAAGCAGCTGCTGAATGCAGCCAGACAGGAAAAAGCAGAATAACGCAAAATATGCCCGCGCAAGCGGGCACATTTTGCGCTGTGGGATGTATGCGGCTGCAGGGTTTATGTCCAACCGGTGGATAAAGCGCTGCGGCTTGGAACTCTGCCAAAATGCTGTTGCAAATGGCGGGGAAAATGTCTATACTTGTACTATACAAACAAGCAGACGCGGTACAATACCCCGCTGCGGACACTTTGCAGAGCAACCAAAGGAGTCACTTGTATGGATAAGCAGAGCAGGACCTATCAGGCGTATGTGCAGATCCTCAAGGAGGAGCTGATCCCTGCCATGGGCTGCACCGAACCGATTGCCATCGCCTACGCCGCCGCCAAGGCGCGGGATGTGCTGGGCGGTATGCCGGACAAAGTCGAAATCGGCGTGAGCAGCAACATCATCAAGAATGTCAAGAGTGTCATCGTGCCCAACACCGATGGCATGAAGGGTATTGAGGCCGCCGCAGCGGCAGGCATCGTCGGCGGGCAGGCGGACAAGACGCTGGAGGTCATCGCAGCTGTAACAACGGACCAGAAGGCAGCGATGCGCACCTTCCTGAAGCAGGTGCCGGTCACGGTGAAGGCAATCGACAACGGATTTATCTTCGACATTATTGTGACGCTGCGGCAGGGGAGCGATTCTGCCGTGGTGCGCATCTGCCAGTACCACACGAATATTGTCCTGATCCGGAGAAACAGCGAAGTGCTGCTGGATCATACCGCGCAGGAGACAAAGCAGCGCTGCGGTGACGCCGCCCCCGCCGAGAGCGGTCTGACAGACCGGGCACTGCTGAACATCGCGGATATATTTGCATTTGCCGATACCTGCGAGATCAACGACATCCGTCCCTTGCTGGAAACCCAGATCCGGTACAACACCCGCATCTCGGAGGAGGGGCTGTGGGGGGATTACGGTGCGAACATCGGTTCTACAATGCTGAAATTTTACGGTGATGATGTGCGCAACCGCGCTATTGCCAAGGCAGCAGCAGCCTCCGATGCCCGTATGAGCGGCTGTGAGCTGCCGGTCGTCATCAACTCGGGCAGCGGCAACCAGGGCATCACTGTCTCGGTGCCGGTCATCGAGTATGCGAGGGAACTGGGCGCCTCCGACGATGCTCTCTGTCGTGCCCTGGCCCTCTCCAACCTGATTGCGATCCACGAGAAGGCCGGTATAGGTAGGCTGTCCGCTTACTGCGGGGCCGTCAGCGCGGGCTGTGCTGCGGGCTGCGGCATTGCCTACCTACAGGGCGCAGACCTGAAAGCGGTCTCCCACACCCTTGTCAATGCGCTGGCCATCGTTTCGGGCATTATCTGCGATGGTGCCAAGGCCAGCTGTGCGGCGAAGATCGCCTCCAGCGTGGAGGCGGGCATCCTGGGGTATCACATGTACAAAAACGGCCAGCAGTTCCGCAGTGGGGATGGCATCGTCACAAAGGGTGTTGAAAATACCATCCGGAATGTGGGACTGCTGGGCCGTGAGGGTATGCGCGAAACAGATAAAGAGATCGTGCGGATCATGATGCAGGAGCCGTAAGGCTGCCGCAGGGGAAAGCCGGGACTACTTATAGGAAGTGACCTTTATCCCGTATTCCTGCGCGGCCAGCTGCTTCCACCCGGAAAGCTGCGCTTTTGTCGGTGCGGCAAATGCGGCGGGCGGCCTTGGCAGGCCCAGTGCATCGTATTTGGTCTCGCCGTAGCGGTGGTAGGGCAGCAGCTCCAGCTGTGCGCCGGGGCAGCTTGTGCTGATAAAAGCAAACGCTTTGTGCAGCGTGGACGCATCGGTGTTGACGCCTGCGATCATAGGGATGCGCACGACCAGCGGAATGTCCAGTGACGCGGTCTTTTGCAGATTCTGCAGGATCGTTTCATTGCCCACACCGGTAAAGCGGCGGTGGGCTTCACTGTCCGGGTGCTTCAGGTCCATAAAGATCAGGTCCATCTTCTGCAGCACCGGGCGCAGGCTGTCAAAATCAAACTGCCCGCAGGTCTCCAGAGCGAGGGAAACGCCGTCATCGTACAGCGCATCGGCCATCTCGGCCAAAAACTGCGGCTGGGCGGTGGCCTCCCCGCCGGAAAAGGTCACCCCGCCGCCGGAATAGCGGTAAAATATCTCCTGCTGCCGTATTTTCTGCACCACCTCCGAGGTTTCTGCCCAATGGGTCATGGCGTTGCGGCAGGTCTGGCCTTCGGGGTTGGCGCACCACGCACAACGCAGCGGGCAGCCTGCCATGAATATGGTCGTGCGTATGCCGTCCCCATCATTGACAGAAAAGTTTTGCAGCTGCATGATATAGCCGCCCATAGTTCCTCCTTACCACTCGCTGTGCTCGGTGCGGGCAATGATGGCATCCTGCATCGAGCGGGACAGGTTGACAAACTGGGTCGAGTACCCGGCCACACGGACGAGCAGGTCCTTGTAGTTTTCCGGCGTCTTTTGTGCGGCGCGCAGTACCTCGGACGAGATACAGTTGAACTGCACATGGAACGCCCCCAGCGCAAACAGTGTCTGGATCATAGCGCCGAGGTTGCCCTGACCGCGCTTCGTGGCGATCAGATCATGGCCGAGCCGCAGGTTGAGCAGCGTGCCGCCGGAGTGTATCTCCTGATTCAGCTTGGCCGAGGAGCGCATCGCCGCCAGCGGCGTGGCGGTGTCGGTGCCGACATAGGGCGACACGCCCTCACTGGACGGCTCGCCCGCGCGGCGTCCGTCCGGGGTGGCACCCAGCACCCGCCCCATCGGGATATAGTTCGAGATGCCCATAAACGCCGTCAGGAACGGAGAACCGAAAATATCTCTGTACTGATGGATCTCGTTATAGAAATGGTTGGCGATCTCCCGCGCAAGGTCGTCGGCGTAGTCGTCGTCATTGCCGTATTTCGGGGCCGCCTTGGCGGCCTTTTGCAATTCCTCATAGCCCTGCCAGTCGGCTTGCAGCGCCCTGGCGAGGGTCGCCATGTCGCAGACCTTATCCTCAAACACCAGCTTTTTGACTGCCGCCAGCGAGTTTGTCACAACGGCCAGCCCAATGCCGGTGATTACGGGGCCGACATTGTACTGTGCGCCGCCATGGCTCAGATCCTTGCCGGATTCCAGACAATGCTCAATGCAGCTGGAAAGGAACGGGCGGGGGACCATCTCGCGGTGCAGGCGCTGTGCCTCGACTGTCAGAATTACAGAGTGACGGCAGAGGTTGTCAAACTGGCGATAAAACGCCGTTTTCACTTCGTCAAAGCTCGTCATTTCGGCGGCTGGCTTTTCGTCCAGCCCCATTTTTTTGCCTGTCATCAGGCTGACGCCCCCGTTGAGGGCGTACTCCAGCGCCGAGCCGAAGTTCATGTTGACAGCAGCCGTCCACTCGCCGGTCTTGCGGTTATGCGGCACAACGCAGCCGCAGTTATTCCAATCGCGTGCGTCCTCCGGGGCGTAGCCGGCGTTCAGCAGCATCTGGTAGCCCACGCTGTCGCTGTGGATGGCCGGAAAGCCTGTGCCGGTGCTGACAAGATGCGTAACGGCATCCATAAATTCCCGCGGGCAGTCGGCCTGCACGCGCACAGAAAGTCCCGGCTGGTGGGTCTTGCATTCCTCGGTGGCTTTCATAGCCATAAAGGTCACGGCGTTGGTGCCGTCCTGCCCGCTGCGGGTCTTGCCGCCCACGGTCAGGTTCTGGAACTGGTTGTACCCAGCAAAATAGTCTGCCGTGTTGGCAGAGATCGTCCACACCCACTCGGAATATTTGAGCCAGAGCGCATCGACAAGCTCCTGCGCAAAGTCCGGCTGCAGGGTGCCGGCCTGCACATCCTTCTCATAATAGGGGTCCATATACTGGTCAAACCGACCGGGGTTAAGGGAGAGCGGGTTCTCGCTTAAAATGCCGCCTACCTGCACAAACCACAAAAACTGCATGGCCTCGTAGAAGGTGCGCGGCGGGTTTTCCGGCACGCGGCGGCAGTTGGCAGCGATCTGCAAAAGCTCTGCCGCGCGGGCGGAATCCTGCTCCAGCGCGGAAAGCTTCTCGGCCTCATCGGCATAGCGGTTTGCATACAGGATGATGCCGCGGGAGGTCAGCAGCACAGACTCGTAAAAATCGCGCTTTTCCTCGTCCTCGGGGTCGGTGATGTCCAGCGCAGCCAGATGCTGCTGTACCTCCCGGATAATGCCGCCAAAGCCTTTTTTGAACAGCACATCCTGATAGTCGGGCGTGACCTCGCCCACAGCCTGCCGCCACTTGGAGTCACTGTCAATGATGCCGGTATCCACGCCGATATGCCGCGTTTCGGCGGGCAGGCGCGCCAAAAACGCTTCCTCCAGAGATTTGCCCTTCCAGTAGGGGAAGATCTTCTCCCGCACAAAACGGCGCTGCTCGTCCGTGATCAGGTAAGGGTCCTGCGGACGTGTGGCAAAGGTATCCATCTCACGGTCTACCCACTGCCACGAAAACTCCGGCGTCAGGATGCCGCATTTGCGGTATTCCCCAATCGCGCCGACGATCAGCTCGCCCTCAAAAATATGTACGCCAAGCCCGGCGCAGCAGTCGTAAAATGCCTGTGCGCTGCGGATGCAGACGGGCTTTCCCGCGCTCTTTTTGTAGGATTCTGTCCAAAGCGCGGCGCGCTCGCAGGAGATCTGCGGCTTGGCATTTACATAGTTCTGGCGTATTTTTTCGATTCGTGCGGTAAGCATTTTCAAATCCCTCCATTTGGAAAACAAGCAGCAGAAAAGCCAAAAGGCGTGCAGCACCCAATGAGGTGCGGCACGCCTTTGTGCGCAGACGAAAAAACGGGATCACGCACCTTGCCTGTGCGTGACCCCGTTGTCCCGTTCCTATTCTGTGATGATGCTATGATTATAGCACGAACCCTAAAAAATGCAAGGGCTTTTTTGAGGGTTCGTGCCTGTATCGAGCCTGTATTACCGGTTCACGGTAAGGCCGCGCTCGTTTTCGACGACTGCTTCTACCGCAAGTGCAAGGCCGCGCGCGATTTGGTGCAGATCCATGCTGGGGGTTCCCAGCGGCTTGCTGACGGCCTGCTCCATCGCATACGGCACATGGATAAAGCCGCCCCGCATAGCGGGATACTGCCTGTCGATGAGATAGAGCAGCGTATACATCAGGGAGTTGCACACAAAGGAGCCGGCGGTGTAGGAGAGGGCTGCCGGAATACCGGCGGCTCTCATTTTTTGCACCATGGCTTTTACGGGCAAGGAGGTGAAGTAGGCGGGCGCACCGTCCTTCCGGATCGGCTCATCCACAGGCTGGTCGCCTGCATTGTCGGGGATGCTTGCGTCCGCAAGGTTGATGGCAACTCTTTCCGGCGTGATGGCAGACCGTCCGCCTGCCTGCCCGACACAGATGACCGCATCGGGCCGGTGCTCGTTTACGGCGGCTTCCAGAACGGTGCGGGAAAGGGCAAACCGGGTGGGAACCTGCAGCTTGATGATCTGCGCCCCGGCAATGGTGTCGGGCAGCAGCCTGACAGCCTCATAGGCCGGGTTGACGGTCTCCCCGCCGAACGGGTCAAAACCGGTGATAAGGATCTTCATGGGGGAAACCTCCGCATATTATTTTCTGCGCACGGCAAAACCAAACACCGTGCCGCAGGCACCGCCGACGATGTGCATAAAGTTGGCAACATTGTCCTGCACGAACAAAATATCATATACCTGCTGGCTCAGGTAGAGCGCACCGACAAGGAGCAGAGTGATCGGAATACCGCCGTTCCGGCTGCCGGCCAGGCTGGACAGCATGATGAGCATAAATACAATGCCGGAGGCACCCAGCAGGGCAGAGGAGGGAAACAGCACGCACTGCAGAATGCCGGACACAAGCGCGGTCATGAGGATACCGCTCAACAGGGTGCGGCTGCCGTAGCGCTCCTCCAGCGGGGGCGCAATGACAAGGAAAAGCAGCATGTTGCCTATAAAGTGGTCCCAGTCTGCATGTCCCAGCACATGACCAAACAGCCGGACAAAAAACAGCGGATCGGCCAGCGAAGAGCGATAGACGCTGAAAAGATGATAGGTCGTCCACCCATTGGTCAGGTGACCCAGCGCCAGCGATGCAAGCGACAGAAAGAAAAAGGTCAGCGTGACAGGGGCGTTGTACTGCAGATGGATATTGCTGCGCTTCATGGCGGATGCGCCTCCTTTGTGTGATAGTACCAGTATAGCATATAAGCGGCCGACCTGTCGAGAACAGAGGAAGCCTGCCAATAAAAAAGAGCAGACCGTAAAAGGTCTGCCCAGCGCAATTGATATGAAAATAAAGAGTCTCGTTGTGACTGCGGCGAAAGCGGTCATGGCGGCTCAGCAGGGTTGGGTTTGCCGCTGCTTTAAAAAGTGGATCGTCATACCGGTGCAGTAGGCCAGCGCCAGCGCCCAGGCGGCAGGGTTTGCAAGGCAGATGCCCAGAAAGCTGCTGCAGGATACGGCGGCCCAGCCGCAGACAGCGCGGCCAATCAGCTCACCCATGCCGCTGAGAACGGCATGCAGGCTGTAGCCCATGCCCTGCAGAGTGTTGCGCAGGATCATCAGGGAACCGTGGAAGCAGAAAAGGCAGCTGATGACGGCCAGATACTCCACAGACAACGCCGCTGCCTGGTCGGATGCCTGCCCCAGCACCAGCCGGGTAAAAGCAGTCTTGCCGAAAAACAGCACGACCCAGGCGGCTGCGCAATAGATCCACTGGATGATAAGGCCGTCCCGAATGCCCTGCCGGATACGGTCGTAGCGGCGGGCACCCTCATTCTGGCCCACAAAGGTTGCCATGCCCATGCCAACATTATCCCGAATAAAACAAGAATCCCGAAGCCCAGCCGGGAATCCTTGCAGCGCAAGGATTTCTGCATAAAAACTTCGGGATAATATTTTGAAGATGGCACCTGATATAATGTTGCTACGGATTGTAATCCGAATCAACATTGTGAGGTGTATTGATGTGAACAAAATTGAAATCACAGTCCTTTCTGCGCGTGTATTAGATGCCTTAAGTGTGCGCGGACTCAAGGCTAAAACAGTACGGGAATTTGAGCGATATGGTACTCGACGGATCGTGCAGCATTGTTTGGACAACGGTCAAACAATATACTTCAAGGAAACGGTTCAAGATTTTGTCTGGCAGGAACGAGCGAGGATGGAATCCGGAGCATTACCGCATTACCAGTGGGTCTTAACCCGGCGTGCCGCAGTTTATCTTGACCAAATGGCGGAGTACGGTAAAATTCAGGACGAACCTATACGGCCTTGGGAGGCGGAACACAATCCATTATTTCAAAACGCACCACGCAGTCCAAGCAATTCTATGAAGGTAATAGACATTATCTGCAGAACCAGAGATGCGGTCATGCAGTTAGAGCTATCCGATAAGACAAAAACAAATTATATCTATTGCGGATTTGGCCCCATCTTGAACTTTTTCACTTCTCGCGGGGAAGAGTTCTACTCTCCAGAAACGCTTGCTCTTTTCGTAAAGGAAACAAAAGAAAATTATGCGAATGGAACAATCCCAAAAGCATCTTTTCAAACGATGCGCAAAGCTGCCCGCTGGATCGAGGAATGCCTCTCGACCGGGCGGGTATCTCAGCGGAAGTTAAGAAAATATAATTTTGCCTGCGCTCCACCAGAGTTTGAAAAACTGCTTTCGCAATACCAGATACATATGGACAATGAGAACTATCTGAAAGAAGGCACCCGCCAAGTTTATCTTTCATCGGTTCGGACATTTTTCCGTACTATGGGCATTTTGGGAATATACCGCTATGCTGAGATTACCCTGCCGGATGTCACCAGATGTCTGGCAAAGATTTCAGAAACATTTCCTTGCGGTATATTTAATTTGACCGGAAATATGCGCTCATTTGCGCGGTTCATGGCTGAAAAGCATCCTGAGCTTCTCGATATTTCGCCAGCACTGGTGTTCTCTGCAGCAAAGCGTCGGAGTGTTTATGTAGGATACACTCACGAAGAAGCACAAAAGATTTTCTCTGCAATAAATCGCAGCAGCACAATGGGGATGCGAGATTATGCAATGATTATGCTTGCGTATACAACGGGCCTGCGAGGGTGCGACATTGTGAATTTGAAGTTCAACAGCATTGACTGGGATGCCTGCGAATTACGCCTTGTACAAGAAAAAACGAATATTCCTGTATCTTTACCGCTCGATACGACAACTGGGAATGCGATTGCTGATTACATTCTCAATGCTCGGCCAAAATGCGATTCCGAGTATGTGTTTTTACGGACACAGCGTCCTTATACCAAGCTCAGAAGTATGTGGACTGTGATTGCAAAATATGCTCGTATCGCACTGGGAAAGAGTAGAAGGATGAATGGCCCTCATGCTTTCCGACGGGGAATGGGGAGACAGCTACTGGAAGCAGATATTCCCGCACCCTTAATCTGCGATATTCTGGGGCATACATCGTCTATGTCTTTGCGCCAATATACCGCGTCATCCTTAGAGAAATTAAAAGTGTGCGCAGGTACTATTTCTGCAATTCCCATTGCACAGGAGGCCCTGTTATGACAAGACCATCTTTGAAAAGCCGTTTTGGAGAACAGATTCGCGCCTTTGTAGGCTACAAGAACAGTCTTGGTTTTCCTTACGATGAGAGTATCCGTATTCTAGGGAGGTTTGACGATTTCTGTGTAGAAAGGTTTCCTGAAAAAGATTGTCTGGATCGTGAACTCGCACTTGCATGGCTGGAGAAACGAGATACGGAAAACACAGCAGGCCACCGAAATCGCATTATGGTCATACGGGAGTTTGCAAAGTACCTTCGGGCTGTTGGAACAGAAGCATATATGATTCCCATATCCATGACCAGCAAAGGCCCTAGGTATGTTCCACATATCTTCAATGAAGCGGAGATAAAAGCGTTCTTCCACGGTGCTGACAGCTTTCGGCCTCACGAGAAAGCTCCAGCCAGACATCTTGTTATCCCGGTATTTTACAGATTGCTGTATTGCTGCGGATTGCGGCCCGCAGAAGCGAGACTTCTCAAGAAGGAAAATGTGGACTTGGTTCGCGGCGCTGTCTACATTGTGGAATCCAAAGGGCACAAAGACCGTGTCGTTGCAGTTGCAGATGATTTGCTGCAGGTTATGAGGAACTATTTCGCTTTAATTTCAGAAATTCACCCTGACAGCGACTATTTCTTTCCGAGATACGATGGGGATGGGCCGTATACGAAGCTTTGGACAGAAGAAATGTTTTGGAGATGCTTCAGTATGGCCGGGATTACTGAGTTTGAGGGACCCAAACCTAGGGTCTATGATTTCAGACATACTTTTGCAACGGAATGTATCTGTCGTTGGATGCGAGAAGGCCGTGATATTGATGCAATGCTGCCGTTTCTCTCCGCATACATGGGACACGCCCGTTATGAAGATACGCTTTACTATGTCCACATGGTTCCTGATTTTTATGAGCGTGTTGGAACAGTAGACCGTACTGCATGGGAAAAATTGCTTCCGGAGGTGCATGATGAAGGTTAAGGATGCTCAGTTTTTTACGGTTGTAAGTTCGTTTCTGAATGTTTATCTTGTGAAAAACCGAAGCTGCAGTTCCAATACGGTAAAATCCTATGAGGATGCTCTGAATCTGCTTTTTACGTTTTTGGAAGGCACAAAAGATATTCCCAGACAACGAGTAAGCTGGAGCCATTTCACCCGCCAAAACATACAGGAATTCGTGGACTGGTTGGAGAAAGTCAGGAACTGCAGCAGACAAACACAGCTGCAAAGGCTTGCCGCAATACGCTCTTTTGTGCGGTATGGCGGCATTGTAGATCTGCGCGTAATTGCAATACAAGCTGACGTGGAGAGGATTCGATACCGAAAACCACCGCCTGCTTTGGTTGGCTATCTCACAAAAGAAGAACTTTCTATTTTCCTCGCGCAGCCGAACTGCAAAAAGCGTACAGGATTCCGGAATATGGTGTTTCTGGTTTTAATGTACGATACAGCTGCTCGGTGTCAGGAAATGTTGGATTTAAGGATACAGGATTTAGTGCTGCACAGAACCTCACCGTGTGTCTATTTCACAGGTAAGGGAAACAAGACACGGGTTGTTCCTATTTTGCCGAAAACAGCGGAGCACCTTCGCAGTTACCTGAAAAAATTCCATCCGGCAGAAAACAGAAAACGAGACGACTATGTGTTCTATGCTTATGGTGGCCCTCAAAGGCCGATGTCTCCTGATACGGTTGCGGCATTTGTAAAGAAATATGGAGAATCTGCACGGCACGTCTGCACATCCATTCCGGAACGGGTACATCCCCACATGCTGCGGCACACACGGGCAATGCACCTATACCAAGACGGTGTTCCATTGGCTATGGTATCCGAATTCCTCGGCCATGCGCAGATTGAAACAACAAAAATTTATGCCCATGCTGATACAGAAATGAAACGGAAAGCCATTCAGCAAGCAGCAAACAAGCTAAACGACACGATTCCGGACGCACTCTGGAATACAGATGACGAGGAGATGATGCTTAAATTAAGAGGCAAACAACAATACAAGTGAAAATATTATCCCGAAGTTTTTATGCAGAAATCCTTGCGCTGCAAGGATTCCCGGCTGGGCTTCGGGATTCTTATTTTATTCGGGATAAGTCTGGTTATTCCGAAATTCAGGATAACCAGGAGATTCCATTGGCAGGGTGAACATCTGGCGGATCTTGTCGCCCGCCGTCTGGCCTGCAATGGCGGCAGTGCCCAGCGCATTGATGGCGCTCTGCAGTAAAACAGCGCCGATGGCCGACACCGAGTACTCAAACCCCATCGGCAGGCCGACCCGGCAGAGCGCCGCGGCATGACGGCGGGAGAATCCGCGCAGCCCGGCACAGTTCTGCAGCAAATCCGTTTTGCAGGCCAGCCAGTACAGGTTCAGCAGTCCGCTGACAAGCTGGCTGGCTACGGTGGCAAGGGCGGCACCGGCCACTCCCAGCGGGAATACCGCCAGCAGCAGATAGTCCAGCATGATATTTAAAAAGCTGGACACAAGCAAAAACAGCGTGGGGCGGCGGGAATCCCCCGCGGCCCGCAGCGCCCCGGCGCAGAAGTTATATAAAATGGACGCCGGTATGCCCAAAAAGATGATGCGGATATAGCTTGCTGCCTGGGGCAGAATTTCCTCCGGGGTGTGGATGAGCCGCAGCAGCGGCACGGCGAACGCAAAGGTCAGTGCGGTAAAAACGACACCGAGCAGGCAGCACAGCCAGACGCCGTTCCAGAAATAGCGCCGGAATTCATCGCGGTCCTTTGCGCCCACAGCCTGTGCCAGCGGAATACCGAAGCCTGTACACGCGCCCAGCACGAAACCAAGCGTCAGAAAATGCAGCGAGTAGGTCGTACCAACGGCGGCCAGCGCGGACTCGCCCAGAAAGCGGCCAACCATAACGGTGTCGGCAAAGGAATAGAGCTGCTGGAACAGGGTCCCGGCCACCAGCGGCAGCGAGAAAAGCAGCAGCTGCTTCAGCGGATGACCGGTGGTCAGATCCATCGTGCTTTTATTTGACATGAAAACGAATCCTCACTTTGACAAAATATGAACCAGTATATCACGAAAGGCAAAGTGAGGCAAGTGCAGAGGCATCGGAAAATCACTTGCACCGCCGCGTGGAAAAGTGCTTTCCCGGAACCTACTTTGTATCAGCGCTTTATACATTGCGCCACGGTATATTTCAATTTCTGTAGATCCGTTTCGTCGGGGTGGGAAACAGCAGCATCAAAGTTTTCAATCATCTTGTCAACGTTCGGGATCGGCAGAGGGCTGCTTTTCATCTTCACATAGCGCTCCCGCACCGATTGCGGCATTTTCCCCTGGCACATGTAGGTGCCGATGACAGTATTGGAAGCATCGAGGTGTTTTTGAACGGAAGAAAGGATTTTGCCAAAATATTCCTGACTGCCGCCGAACCCGGCTGTGCCAAACAGGAACACTTCTTTGTCCTGGACCGTTTTCAGGAAATCGGTGATTTCCTGATTGCAGTGCCCCTTGTCCGTCCAAAAGCCGATGAAAAGACGCTCTGCCTGCAGAGCCTCCTGCGACGGGGAACCGAAGAAACACAAATCTGCCTGAGGGAGAACGGAGGAAACAGCCTCGGCAAGCTGTTTCGTATTACCGGTCTGGCTGCTGAATACAATCGCGTATTTCACAAGTCATACCTTCTCATAAATGCAATGGGTGCCCTGATGCTGCTGCAAGCCGCCGAGGCATTTTTTGTTGCAGCGAACACAGCGGTGGATCTCCTTGATCTGCCCGGAAGCCACTTTGTTCGGCCATTCCGGGTCAGCCAACAGCTGGCGGCTCATGGCAGCACAGGTGATGCGTCCGCTTGCAAGCTGCTGCTCTACAAAATCAGGCTGATTCAGCCCACCGACACCCGTGATGGGCTTGTCCGTGTATTGGCGAACCTCGTCGCAGAATTTCAGGAAGCAGCCCTGCTCTTTGAAGTACGGGTGGTTGGCCGGGGGAATGGTGTCCTCCAGACTGGAATGGTTCGCCAGCGTTACATGGAAGCTGGTCACACCGGCATCGGTCAACAGCGGCACAAAAATGCCCAGCTCGGACTCCACCACACCGGCATTGCCGTAGTGGGGATCTTCCTGCCGGACGGCCAGCTTGTAGTCGATGGGAATCTCCGGCAGACGGCTGCGGATGGCCTTGACGGCCTCCACCGCAAAGCGGGCACGGTTCTCGGCGCTGCCGCCGTATTCATCCGTGCGGTGGTTAAAGACGGTAGAACTGAAGCTGCCGCACATGCGGTCACCGTGGACCTGCACCATATCGAACCCGGCCTTGACAGCCAGCACGGCGGCCTCGCCGAAGCCGTTGATGATCTTATGGATCTTGCGGGTGGACAGCTTGCTGATGTAAGGGGCAACCTCGGCATTCAGCAGGGGACGCAGCTCCTCCATGGAAATTTTCTTCGTCAGAACGCCGGGCACATATTTCAGCATGGCCAGCATATTGGAGTCGGACTGGTGCAGCTGGGCGCAGATGCGGCAGTCATAGCTGTGGACGATTTCGGCCAGCTTCTGATAATAGGCGAAGCCTTTTTTATCAAAAAGAGATTTCTCAAATTGGCTTTTGCCGACGGGGACGTCACCGATGATAACCATGGCGCAGCCGCCTGCGGCGATCTTGCGGATCTTTTCAAAGTATTCGTCCTCCGCAAGGCCAAAGGTAGTGGGGGCAAAAATGATGCGGTTCTTCAATTCCAGACCGCCGTAATTGATGGGGCTGTTAATCGTTTCGTACATGGTGCGGTATCCTTTCTGTTGCTTTTTCCAATAAGGCAAGCAGCTGTTCCTTTTCTTTCGCAGTCAGGTTCGTCATAAATCTGTCGTCCCAGTCAAAGAATAGCCGGTGGGCGGCTTCAAAAGCCTCCTGCCCGCGTTCTGTCAGGTTGAGCAGATAATGACGCCCTGATTTTTCCTTGGTAATAAAGCCATCGTCAGTAAGACGATTGATGCACCGTTGACTGTGCCCCCAGTCAAGGGACAACGCTTTTGTCAATTCCGAAGGCGTACAGTTCGGCTTTTTTCCGATATATACAATAAAAAACAAAAGCCCGAAATTTAGTCCGACCTCCTGCAGCTTGTCGCCTGTGAAATCCGCAAAGCTGCGGTACAGCATGGCGATGTAGTAGGATAGGGTCTTTTGATACATGGTGAATGCGGCATCTCCTTTCGTAAATAGAGTATAGCCCATACACTTGACTTTGTCAAGTATAAAATGCTGATATACAATCGAAAAGACAAAATATATGCTATAAAGGGAAAGTGAACCGGGCAATAAGCCCAGGAGCAGGGGACATCGACCGCCACACGGCGGCACAGCAAAATGCAAACTCGCAGCAGTCAAAGGGTACTTGCGTATCCATGACTGCTGCGAGTTTTTTAAGTTATTTTCTTATTTACTGCTGTGACTGCGCAAGAGCCTCATCGATCAGCTTTTGCAATGTGGCGGCGTTATCCTCTTTATCAATACCGCCCATAATCGGCTCCCCGACGATATTGCCCTGACGATCCACAACGCAGGTGGTGGGGAAGGCCATAATGCCGAGGGCAAATTTACCGGCATCACTGGCAGAGTCAAAATAGATGTTGCGGAATGCAGCCCCGGCCTGTTCCAGAATCTGTCTGGCAGTGGCAATGTTGTCCGCGTTGCCATCGAGGGTTTCTGTGTTGATGCCGATCACCTCGCCGCCCTGCTCCTGAATGCGCTGGTTCAATGCGTTAAGGTCGTCCATCTCGTCCACACAGGGCTTGCAGCCGCTGAACCAGAAATTCACAACGGTGAACGCATTATCGGCAAAAAGACTGCTGTTTACGCTGTTGCCGTCAAAATCCTTTCCCTCAAACTGCGGGAATGTGCTGGTCGTCTGCGCCATAGACTGGCTGGCAGCGTCATCCTGCGGCAGCGCCGCGATCTGTGCCTCGATCTCACGGATTTTGTCCGCATCGGCCTTTAAAGCAGCGTATTCTTCATCGGTGAACTGGTCCTTCGCATGATCCACCGCACTCATAAGAATGTCACCGTAATTGCTGCTGAGTGTGGTGTCGGTAACATTCTTGTCCATGGAGGAAAAAACCTTTTCCCACAGGGCGTTATTTGCCGCCAGAATATCGTTTTCCTCTGCGATAAGCTCATTTTCAGACTTGCCCGTCTCAGAAGTAGATGCTTGCTGGGAAGCTGCTGCAGTGCCTGTCTGCGTGCTGCTGCACGCAGCGAGGGAGAGCAGCATCAGAAGGGCCGTGATCCATGTAAAAAAACGTTTCATTGTCAATTCTCCTTGATTTCTGTTTTTGACTTGTCTCCAAAACCGTACTGATAGCAGATCGCTTTGGTCGGACAAGACTTTATACACTTACCGCAGCGGATACACTCCGCGTGGTTTGGTGTTTTGGTAATATCCACATCCATCGGGCACGCTTTTGCGCAGGCACCGCAGGAAACACATGTATTGCGGTCAACGCGCATCTGGAACAGGGATACATGGTTCATAAGTGCATAAACCGCCCCCAATGGGCAGAGCCATTTGCAGAACGGGCGGTAAAAAACCACGCTGCCTACCACAACTGCCAGCAGAATGCAGAATTTCCAGCTGAACAGCTTTCCCAAAGCAGCCCGTATGCCCGCATTTGTAAGAGAAAGCGGAATTGCGCCCTCCAGCACGCCCTGCGGACACAGGTACTTGCAGAAGAACGGATCCCCCATGCCGGATGCGTTGACAATAACAGCCGGAAGCAGTACGACCATGACCAGCAGTACCGCATATTTGATATAGCGCAGCGGCTTCAGGCGTTTGGTTGACAGCTTGGGAGATGGAATCTTGTGCAAAAGCTCCTGCAGCCAGCCGAACGGGCAGAGAAAACCGCAGATAAAGCGACCCAGCAGCACGCCCAGCAGAATGAAAATGCCGGTAACATAATAGGAAAACCGAAACTTTGACGACCCGACCACAGCCTGAAAGGCTCCGATAGGGCAGGCCCCCGCAGCGCCGGGGCAGGAGTAACAGTTCAGGCCCGGAACGCAGAGATATTTCCCCTTGCCCTGATAAAGCGTTCCTTTGAGAAAATTCGGCAGATGAATGTTTGTCAGCAGTGCTGCACCTGCCTGGATCAGTCCCCGGAAACGGGCCAGAAAATGCGAACGATTCTTATCCAATGCCAACACACTCCATACATAATCGAATTGCTTTCGTAAAGACAGTGCCCGCCTCACCGCGCCATGCCCCGTAACCGATCATCATAACGGCAGCCAGCAGAAAAAGCACCTGAATGATTGCCTTTTTGCTCAACATTTCGATCCTCCTTTTGTTTTGATGAGATCAGTATAGCACAACGGGTATAAATTTTCTGCTAAGAAAAAATTAACGCAGATTTTACCAAAAGCTGTTATAATGGTAGTAAACAGAAACACAGTTTATATAAGGAGCGTTTATTATGCGTTTGCTGCTGGTTGAGGATGAGCCGTCCCTGCGGGAAAGTGTTGCCAAAAAGCTGCACCGTGCAGGGTATGAAACAGATGACTGCGGTGATGGGGAAACCGCGCTGGAAATGCTGGCGGCAGAGCAGTATGACCTTGTTTTGCTGGATCTGAACCTGCCCCGAGTGGATGGAATGACGGTCCTGCGCACACTGCGAAAGACCGATTTGGAAACGCCGGTTCTGATCCTGTCGGCCCGCAGTGAAATTGCGGACAAAGTAGAGGGTCTGGATGCCGGTGCCAATGATTATCTGGCCAAGCCGTTCCATTTGGCCGAACTGGAAGCCCGCGTCCGCAGCCTGACACGGCGGCAGTTTATTCAGCGCAATGTCTGCCTGCGATGCGGCAGACTGAGCTTTGATACCAAAAGCCGGGTGGCTATGGCGGACGGTCAGCCTGTTTCACTGACCCGCAAGGAAAGCAGTGTTCTGGAATATCTGCTCCTGCATCAGGGCCGCCCTGTCAGTCAGGAGGAATTGATGGAACATGTCTGGGACGGCCGCGTAGATGCGTTCAGCAACTCGATTCGGGTGCATATCTCGGCGCTGCGCAAAAAGCTGCGCGCGGCACTGGGGTATGATCCTATCCGAAACCGCATCGGAGAAGGCTATGAAGTGGGGGAAAGCGAGCAATGAAGCGATTATCTTTGCAATGGCGCATCACGCTTATGACGGCATTACTGATTGCGGGTGCCTGCATCTGCCTGAACTTGCTGCTGTATCGCTCCGGCGCCTCCGGTATGGACGATCTGAACGGGTACGTTTTACAATATCAACAGGACGGCGGGGAGGATCTGACCATAGAGATCCCCGAAGATCAGATGTCAGACTTTCTGGTGCAATTCTCGCAAGAGGTTTACGATACCAAGACGATTTTTGGCCGCAAAGGGTGGTGCATTACGGCAGCGGTGACGCTGTTCAGCGCAGCGATTGCTTATTTTATCAGCGGTAAAGCGCTGGAACCCCTGAAAGAGCTGGCACAGCAGGCCGAAAAGGTCGATCAGGATAATCTGGTTGACGTGCGGCTCGAAGAAAATACCGTTGCGGAATTCCGGCAGCTAAGTCAATCCGTCAATCAAATGCTGGATCGTCTGGCCCATTCCTTTGACTTACAGCGTCAGTTCGCCGGGAATGCAGCCCATGAGCTGAAAACACCGCTGGCCATCATGCAGGCAAAACTGGAAATCTTCGCCGAGGATCACATGAATGCGGACACGGAAACCGCAGAGCTGGTACACTTTCAGACAGAGCAGATAGCCCGTTTGTCGGCGCTTGTACGGACCCTGCTGGAAATGAGCAATCTGCAGTCCGTTCCGCGGGATGACTGCATTGAACTTGCGCCGCTGGCAGATGAAATTGTGACGGATCTGACGCCGCTGGCCCAGAAAAAGCAGATCACCTTACATCAGGAATGTGAGGATATTCATATTATTGGAAGCGATGCCCTGATTTACCGTATGCTGTTCAACCTTGTGGAAAATGCAATCAAGTACAATCAGCCGGGCGGTTCTGTGCAGATTACGATCAGCCGGTCAAACGGCAAAGCAATACTGCGCGTTGCAGATACCGGCTGTGGGATTCCCGATGAATACAGAACCAGCATCTTTGAACCGTTTTTCCGCGTGGACAAATCCAGGAGCCGCGAAATGGGCGGCACAGGGCTGGGATTGGCGCTGGTGCGGGAAATTGCAGCACTGCACGGCGGTACAGTACAGGATGAGCCGGCAGACGGGGCGGGAACCGTATTTACCGTTGCGCTGCCCATGTAAAGCCGAAATAAAGGTCACCGGCAGGGAGAACGAGGTGACGGGGACAGGGAGCATCGGGAAGCAAAAGCCTTCCGTGAAAGAGGAACACACAAGTTCGCTAAATGTAACTTTAGCGAAATATAGGGGGGGGGCGGGCTGCCCCGCCCGCGACCATATACTATAATGAATAGAATGGGTTGGCTTGTAGGCACGGCTACTATGCCGCCCGCCGCAGCCGTCCCGATAATGCGATATAACGGGTAAACCGCACGGGACGCATATATGCGTCCCCTACAAACCTGCCGAAAAAGGTGAA
>OIZF01000374.1_pt1 | contig 31211 bp, 50 predicted proteins | sample 1588471 | NCBI WGS metagenome assembly OIZF01 (sample SAMN03283279) | human gut metagenome | biome: human-associated habitat; material: feces | host: Homo sapiens | place: Peru | collected 2012
TAATCGAATTGATTTGGTTTGTAATGCTGTCCTTGCTAAGGTCGTTACCAAATTCAGCCACCGTCTTGGTGTTATCAATCAAATCGTAAGTAATATGGAAAACTCGTGTACGATAACTCATTGAACGCTTGCTGTGCATGATGACAATTGTGTCGCCAAGTTGCATATCGCCAACGTTAGCAACAGTTGCTGAATATTGCACGGCTGGCTTGTTTACCGTCATCAAGTCCATGTAAGCCTTGTTAATCAAGATGTTAGCGTCTTCAATATCATCGTAAGTCTTTAACAGTAGCCTTGGCGTTCCGTCTGCGTTTCCGTATTCAGCGGTGGCGTCTGGATCAACAAGAATTTTGTCGCCCACTTTCTTGTCTAGCGGATTTCCGTTTGACTTGCTCCAAGTAACACCAGAAATATCAATACGGCGTCCATATCCGTCTGGCGTGTCTCCTTCTCCACTACTTACCTGTTCGCCCTTACCACGCGGCAAAATAGCAGTATAAACACTGCTCATATCACGCTTGCGTTCGACTGTAATAAGGTTTGAACCGTCAGCAAACGTTTTAGAAGTATTAGTGCCTTGTTCTGCAACGTAGTCCATATAACGCCCAGTGATTTTTGAACCGGTTAGTGATACGTAGAAATAAATCTCTCCACCGAGTAAGTCAACGACGTTAGAAATAGCACTAAGGTGGTCTGTGTAGTAGAAGTTTGTTTTAACTTTTCCAGGTACGTTTACAACGCCTAACTTGTAACCACTACCATCAAGTGCGGTGTTCATTAGTGTTTGAGCGTCGCTTTCAACAGGTCGCTTGTCTTCAATATAGCCCTTGCTGGAAAGCTCTTGATAAGCAAGTTCCTTTGCCATGTACTCAACGCGGTCTGTTTCATCATTGATTGTCATAAGGCGTAAAAAGACAATCTTGTCAGCGCTGTTTGGGCTGGGTACTCCAACGTATTTAACGTTATCCATTTTTTCAGATAGTTCATTATCTAACGGAAGTGCAAAATCAAGTGTTGACGCTTCGTTAATTTTCATTTCAAGTGTTGCATTTAGCGCTTGCGTATGTTCATCAATTACGCCTGTAAGAGTTTGCTTTTTATCAAATAAGTAAATCATAGCATTTGTACCCTATACTGCAATTCAATAGAACCAGCACCTTTCGCTATAATTCGTTGACCGTTTTTGATTTTCAGCTCAAAGATATTACTTTTAATAATATCCATATCTGGCAGTTTGTTTGTTCCGCTGGAAGTCAATGTATTGCCGTTGAAGTCAATTACAAGGTTAGAATTAGCTGGAAGTCCACCAGTTAGCGTCAAGTTATAGTCGTTGTCAACATTTAACACGAATGGCTTTGTAGCTGTTGTGATGTTTAAAATAATCTTTTCAGCACTTTGCTTGTAATAAAGTTGCGGATCATTGACAACTAGTGTTTCACCACCTGTAATCGTCTTGCGTTGTCCGTGGCGGAACGGGTTACTCATAGAAACCTCGAACGTTCCTACTACATCAAATGCACCGGCAGTAGGGTTTTCCAACTTAGAAACAGTTCCCGTGCGTGTGTATTCTGGTTCGTCCATAAAATAGAACTCGACTTCTTCGCCAAGCAAAAACTTCTTTAAGTTTGTAAACGTTTCGTTGAAGTCGTCTGCGTTTCGTGTCTCAATTGTGTAAGTTACTGTAATTGTATTCGCATTCAGCTTAGATGATAAGAAAAACTCCCCATCACCGGAAGTTTCAACTGTGTTTAATGAACGCTCAAAGTTTTCGCGTCCAGAAACGTTGAGTGTCCTGTAATAAGGGAGTTGCTCATCTAAACTAACGCCATTGAATACGATTGCTTCTGACGGCAATGGAGTAGCTGTACTGCGCTTTTCCAAATCGCCAAATTCATAAATATTCATATTGTTAGTCCTCTGTGTATTATTATACGATACTTGCACGGTTAAGTGTAGCCGTTTGCCCTTGTTGAGTTGAAATATCATCAACAAATCCACGGTACGTGCTACCACCCATGCTCAAATTGATTGTAGCTGGTTGTTGTTGACGCGTCATATCTACTGACAACGTACCATCTGTTCCGATGTTCAAACCACTTGAAACTGCGTTAATACGGTAATCAGCGCTTCCGCTTACTGCATTTGTAATGTTACCTGCCATGCTTGAAACGTTACTCATAACGCCTGTAAAGCCCTTAGAAAGACCGTCATTAAGTCCACCCATGATTGCACCGCCAGCTGGGATAAGCAACTTGCGGTCATATGTGATTGGACCCTTGTGTGCCTTAATCCATGGACCAACTCCACTAACGAAACTCTTAACATCACCCCAAGCACTTTGCAACCCGCGCAAGAAACCGTGCATCGTAGCACTACCGGCAGCGTCCAAATTAACTGTCCCAATACCAGAACGAACGCTTTGTCCAGCGCTTGAACCAACAGAATAGAATTCGTTATTGTGAGAACCAGCGTAATCGGCAGCACTAGACATCTTACTACCAGCTGTATTAACTGCAGCGCTCATTCCGCTATTCATTCCGTTATTAGCTTGGTTAGCTCCGTTAGTTACGTTATTAGCCAATTGATTTGCACCAGCACCAGCACTAGAAGCAGCACGAGACATGGCACTTTGAGCGCCGTTTGCAGCTGCATTCAAGTTTGAATTTGAGTTGTTAGCAGCGGCAGAAGTTCCGCTGGTAAGTTTACTATTTATTTGACTTCCTGCTGTTCCGGCACTTGTTGACAAATTGCTTAATGCAGCTTGTCCACCGCCAGCTGCTGCGTTCAAGTTGTTAATTGTATTCGTTGAACCTTCTGCTGTGTTGTTAGTAAGTAAGTCCTTAACTTGTTGAGAACTCACAGCGGTACCGTTAGCAAGATCATTCATGTGGCTGACTGATTGAGAAGTCATGTCAAGCATAGATTGTCCTACGTTGAAACTCATTTCAGCAAACTTTGCAGATGTGTTTGTACTCATAATATCAGCAGCGCTGCTTAAATCTCCACTAAGCGCATACGCAGCAGCAGAAACTGTACGTGCCAAAGCCTCGAAAATAGCAGCTAAACCACCAACGACAACTCCAACAGAAGCCAATGCAAATCCAACAACCCCAGCTGCGGCTGTGAAACCAGTCGCTAAAAATTCGATTTTGTCAGCGGTAGTCTGGATTTTGCCTTGTGTGCCACTTCCAAATGCTGTATCACTCTTGGTTGCAAATACGTCCATAGCATCGCCAATGCCACTTAGCGCAGTTTGCCACGGAGCAAATACAGACGCCCAGTCAACAGATTGAAACGCTTTTACGATATTATCAAATGTAGACTTAATACCATTCATAACTCCCTTAATATCACCACTAGCGAGTTTGCTTACTAAGTCAGAAAATGATAATGTGGCGCTATCGTGGAACGCCCAGAATCCCAAAGCTGCAACGCCAAGCCCTAACGTGGCAGGAGACAATGCAAGCGCGATTATAGAACTCATGCTTGGCAACGCTGACGCAACCTTACCAACAGCGCCTTGGAACTTGCTAACACCAAGTGAACTAATAACGGCGTTGTCTTTTGCGGTAGAGAACCCGCTAGCAAGGGACATTAGATTTGGAACGACAGCAATTGCCGAAGATCCAATGGAACCAAACACACCAATTAGAGCCCCAAGACTTTTAACTGCACCAACAATTTTTCCTGATTGCGTCAAGAAACCACCAATAGCAGCAGTTGCTGGTCCGATAACCGGTGCTAGTCCGATAAAGTCTTGAATGACTTGAGCAAATGGACTGTGGCTTTGGTTTGCCCAGTTCAACGCAGCGTTCGTCATATCCAAGAATGCAATACTTACTCCAGAAGACTTATCTTGTGCTGTGTTAGAAAGTGCTTCCCAATTTCCTGAAACTTGTTCCAACTTAGATCCAACGTTCTTTTGCATTTCAGCTGCTTGGTTTTGAAGGAAATCAGTAGCAGTAGCTCCGTCCTTAGAAGCGTCCTTGATAGCCTTGCTCATTCCCTTCCAACTAGTTGTTGTACTTCCAGTTTCATCGGCCGTTGCAGCCATCAATCCGCTCATAACCTTAAATCCGGCTTGTCCAAACAAAGTCGTCAAGTAAAGGTTCTTTTGTTCCTTTGAAAGTCCCTTTGTCTTTCCGTTCAATTCTTGCGCGACTTGGCTCAATGACTTCATATTTCCAGAAGTATCATAGTAAGATAAGCCAAGCTTATCCATAACACTTTGTGCCATATTGGAAGGCTTAATCATTCGTGTAATAGCGAAGTTCAAGTTTTGTGCAGCTTGTGCGGCAGGTATACCGCGATTAGTAAGCAACCCAACGGCAGTTGAAACATCTTCCATTGAATATCCAACGGTTGTAGCAGTTCCACCAACGTCAGCCAAGACCTGTTGCATATCTTCGATAGAAGCGTTAGAAACGTTAGCAGTTTGTGTCAAAATGGCAGCTGCTCGTTGTGGACTTTTAAGCGACTTTCCCCACAAGTTCATCGATTGTTGAACAATACTTGCAGTAGCTTGCAAATCTGATCCAGCAGCAGTGGCGGCTTGCGCAATTGCCGGAAACTCTTTCTTGATTGTACCAATTGAAGCACCGTCTCGTGCCATAGCAACCATGGCGTCAGCAGCGTCTTTTGCGCTCAAAGGCAAATCAGCACCCATCTTGTTGGCAACGTCAGCAAGACCATTAATATCTTTTGATGTACCACCAGCGATAACAGCAGCTTGGTTAAGAGACGCTTGGAAGTCTCCAAAACTCTTCAACGACTTAACACCTATTGCTGTAATGGCAGCACCAGCGACAGCCATGCCTTTACCCAATGAATTTAGATGGTCACTAATCTTACTTGTTGCGCTACTGGTAGTCTTTTCAAAGCTAGACATTTGAGAAGCTGCCTTTGACATGTTGTTGGTATATCCACCTAAGTCAGCAACCAACTTCGCTTCGACAGTATAACTTTCTGCCATGTTTTAATCACCTTTCAGTTTATTCAAGATACCCAACGACCCGCCAAACTCTTTCTTCAATTCCTTGGCGTGAGAGATATCGTCCGGAAACAGCCCCGGGTTGTGCTGCTTTTGTATCTTCTTTGTTGTTTTATCGAACGCATCTCCGAAGAACTTTTTGAAGTTTTTGTAAATAGGCTTAGGGTTCTTTCCACCAGTAGTCGACTTGACCGCTTGATTAGCCCATGCCTGTTCATGGATAAACATACGCTTGTCCATTTCTTTTAGTTCGACAGCTTCCATATGCATATCATATTCTGAAAGTGTCATACGTTCGATTTCCCGTATATCGTTACAAAAATAACGCAGCCCATTCACGATATAATTTCGGTATGTGGCTGCGCTATCTGGGTTATTAAGTTTTAGTCCTTCATCTCTCGAAAGGGCTTGATTTTTGACGTCGTAGCATTTGAAGTTTCAAGTTCTGCAATAACTTCATTCAAAAGTCCTTCAACGTCTTCATGCTCTTCGATGAAAGTATCCAAGTCAACAGCCTTAACGCGTGGCGTTTCTGTTTGATTTGCGATTAGCAAAATATCCGACAAAACCGTCAAGTCTCGGTCAAGAGCAAGTTGTGCCATCTTAACAGATGTTCCAACACCGAATTCAACACCGTTTTCTTCCTTTGTGATTTGCTTATCCAATTCTCGGACGAAACGAAGTCCGAACTTGAACGTATAGTCCTTATCGTTGATAGCTAGTTGCATTACTTTTGCTCCTTATTGTTTGTTATTGTCCTGATACTACTGACAAGTCACGGAACTCGTAACCCTTATCGTTATCAGTAGGCGTGAATGTTCCTTCGCCCTTTTGTGGCTTTCCATCGATGTTGACGTCCAATGACAACGTTACGAAGTCATCAGCATCAGCATTCTCGTCAAAGTCGTTGATACGACCGCGCATGTATTCCATAACGTATGAACCTTCTGCCGTTCCCTTTCGGTCTGTAAAGATACGCCAGAATTCAACGATTGAGTTGTTATCAATAGCCGACTCCATCATATCCTTCAAAGCAAAGTCAGATGAAATCATTTCTACTGTCAATTCAGTAGCAACATCACCATAAGAATAGATAACTCCGTCCTTAGTAGCCGTGTCGTTACTGTCGCGCGTCTTGTGGTATTCGTGCGTAGTCTCATAGGCAAACTTTTGCCCAGTCGATTTTGCTGCATCGTCCAATAGTCGGGCTGCGATAACAACCTTTCCACCGAAGTCAGTTGCTGGTAATTCTGCCATTTCTAGCCTCCAAATGTTTTGTAAGTAACATCAATTTGTCCAAACCAACCGATAAAATTATCGTATCGCATTTGCGATGTCGTGTTCACCGTTGTGTTTGGATCAATGATGAAACGGTAATGTTCAGAACGCTGTAACTTGAACAAAATGTCGTAAATCTTGGCCTTCAATTTTTCCAACCAGCGGCGATTGTGTTGTTGAGAGAATACGTTGACAGTAATTGAAGTTTGATACATTGCAACGTGTTTAGAAAGCGTTGGGTTGCTCATTGAAGTGTCTGTGATTACAACGTACGGCATCTTGTCAGTCAGCTTTGTGTCCGTGAAGTCCGGACTTTCGTCCCATACGGTAATACCGGCGTCAATCAAAGCGCCGGCAACCGTTAGGTACAATTCGTAATCAGGGTTCATTTCTTAACGACCCCCTTAATTTTGTTGATAAAGTCTTGCTTATTAGCGTTGTAAGCCGTTTCCATGAAGTGCTTACCAGTGATATAGCGAGTACCATGTTCTTGCGCGTAACCGTAGTTGAACCCACGATTAGTAGCGTTTGCCATAACCGTACCTACAATCTTTTGAGAACCGCTTGATACAGATACAGTCGTTTGTCGCTTCAAGTTACCAGTTTTAACTGGTTCAAGTCGCTGCGATTGGCTTTGTACGTCGCTAGTCTTTGAACGCACAATACCGGCGACCTGCCGTGCATTTGTGCCTTTAGCGTTTACCGCTTGAATAAATTGATTTGCACCTTTTAACGTCATGTGTTCAACTCCTTAACCGTAAGCGAGTTGATGTTGCCAATTTCTTGACGAGCAAACTCAACATAACGAATACCATCAATTTCTAGGTAATCAAACTTACCTAATGGAGTAAGTGTGCGGACGTTCTTCATCGTGGCATTTGGTACGCCATAATCACGTTGCACCTTGTCTAGTGATAACGAAGTAACGTTCACTGTTTTAAATGTTTCAGTTTCAGTTGTGTCATATCCTTTTCGTGGATCATGCGGCTCGTTTGCGCCTTGCGTTTTAATTAGTTTAATTCGTTTATTAAGTAGCATATGAAACCCCCTTAAACGAATGTAAACCGACCAGCACGCGGCTTGTAAAAGTCATCGCCATTCTTATAACCGTTAATTTCAGTCATGTATGAACCAAAATCATCGTCAGGGAACGACAAACTCAAACCGTCTTGTGAGTAGCTGTTAACGCCTTCGTTACCAATTCGTACATACCGCGCAGCAACAACCGCGCTAGTAATATAAGCAAACTTATCAGGGATATTGTCAACACCGTCAACGCCCAGCAACACCGCCAAGCGTTGGTTAGTCAACTTTTCGATGATATCCAACTTATCTTCAATTGTCGTGTCGCTGTCGATTAGCTTTAAGTAATCTTGCGCCGCTGTCATGTTAGACCCCCTTGTTATTCAGCCGGTGCCGTAACTGTTACGTTAGCATCTACCTTAGCTCCGCCGCCGTCATTTGCAACCCAGTGAACATTAGTCGTACCAGCCTTCAAGAAGTTAACCGTGTAGGTATTATCCTTGTTGTCAGTTACGGTTGCAACCATGTTATCATCAACAGTTGCAATCAATGACTTGTCAGTTGCATCAGCAGGTGTGAAGTAAGAAGCCTTAACAGTTGCATTTCCGCCAACGTTTCCAGAAATATCTGTGTTATCTACCCGGAAAGACGTTAGCAAACGTGGTTCTGGGTTAGATGCTACTCGCACCGGCAGTAAATACCGCCTTCAAGTTCTCGTCAGAGATGTATTGTCCAGTCTTTCCAGCACCTTGCAACACGATACCGTCAAATTCGATAGCTTCAATCGTACGTAAAGTTGAGATACCAGCGAAGGCACGTCCAACTCCGTCAGGCGCGAAGATAGCCTTAACAGTCTTACCATCACCTGCAAGGTACTTTGAAGCAACCTTGTAAATCTTGAAGCCCTTGAACTCAACAACGCCGTTCGTGTCGATGTTTACTGATGACATCTTTCCAGTAGTCGTCAACGTGTTATCGATAATCTTGTTGTAAACGTCTGGTGCAACGTAAGCTGATACTGGTACATTAACTTCCAATTCAGTCATTTGCTCGTCCGCCTTGTCAAACAAAGCAACTACGTCATCAACTGAACCCAAGTCAGCAGCAGCCTTAGATACCAAGTAATGACCAAGTTGTACATTCAACTTTCGAACTTCTGCTTGTGCAGCACGTTCCAATTCTGTTGAAACAGCACTGTCCAAATCAGCGTTAACCGTGAAACGATCCAATCCACGGTACAAAGCCCAAGGCTCGGCATAAGGGACAGATACGTCCTTGTAAATAACTTCCGTCATTTGTCCGAATCGTGATGAGTTAGCCGTTCCAGTTCCAAACGCAATATTTGGGTCAGTTGAGTAAGTTCCTAGAACAACTGGCAAGTCGTTCGTCTTAACGCGCATAGCTGTGTCAGAGTTAGAAACTCCGTCCACTGCTTGCAAATCTCCGAATACTCCCGTGAAAGCAGCTTGCGCTTGGAAGACAGCTGGCAATAGTCGTACAAACTTATCAGCAAATAGTTGTGTAGCCATGTTTTAAATATCCTTTACTTGTACTTAGCAATAATGGCAGCAAAAGGATCATCGCTTGCGTTCAAGTTAGTAGCCATTGATGTTGGCTTTCCTGTATTCAAGCGCTCTTTAACCTGCTCATTAACTGCCGTTGAGATAGTGTCTTTAATAGTAGAAACCCATTCCTTAATAGCGGCAGGGTCTCCAATCGCCGTTAGGTTATCAGCCAATTCAACCGGCAAACCTTGTTCAGCCAAATCACTCGCCACGCTTGCTGATAGCTCTCGTTGCTTAATAGCGTGTTCGCGTTGTTCAAGTGCTTCCATACGTTGTTGCAAATCTGCTTCTGCCTTTTCAGCAGCCGTCATCTTAGCGTATTCAGCGCCCTTGTTTTCAGCTTCTGCCAATTGGTCTTGCAATTGCTTGTCCCACTCGGCTTGCTTCTTTGATAAAACCTTTTCAACACGCTTGTCAGCTTCTGCGTCTAGCTTAGCTTGCAACTCCTGTGGAGTAAGTTGCAAAGTTTCCACAGCGCCGTCTGCTTCTGCTTCTGGTGTCGTTTGTTCGATTGCTTCTGACATGATAACCTCCGTTCGCACGGCTTTCAGCACGCTTACGCCCACCTAATGACCCCACGTAGTCAAAATTTTAATTACGTAGCGTTTGCTACTGTGTATATTATACATTTAAGTGCATAAACTTACAACTACAAACGTTTTTATTGCATAAAAAAAGACCCAACGATAATGGCCGTTATCGCTAGATCTGTATATCATGCACATTTAAGTCTCTCATAAGTCACAAGATGTGTATGTCGTCATGTTAGCATTACTGGGGTAAGTGTCTGAATTACTTACCTTTTTTATATTATAACTTAGTTTTGTGATTATAGCAAATGCTGTTCAGCTTCTTCCGCTGTGTCGAATACTCCAATCACATGATTATATTCTAAACAAATCTCACACGCTTCTTCAATCAATTCCACGTCTTCATCGTCATTAACTTCTGCTACATAATTTTCGCCAAGATGGTTTTCAACCGCTGCATATTGCATAAACGTTATCTCCTTTATAAAAAAAGACCGCAAGCCTTTAAGTGGTTCACTGCGGTCTTTCGATATTAGCAATGCATGTGGTCAGGATTTGCACCTGACAATCCGAAATTTTATAGAGTTTCTAACTGAGTATTGTTAAAAGGAACTCCTAGCCGTTTTTAGCAACACTCACGCTTTACCTATTCCGCCACACATGCTTGTTTACATTATATCACTGTTATTCAGCAGCTGCAACAGAACAACGGCATGAAGGGTGTTTCGGCAATACGTAAGGATCCTCGCCAAACTTTTCCGTACGGAAAACCTTACCGTCTAGTGGAGCACAATGTACACATGCTCCAGCACTTGCGATCCATTCCATCTTGTCAAAGCCAGCCTGCTTGATGTCGTGTACTTGTTGGCGGCCAGAAACTCGTGCTGCTTCCGTTCGCAAAATTCGGTCAGCTTGATAATTAAATACGCCGTACTTGTCGCGTAGCTCCTTAGTGTAACCGGTTGCTACATCGTTGTTAAGCAGCATTTTCTTCATGATGCGGTACATGTCGCCCTTCAATTGTGCTTGGTGCGTCCAAATGCGATCAGACCAACGCACGCCATCTAGTAACTCATCGATAACTTCAACGCCTAACTTGTTGTTCTTAATATGATAGGCCTCTCGTCCAATTTCAGCTGTTTTGTCCAGCTCAATGGATAACTTTCTACCCATGAACTTAATAGCCTTATACGCTAAAACAGAGCTAAATAACAACGTGGCAGCATTCAACAAATCATCGTTATTGCGTACTGCCGTCAACTTAATGTCATTATCATCTGCATATTCTTTCAGTTCATCAAGCAAGTCCTTGTCAGGTCGGTGACTGTCGTTTGCGTGTGTATAATCAGGGTTCTTATCAACAAATTCAGACCACCAAACAAGGAAATCGTTTGACACTCCCTTGATTAGTTTTTCCAGTTCCTTGGCATTCTTTTCGTCAAGCTTAATTTGTCCCTTACTGAACTTGTACATCAGTTCCCGTGGTGTCATCGTTTACTGCCTCCAATCGTTGCGCTAGTCGTGTATATTCAGGGTCGTTTGCTTGCTCGTCCATCATACGCTTCAATTCATCAACATCAACTCCACCAGGTGCAAATCGCAAAAGATATTCTTGCGGGAATTGTGCGCCTGCTTGTACCAAGTCTTGCAACGTCGTGATGTCATCTTGTGGCAAGTTATCGTGGAAAGTAAAGCGAATGTCGTTATAGTCAATGTCCCACTTTCCCGATACTGCGTTTTCGAGTGTTTGAATAATTTTGTAACGGCGGTATAGCCCCTTCTCGAATTGCCGGCGCTTAGTGGCTGCCAGTTGGATAACACCAAGTTGCTTGTACTTCATCGCAACACCGGAAGCGTTAGATGCAAAGTTGTCATCCGAAACGTCAGGCGTACGACTGAATGCGTGGATATTCTTGTACAATCGGTTCTTGTATGATTCAACGCCTTGCACATCGTATTGCTTGTAAATGTAGTTTGCGTCAACACTCGTTTGCGTTCCTGTTGCTGAAATGCCCGACTTCAATAACAACATGCGGGCGTTCTTCATCTCGTTAAGCATTTCCTGCTTAGCCTTAGCCAACTTGATTGCAGCGTCCTTGTCAGTTGGATCAACCATAAGGTCAGCACCGTCAAACAAGCTGTCAATGTCGCCCTTGATAGTCAAGATAGCGTCATTCATATCAGTCATGTAGTTGGCGGTGTCAGATTGCGCAGCGTCATAAGCGTCAATTAATGGGATAACATTCTCATAGTCACCAGTTCGCAGCGTGTTGTTCCAATATTCAACAACTGGCATTGTAACCAAATCTTCTGTGTACGCAATTTGCAAGTTGTCAGTCAATACAATTTCAGTTGATACAGCGTGCGTGTTTTCCGTCCAGTATTCAACGATATACTTCTTGATTGGGTTTGGCATCACTACACCGAATTGCGTTGTTTGGTCGATCACCATGCGTTCTGACAATCGAACTGCCATAATTGGATATGGATCAACATCATTAGAATAGATGACAAACGTGTTCAGCGGATCAAGGCGTACAATGCGTTCAGTGTTATCTTCTCGATACGTCAGTTCAACCGCGCGCCCGTACTTAGTCATATCCAAGAACAAGTCGTTGTTAAGCGTGTCGACGTCATTGTAGTCATTTACCGCGTCTAGTGTGTCGTGGTTGCTTTCTGCTTCAATTCCAATGGGATTACCAACGGAGAATGAAGTTTGGAAGTCTGCAATTTCTTGCGCAAACGGGTGCGTTAGTCGATAGTCAGCGTACCCTTCTTGCGCACGGCGTGTATCAGTTGCTAAGACACCCTCGCCCCACCCGCGGTAATACGCGTCTAGCTTTTTCAATCGTGGTCGTTGCACGTTGTAGAAATGGCGCACAAATTCCATAATTCTCGTTGGCGTTAGTTTATCTGCGTTTTCTTGATACAGTAAAGTTTCCTGTAATTTAATTTCGTTGTTATAACTTTGCATTATAGACACCTTTCTTTAATTTTAAACAGGCCATGCGTCTGTGGTAATGTATGTACCAGAAATACGCGGTTGAATACCAGACGAATACGCGCTGTAACTATATACCGAGCCGCTTGGATCGAACGAGAAAAACTTGTTTGCGCCGTCTTGATTTGTGGCGTCAACGTTTTGCTGCAATGCCGGCTTAAATCCATTTGGCAAAACATTGTTAGTCAATCCAACAGCAACCGAAGTGTTGAATGCATTGGCGCTAGATGTAAACGTTACCTGTTTACCAATTCGTACGAACGAAATAGTTACACCGAAATAGTTAGCGCTGCCCGATACAAGGTTTTTGTAATCGTCGCCAGATACTTTCAGTCCATTAGTAATTAACGTTCCAGTGAAAGTTTTGTCATCACCAATGCTTTCGTTTCCAGTCTTGTGTACAACATCATCGTCAAAAGCAAACGATTTCCAAGTAGATAGTGTACCCGAACCGACTACCGATATATACTTTTTTGATACACCGCCGGCAAACGGAACTAATTCAATATATCCATCAGTTCCACCTGTAAATCCGGGTGTAATTATTGCCGTATAATAATCTCGCAATGGAGAATTAGCAATTGATTGTGCAGCAATAACCCATGAACCTGAATATTTAACCATATTTTTAGCAACATCGTTAAAATCTGTAAAAGTAGCATTTCGTGTTGAAAGCGCACCGTTGATTGGTTGAGTGAAAGTTTTATCACCGTCAATTGTTTCTGTGCCGGACTTCTTTACGTAAACATCTGCTGCACCATTAATATTGTTAACAGCACTACTTGCAACGCTAGATACATTATTAACTGCACTTGTTGAAACCGATGAAGCATTAGAGGCCGCACTGTTAATTTGACTAACTGCGCTAGATGCCGTGTTTGAAACGCTAACAGACAATGAACCGACAGCCGAAGAAGTATCAGCAACTGAAGATGAAATACTTGCCAAACTACTTTCCAAATGTTCCTTTGCTTCTGCAATTGTTGCATCTACAATCGAAATGTAGTTCTGCGCTTCTTCTTGCGTTAGATCAACCGCTTCAATAACATTTACTCTGAAGTTAGCTGATGACGCAGTCCCGTCTCCCTTAACGAATTTGAAGTAAGCAATCTTAAACTCACCAATATCCATTCCCCACGCCTTGCTTGGCGTGTAGTCAAAGATACCGTTTGGAGCTTCAATGAGCGTTACGTTTCCATCAACAATCTTGTGGTTTCCGGCCGTTGTACCCATGAACGTGATCGTCCACCCTTGCAAGTCCATTGGCTCACCGTTGGCAGTTACCGTTGTACGAAGCGTTTCAAATCCTCCGTCTCCTTGTCGTACCTTAATCAGAGGGTTTTGAATACCAGTCTTAGAAACGTCTAGTGATAAGTTTACGCTATTGCTCATATTACATTACACCTCCTTCGTCTGCGTTTTGTTGTTCAGGTGCTTCATTTGGTTGTTCTGGTACGTACAAATCTGATGCAGCTACCATATCCTTAATCTTAGCCAGTGCCTTCTTGTACCAGTCAGACGTGTTGTCAGATAGCGCAATGCCATCTTCCTTTGTCAAAACAGTTTGTCCACCCAAGTATTGAGATGCGTCTTCTGTGTTATGAATTGAATAAGGAATAACCACCTGTGAGATTTCAATCCCATTTTGTCCGTTTTCCGGGCGTACTTGTGGATCTTCAAAGTTTACTGTTGCTGCCATTTTAATTTCCTTTCATATTGCGCAAAATAAAAACACGGTTTCCCGTGTCTCCATTGTACTATAATCCAATGTTTTTTACAGCCTGTACGCGCTCTTGGTACGTCATGTAGTTGCCGCCCTTGTTCGTAAAGATAAGCGGTTCAAGTGCATATCCAAGCGCCTGAATTGCGTGATCATCGCCGTCAACCGGAACATTTAGTTGCTTATCGAACTTGTCCTTCTTGTAAACGTACGTGCTCATCTCGTCAGCAAGCCACGAAACACTTGGGTGTATGTGGTACTTGTACGACTTCATGAACTCCGTACGCTGCACCAAACTGTCCTTACCCTTACCGGCGGGGATAACATTGCGCAGTCCACGGGTTTGCAGTTCTGTAATCGTTCGCGGTTCTGCGCTATCTGCGTACACCTTACCAGCTAAACCGCCATGCTGTGCAATTAAACGTGCCATTGGGTCATTCAACAGCCCTTGTTGGTAAAAGCCGTCAAACACGTATATATCGTCTCCAACAACCTTCGCACGAATAAACGCCGTCGGGTCGTGAGTGAACCCGAAGTCAAGTCCTTGAATTAGTTGTCCGTTGATAGTGTCAATGTCAAAGTTTTCAAGCTCAAACAGCCCGTCAAACACAAGACCGTCAGCAACTCCCCAATCACCATAGACAACAACTCTTGCGCGATCAGGGTTCTTGACTTTCATCTCTTCCATCATCTGAATGAAGTCGTCGTCAAGGAACGCGTTGTTCTTGTAAGTAGTCGTAAACGATAGCACGTTACTCTTGCGCGTCTCTTCATCAAAGAACTCCCGTTTCAACCAGTGCCGGTCGCTCCACGGATTAAATGTCAATAAGTGTTGATAGAAACCACCTTCCGGCAAAATACCACGGATAGATTTGTCAACCTTGTCGAAGTCATCATCGCTTTTAAGCTCGTATGCTTCTTCCCACCACACACGGGCAATCTTACCAACAGCCGGGCTGATAGACGTCAGCTTCAACGGGTCATCGTTACCCTTAAAGTAAATCTTCGTACCATTGGGTATGTAAGTGATTTCAAGCGGGCTTACTGTAAACTTGAACAACTCTTCAAGCCCCAGCAGTTGAATCGTTTGCTTTAAGTTTGAAAACGTACTGTCCTTTTGCGTTGTCTGAAACTGACGGATAACCAACCAATTCAGCCAAGGGTACTTCATGATGTCGTGCACAACCTTGAACGTGGCAGCCATAGACTTGCCAGAACCACGAGAACCCTTTAACGCAATGTATCGCGCGCGGCTGGTAAATAGTTTATAGTATGACTCATCAACAGCATGCGGAAAATCAAGCGTTATCGTTTTCATCACGGAACCCCACGAAATTAATTTTAATCTCTTCGTCGGCTTTTTCTTCTTCTAGTTGGCGACGCTTCAATTCATTTTCTAGTCGCATACCCTCCAACTTAACCAATTCTAGTTGGTCGCTTTCAGGGTAACGCTTCAAAATTTCCTTGGTAGCAGTTAGGCGATCCTTAATGTCTGCACGCTTATCAACCAAGAAGTAACCTTCTGCTGTCTGTGCAACCACTTCTTCCTTCGTCTCACCACGTGCAATGCTTGTCAGCAGCTCCAAAGCCTCTCGTGCGCCCATAATACTGTCGTGAGCCATTTCAGCCATCAATTCGTCATAATAAGCCTTGACGTCAGTCTTTTTTAGAACGGTTGATCCAACCGAACCAGCGCTCTTCTTAGGATAACCAGCAATAATCGCAGCCTGTGTAATGTTACCAATGCGAATATATTCTTGTACAAACTTTTGCTCTTTTGCGGTTAAACGCTTCTTTGTATTTGCCATATAGTTTCCTTTCGGTTTTTTCTAATTATAACAAAAAAAAGCAAGGCTTTACAGCCCCGCCTTAACCATGAACAACTTATCTGTTCTGTTTCCATATCCGTTGCTATTAAGCGTTGAACGTGCTGTTTTAAATTCAAACACTGGTTCAAAGCGATTGTCACTTACTTCATAACTAGAAATAATAACTGTATTGCGTTTACTCATTTTGTAAGCCCATTCATAAAATTCAGCGCTATTAAAATTACCCGTTTGGTATTCGTTTGTGGCTTTTTCATAAGGTGGATCTAAATACAAAATAGCCCCAGATAAATCACCAAATGTACGATAACCGTCATTTGTGTGATTTAAATTATTTTTTTCGATTCGTTGAATTCGTTCGATTTGTTTAATTCGTTCAATCTGCTGAATTCGTTCGATTTTTTCAACGTTAGAACGTTTGTACGTTTCAGTTTGATTGTAGCGTCTCCAATCACTTTCTCCCCACACAATATTTTTTGCAAGGTTTGTTTTATCTTCACTAATCAACTTAGAATAAATGTAGCTATGTCTGTCGTTTCCAAAGCTGTTGACAAGTAACTTTAATTCATCTAAACCATCATGTTCTCTGTCTCTAATTTCAAAGAACCCATATCTCGTTACAATCAAATCCCTGACGTCAAAATCATCGTACAACGCTGTACGGAACGCTTCAAACGTCATTTTATCTAGCTCGTTATAGTGAACGTCTTTAAACCCGTTTAGCATAAGTTCCAGCGAAACAGCACCGCCACCGCCAAACAAATCATACACTGGTTTATCCGTGCCGAAGTTTTGCGCGATAATCTGCGCAATCCTCTTACTTACCTTCTTCTTGCTACCAACGTAAGGCAGACCAACTGGCTTTCCTTTGCGAATTTTCTTCTCGTCTAAAACCAAGACGTTGTTATTCATGATTGCCACCTACACGTTCAAACAGTTCAATCAAGAACAACGCCCAGAAGAACAACACGCCAACTCCAACAACGATCAGCACCGCTTTAAGCATCAACGCTGACGAAAAGAAGAACGAGAACGGCAGCCCGAATGTAACGAATACAATCATGGCAAAAACGATAAAACCTAAAATAGCTTTCATAATAGCTCCTTACTTAGTTAGCGCATCTAGCACAATCTTAACAATCGCAATCCAGAACACAATGGAAGAAATAGCACCAATTGCTCCGAATAGATTAAACAAAATATAATTACCGGTGAATACCGCCACTGGCAAAACAAACACGAAGATGATAATGCCGATAATAAATGTTGTCATTGCTGTTTTTTTCATTCATAAAACTCCAATTCTACCCCGCTGGGCATTTCGTATAGTTCGAACGAGTATCGATAAGTATCGCCAAGCTTGTATCGCTTGTGTGCTTCAATGCTGACAATTTGGCTATCATCGAACCCAAGTGCGTCCATCATAGCATCGTGCATTGGCTTCATCGTGTTATCGATGTCTGACGTGCCACGAGTGATTGGCAACACGGTTGACGGCGAGAACTCTGCTCGTTGCTTCTTTGTCTTTAAGTAAGCAGCAGGAACTGGGTACTCGTAAATCTCCCGTAACTTGTATGCCACCCCGTCTTTAATTTCAACGTGCGCTTCTTCTGCCAAGTCCCATACCGCAGTTTTAACAATTTCCTTTTGTCGCTTGTAGTGCGGTGATCGATACATATTAGCCTTGCGACTAGTACCCATTTCGTTTCCACTGGCGAACTTATCAAACAGCTCGATTGACGCTTCAAACACTTTTTTCATCACTCACTATCCTTCCAACAGTTTGTAGACCGTGTTCCAACGCAGCCTTAGCCACGCCATTTGCAAATTCTTTCGTTTCGTATTTAGCAACCCTGATTGGTATGCCGTTCCTATGTACCAACAATTCAAACCGTTTGTTAGGCTTGTACGTACCATTATACAACTTATAGTCACTATCCTTAACAATTTCATTCCACATCTCCATCGCATGACGTCCAACAAAACTATCGTACCCAGTCAGCAAAGCTATTTCCCCCAGAAACGCGATTGCTTGTTTTTCCTCTTGCTTCATCGATATATTCGTCATCGCTTAACTCCTTTAACTCAAACATAGTAGACGCTTCGTAATCAAAATTGAACACGTAATTGGCGTATGATCCATTGCGTTTCTTACTCTTGCGAATACGTAGCCCCATCTTAACAGTTTGTTCATCAACGTCCGCCAATTTAAAGAAGATTCCGAACCATTTTGAGTTCTGAAAAATACGGTCACTTTCTGCAATCTTGTTTTCAGGCATTTCATCATCATTTTCTAACGCTCGGTTCATCTGTGTAATTTGCAAGATTGTGATTGGCAGTTCCTTCGTTAGAACTTGCAAAACTCGTTGTGTGCGGTCAAACTTTGCTCGCAAGTCCGGTGTATCATCAACATCAATCAAAGATAGTTGGTCGATAACAAAGAAGTCGATATTATAACGCTCGTAAATGGCTCTAATTCGTCCTATAAGCTCGTTTAGCTCCGTGTAGGTATAATCTTGCACCAATAGCTTTTCAGCGCGCTCTACGGGTATAAATTGCTCAATAGACGTGTATATCTCGCCGGCTTCTTCTTCTAGTCCGAAGTAGGCAACGTATTTGTCGTTTAATAGTTGCGTCTTTGCGATATGCATTGCCATTTGTGTTTTACCAACGTCAGGGCGTCCACCAATCGTCAATAGCTGGTGCGGTGTGTATAATGCGTTGTCTGTAATTGCTTCAAACAGATTTTTTGCCGGCAAATCTAAAATATCTTGGAACTTCATTAGTTCCACGTTGCGGATTGCGTTTAGCTCTCCTTTGATTGTAGCTTCATTAAGCATTTCGTATCTCCGTGCGCTTATTATGTCTAAACGTTCTTAATCTTTGCCCCGTGTACATCTTCCAAGAATGCAGCAAATGCAGCGAAGTTCTTACCGCGTCCATATTGGTGGTAACGCTCGCCATTGAACGCCGATGTGATGACTTGATCATCTCGTAGCTTTTCAAGGGTTGCTGCAATTTCGTTAGCGTGTGGTACGTGTCCAACCTTTGAACGCTTACGCATTTGATAAAAGATTTGTTCTGGGTTAGCCGTGTACTTCGTGTCCTTGCTCTCCCAGTAAGTGATGTTGTTCATTACGTATTGTGCAATGAAAGCTCGATTTTCCATTTTAAACTCCTTTTGGTACATCTAATTTTTATAATAAAAAAACAACAAATAATTTGTTGTTGCATATTATTATTGATTATTATGTGTGCGGTTGTCCCGCCACATATCAATAAAGCTATTATCTACTTTTTTTATGTGCGTGTCAAGCCCATTTGTGTTCCATTTGTATAGTCGTACTCGAATAGATCAGCATTGCGAAATGATATGTTCATTGCCGCTGCTACGTTCAACTTTGTCATGCCGTCATTGCGCATGATTGAGTACACGTAGCTATAATGCCTGTAATTAGCATGTGTAATAGTTCTGAATTCTTTCTTCATGTTAATCTCCGTATCCGCTCATATTGTACCAACGTGCTAACCGATCAATACGACCAAGTCCCCAGCCGGTGAACGCCTTAATTTCCCTGCGTGTGTAATCGCACTTGCGAAGTTTTACGTACAACAACTTTGCTTCTTCAAACGCCTTGTGGCTTTCTTCCGCCTTTTGTTCGAAATCATCGAAGAATGGTGTTTCTGGTTTTCGTTCTTTTGGCTTGTCAACGTTTACCGTTACCAAATCGCCTACATTGTAACTGCTGAAATTATAGTTAATCATTCTTGTATCCCCCTAACAACTTAATAACGCCCCAGATAATCAAACTGATTGACAATGGTACAACTGTCAATAATACGTATAATGCGATTGTAAACATCGCATCAAGATGCAATAGCAATGCCAAGAATGGAACTGCGAAAATTGGTGCAGCTAATAGTGCGCTGTTAATGCTTGCGTGTATCTTCTTCATCTTATAACGGGCTTGCAGTCTTCTCACCCTTGGCTGTTTTTAGTTACTTGTACGTAACGATAACTTCTGTTTCAACTTCATAATCGCTGTTCTTGTCAGCAGATCCCATGATATACCAAACAATCTTTTCAACGTCAGAATTAATTAATACATCAGCTTCGTCCTCATTATCGGTAACCTCATAACTGAAACCACTGACACTCTTAACGAAAACATATGCGTTCTCTTCCGTAACCAAAACACGTCCGTTATTGTTATACTTAATCGCTGCAATAGTTTCTTCACCTTGCTTAATTGTAAATACTTTCATTTGTTTATATCTCCTTTGTTTATATATATAACTATACACCCATTTTTATTTATGTCAATAAAAAAAGACAGCTATTAAGCTGCCTTAATAATTTCTTATAAATTGAATACGCCACGTTGCTTATTTTCATCGAAGTAGTAAATCTTCATTCCGTTAAGCGATCCGACAAACCCGTTGCTCTTTTCCCAACCGCTTGTCTTTGTAATCGCAGGTACTTGGTGGATATATAAGCTGTCTGTCTTTTCTGTTGTCGTGTGGTAATGTCCTTGGAACCAGTGAATATCATTTCCCGTTCGCAACGATTGCATCAGCACATCAGGCATTTCAGCCTTGATGAACTTCAAATAGTCAGCATCTCGTAAGCGGTTCTTTTTAACCCCACCGCCGTGATACATAACCAATGGAATGTTTCCCAGTTGGTAACTAGCAAACTCTCCTGTGTATTCAATATCAACGCCCATCGCGTTCAGTGTGTGGTACATGATTTGCGAACTTGTGCGATCGTGGTTTCCGTCAATTGCAATTACTTTAACCTTTTCGGCGTACTCAGAAGTAGCGCTTGTAATCGCCGTAATGAAGTTTGTAGCGTCAGTAACGGCTTGCATTAAGTCGATACTGTCAATAGATGTTCCTGAGCTTGTAACACCTTCCGCGGTTTCGCTGTGCAAGTAGTCTCCGCCGAGAATGATTAGCAACTCTGCAACCGGTCGTGCTTTCAATTCACCAACAACTTCTCCAATCTTTTCGAAGTATTCGGAGCTGTCAGCAAAACCGAAGTGCATGTCGTACAACGGAAGCACTGAATACATGCTGTTATTTGCGCTTAAAACGCTCTCTGACGGCTTTTTTGTAAATTCGTAGTTATTTACCTTATCAAGATATAAATCAATGTCAAATGGCTTTTCTCGGCGTTCAAACGCAATTCTAAGCGATGTCTTGTCTGCATATTGGTTGAAGTATGATCCACTGTGCTTAATTGCAAACTCATCAGGGTCCAATCCGACAAATTCTAGCAGCTCCGCTTCTCCCTTATCCTTAATAGATGTAAACGCTTCTCCGTCAATTTCCTTGACGTTATATGTACGCCCGTCTGGTTGTTCCTTTTGGCGTGTTACGAATGACTTGTTAAGCATAGCACCAGTTTCTCGCATTCGTTGCGTACGCTTTCTGATTGTTGCTTCTTTCTTCCCCAAATGTTCAGCGATCTCTTTTTGTGGCGTCATGCCGTAATTTTCAATCAAATATAAATCTTCTTCACTAGTCCAAGTCATCTTTCTCCCCTAACACGTCAATAACCATTTGAATATTTTCCTGTGCCTTCTTCAAATCTTGAACAGGCTTTCCCTTATCCTTGTATCGTGACACATACTTAATTGCATTACCAATGGCCCACGACTTGAAACCTTCATCGCCAAGAATTGAACGAATGTGGTTCTTAACTTCCGTACCATCTTCTAGCATGTAGTGAGATGGTCGCTTAACTGCGTCTTCTGTCATTTTCAAATTATTTTCCGATTCTCCCTTACGCAACATTTCAATAACTTCAGAAACACTATAACCCGCCTTGTTAGACGCTTCGTCAATCAATCGTTGTTTTTCTTTCCCTTCAATTCCGTCTTCTTCCGTGCGCAACTTTCCAATAAGTTCAGCATTGCTATAATCACCCATATTTTGAAGAACAGACACTGCTTTTGAAGTTGCTATTTTAAACATGTCAATTGTTCCACCCAATTGATGGTCACTGTCAACCGTAAACTCGTAAACATTTTTCCCTGTTAGTTCTGGTGACCATTCTAGCAAAGAGATAACTTGTTCTCTCGACAGCATGATGTTTGTACCATTAAAACTTGCTTGATCTTTACTATCGCAATACCAAAAACGGTAGTCACCGACAGGAAAACCATGCTCATTAATTCCGATTAAATCTTCACCATCAAAAACTGCGTAAACTTTCTTGTCTTCGTTCATTCTAATAACCAACCTTCAATATTTGCGTAAATAAAATTGTAAAATTCGTTACTGTCCACTTGCTTAATATAAGTGTATTCATCAGGCATTACAAGACCGTCTAACACATCTTCTAAAAAGTGTGTGTATATAATAGCCGGAGATCCTTTATACCCCAGAAAGCGTCCCCTATTATTGAATACAACCTGATGACCAAGCTCGTGTGCCTTAATCATCGTGTAGTTCTTAATAAACGTATCGTCCACGTTCGTACTCCTTATCGGTAGTTAAAAGCAGCAATTAGTTCATTCATGTCATCTGATGTCGCAAATTTCTCAACAAATTTCTTTGCATGACTCTTGTAAACAGCTCTCTTGTGTCGTTCCTTGTTTTCTGGTTTCTTAAAATATTCTCGCATGTATTCGTTTCGTTCCATATCATAACGGGCTTACAGTCTTTTCACCATTGGCTGTTTCGTTATTGCAGTATTTCTTCATCTTCGTGGATATTTCCAATTACTTCTATCGTGTGCTTATCACTAGACGCCCAATATTCTTGGCGTAGCAAGCTACCACTAGAAATCATAATCGAGTATCCATATTCTGGATAATACGTAACATATCCAACCTTGTCATCAGGCGAAAGCATTACGACATGGAACTTAATGATGTCGCCTTCGTAAACTTCAACGCCGTTCATATCTTTAATTCCTGTATATTGTTCAACAACAAACCTATCATCATATAAAATGTTTTGAAAACTACTGCTAATTATATCATCGTAAACATCTTGCACGTCATATTCAATACGCTTGTTATCGTAGTCATACGCCCTAAACTTAATATCTCGCATTACTATTCCACCTTTTCAATAGTAATTTTCCAATTGTTCGTTTGCTTACCTTCAAATGAATGTGATACTTGTGCAATAACCTTATTTCCTTCGCCTTGTGAAATTTCAAAAAAGGCATGCTTCACAGCTTTTTCAAGCAAATATTGTTCTTCCAACAATTCTTTGTTTGTCATTATTTAACCTCGTTTCCTTCTTCGTCAATTTCAATAACTACCTGATGAGAATTAGCCCATTCTTGTGCTTCTTCTTGTGTATCGAATTTTGTTGCATTTACAAAAGTGTAAGCATCGGTTGTCATATCATTTTCAACTGCCACGTACGCGTAACATCCATCATGATCCTTTTTTATCACTGCGCACAACAAACTTATGTGGCGCTTCAACTTAAAACACGTCTTCGCCATTCAACCATTGAATGATGGCAATTAAACGTTCGTTTCGTTCTCGGCCATTAAAAGCTGAATACCACCAATTATCGATAACTGCTGGAAAATCAACGATGGAATTTTCGTCAACCACCATAAAATCATCATTGAAGTTTGCTCGCTTCCACTCGTTCAATTCGTCCATAAACTTCTTTGTTACCCTATACTTCTTAGTCATCTTATCTTCCTTTCGTCCATCGTATACGATTTCTTCATCACTTAATTGACCCATTGTAATCCAAGAAATTTCATCTCCTTCACAAAGAATATATGGAAATTTTTCGAATAACATAGAATTACTATGTCTGCTTGGTAACCAATCTGTTGGCATTGCTCCACTAATCAAAAACAGATCTTTTTCTTCAAACTTTTTTAACACGTCTAGTTCTTGTTCCTTGTTCGCTACAATATATGCCTTATCTGCCATTTCTTATATCTCCTTTGTTTATATATATAACTATACACCTAAATTTGTTTATGTCAATAAAAAACAACCACTTCGCTAAAAGTGATTGTCAAAGTTTACGCATTATTTTGTTTCTGTTTCTTGATCAGCAAAGTAAATTTTGTAGCCTTTTGCTTGTTTAAATTTTCCTTTAGCGACGAGCAATGCGTCTGATTTATAAATACCTAGTTCTCGCTCTACTTCATGAGCGCTAATGAATGTTTTATCCATACCTTGGCCGACGACTCGTAATCTAGTACCTTGTGCTGCTCTCCAGTGATCATCTCTTTGTTCGGATCTACTTACCCACATCAGGTTTTGTAATGTGTTGTCTTTTCTGTCGTGGTTTAAGTGATGTATTTCTATAAGGCTATCAGGGTTTGGCAAAAACGCCTCGGCAACTAACCTATGAACCTTATAATTTTTATAAACGCCATTCTTTTGTAATACAGTGTTGGCATATCAGTCTTTATCAATCTGTATCTTTAAATCTCTTCCCTTATACTTCCTGATCCTTCCGTCTTTACACTCGACTATTCTATTAACGCTCCGAATTTGACCCAATTCGTTAACTTCGTAAAAACCTTCGTAATCTTTAATTGATTTGTACATTTTTTTATTTCTCCTTTGTTTATATATATAGTATACAATTATCTTTTTGTAATAGTCAATAAAAAAAGAGCGATATAATCGCCCTTGAAATATTGCATTAGAATAACCCTTCGCCCCATTCATTATTTTTGTTTTGATATTTATCGCTAAACCATCTTAGTGTTTTAATGTCTTGCGTCTTGAACGCTTTTTTAAATTCGCTTGTTTTGAAAAACGATCGTTTGCCGTTTTCGTCATAGCTAACGCCGATAAAAGCGCCCTTATTATCGATTAAGGTGTAATACATGGTAAAACTCCCGTTCGTATTGTTTTTGAAGTTGAAGCACCTTTTTGCGTGTCATATGCTTGCCACCGGGGTTTGCAACTTGTGCAGCCAATTCAGCAATAGCATCATAAACGTCAAACCCTGTTTCAAGCATAATCATCTTAACGCGAAACTTTACGTAGTCTGGGTTATCGTAAGTAGCGTTTGCAAAGCTACCGTTTTTCTCTTCGTATTCCTTTACTAAATCAAACCACTCCATTTTATGCTCCTTTCATCAAAATAAAAAGCGTAAGGCTTTAACCTTACGCCTAGTAACTAGAATGGTAAACCGTCATCAGCAAAATCGACAGTATCGAATGGCGATGAAGTTGGCTTTGAAGCTGTTGCAGCAGGTTGTGTAGCGTTATCATTCTTTGAACCAACGAAATCAAATTGGTTTACGATAACATCAGTTGTATAAACTCGCGTGCCATCTTCCTTATCGTATGATCCAGTTCTCAAATTTCCAGCGATTAGAATTTGTTGTCCCTTTCCGAAAAACTTATTTAAGTTTTCTGCGTCACGTCCAAATGCAACAACGTTGATAAAGTCGCTTTCTCGTTCGCCGTCCTTGTTCTTAAAGTTTCGTGGAACTGCGATGTTGTTTCGGAAAATGCTTGTTTCTCCAAGTTCCTTGAATTCGTTGTCTCGTGTAAATCGTCCCAATAGTTGTACTGCGTTCATATTATGCGTTCTCCTTCTTTGTTGTGTTCAAGTAGTGGATAATGTAAGCCTTTTTATCGTCGTCGACTGATTGGAACGTTTGCACGTCCTTAACAGCTCCCTTGGTAAGTTCTCTCAAATCTTCAAGCGTTTGCGTCAAGTTTACACCGTTAGCTTTTTGGTAAACATTCAATGCGTTTTGAAGCGCTGCCAGCACTTGTTCATTTTGCTTTTCTTCCTTAACAGCTTCTGGCAAATCTTCACCGGCGTAGATGTAAAGCCCTAAACCATGGCGGGCGATTGCCTTTGTCAAAGCACGCTGAATTGCCTTGTTGACTGCTAAACTGTCTAATGTGTTAAGTGCAATTGACTTGTTACGGTTATCCATTACAGGCAACATTTCGATGTGTTCTTGTCCGTCAACGGTAACTCCAACCTTAACCCAAGCCGTGCGACCGTCTGTAAAGTAATTAACGTTACGCTTGATTGGAAACGCTTGATCTCCGTGGATAAGCAAGTCATCGATTTCGTTCTCGTAAATCTTGTAACTTGCGTCTGGGTACTTGTTTTTCAACTCTCCCCAAGCCCATGCCCAAGATAGATAAGTAAAATTAGACTTCTTTTCAGTCTTTCCGCTAACGTCAATTGCTGACAATGTTTGAAATACGCTCATTTTGTTTTCTCCTTTTTTCTTATGTGTCTATTATACCAAACCAAGCAGCGGCTGGCAAATTTTTAACGCCATTTAATAGATTGCGTTTTAGTCGTTTCAATTGCGTCTGCTTGTTGCAAATCTGCTATCACTTCTGCACCGAACAACTTAGCAAGCTGCGTTGGCGACTTAGTAGAAACGGCGTCCCAACCATACTTCTTAACAAGCGCTTTCTTGATTGTTTCGCTGTCCTTAACTTTCTTAGTTTCGCGATCAATCAGTTCCACGCTGTTAAATTGCTTGCCTTGCTCTTTAACACGACGATTGAACTCTTTTGTCATGATGTCGAACTTTCCTCCGAACATCTTAACGTAATACATAGCGTTCTCTAACGTGTTATCATCAAGCATTTGTACGCTCATTGCATTTATGTCGTTAAGACCCATTCGCTCGCCTTCATCAGTAACAAGCATTGCGCCGTAGTTATTGTGTTCTGAATAAACCATTTTAAGCCCCCTTATTGCTCGAAAACGTCATCGCCTTGGAAGTAGTTGACCAAAGCCGTAAAACGTCGCATATGTTCTCCTGTGGTTGTTGTGCTATCGATCCAGCATTGAATAGTCGGAAACGCCTTGTACATTCCCGCAACTTCCACGATGATGTCGCTAAGTTCCATGACGTCTTCAAATCGAGTTTCTTCCCACTCGTTAAGTTCCTTCTGCATTGTTGTTGATAAGTACATCTTATAACTCCTTTTCTGTATAGGCTGTGACTTGTCAGCCTTTGCGCACAAAGCGCAATATATGGCTGGCATATATAGTCACATAATATGCCGGTGTTTGTCAGCTTCGCTGCCTTTTACTCTATCCAATATAACTCATATTTACCGTTTAACAATTGATTAACGATGCCCTTAATAAATTCTTTATCTTCTTCAAATTCTTCATCGCTTAGATAATCGTATCTGTCTAAATAGAAAGACTTAACGTTTGTAAAGTCTAGCGACTTTATTATCATTGTTTTGTTTTCTGCTTCAAACCATTTTAGATTTATGAATTTATCTTCGGTTGTTAGATAGTGTTTCATCTCCTTATATATCCTTTGATTATTTGTATCTATATATAGTTGGTTTGCGGTGGTCCGCACCAACTGATACAAATAATATTGTCTACTTATTTTCAGGCCTTGTCAATAGTTTTTATTGCACAATTTTAAATTGTTTGTTCAATAAATAAAATGACAAAAGAAAAAGCACCGGTGCATATCTGCGCCTAGTGCTTGATCACCATTTCAAAGGAGTAATTAAATTATATCAAGACAAAACAAAACCCGCAAGCGTATAATCTACGAAGCGGGTTAAGAACTATAGAAAAAAGGAGTACAAGCACTGTTAGGGAACTTGTATACATATTCTAACACAACAAAATTAAAAGGACAAGCATTTTTAGTCCTTTGTCCAGACGGCCGCATAACCGTCTGTAAGGAGCTTTTGTAGTTCTGCCTTAATGTAATCCAAGTCTTGCGTTAAATCGTCTGAATCTCCTTCGTATTCGCGCTCGTCTATTCGGTATGCCTTTCGCCAGTCATCAGCGATCTTATATCCGATAACCTTAACAGCATGACCTTCAAACTTAGTTGTAAGTTCAACTGGTTCAGTTGTTTCCATGTCTTTTGTGATTTCTAAGTAATACATCGTTTATCTCCTTGATATTTGTATTTATTTATGTTGGTTTGCGGTGGTCCGCACCAACGAATACAAATATATTGTCAATTATTTTAAACGCCTTGTCAATAGTTTTTATTATACAATTTAGTGCAATGTGTTCAATAAATAGAATAAAAGAAAAACACCCACTTTTAATAAAGTGAGTGCTAAAAGTTTATGCGTTTCGTGCTACTCCAGCATCGCACCAGACTTTCCAACCGTCAATCATAACAGCAATTCCGTTGCTTGGTTCGTCATAGTCGACAATGTCCATGCGGTCTTGCTTGAACTTGAAGCGTGTGCCGTTTGTGCTTGATTGGTCGGTTCCGTCAGTCCAATCAACTTCGCTCATCGGTACGCCATTGTTTGTCCACTCTGTTGCGCTAGTCGTTGGTGTTGGTTGTAGTCCACCAAGTTCGTTGCTGATGACTTGCCACATGCCGTTGATGTAACCGCGATCGTCAACATGGAAATCCTTGCCGTTCCATATAACATACCCGAATTGCTTCATGTATTGAACGTCATTATCCGGCTTTGCAGCTGGTTGTGGAGCTTGTGCAGGCGTTGGCTTCACTGAACCACCACCTGCGATGTCATTCTTCAATTGTTCGTAAGATACACCCCACTTCGCCAAGAATGGCAATGGGTCAACGTGGTCTGAACCGTGCCCCGTCTTACTTGCATAGTTGTGCGTCTTAATTCCCGCTAAATCTCCCGTATCTAGCGTAAAATCAGTGATACCCGCTTCTTGTGCAAGTTGTCGTGCCAATTCAACGTATACAGCATAAGCAGCGTTAAATTGCTCTTGGGTTTCGATACGCTCTGCAAACTCGATTGCGGCATATCCTTCCCAATTCCAATCTCCGCCTACATCGTAAGCACCGCCATTAGTTTGCGCTACTTGCCATGCAGATGCGTTTCCGTTTTCGTCAATACCAACCAAATGCGTGTAATAAGCGTTTTGCCAATTACGAGCCAAGAAGTCAACTTCGTTTTGCATAGTAGACTTTGCATTTCCAGTTGAATGTAAGTGAACTTGCTTAAACGGTGCGTACGCAATTCCGTTATCAACTGCCGGACGTCCAGGAACTACAATCTTATTAACTACATTAACCATGTGTTATCCTTTCAAACTTTGATAAGCACGTTCAACAATTTGTTCAACTTGCTCTGCCGTAAAGTTGTTCTTTAAACCGTTGTCGTTTAAACGCTTAAATAAGGCGTTTACAGCCACTTCCTTGCGTTCTGAACCTTGCAGCCCGTCAACAGTAGAAGCAAGCGTCACGGCTTGTTCTGCGAACTTCTCGGCAGTGATAAGGTGCTCATTACGTGTACAAGCCTTTGCGTAAGACAACAACTTAAAAAGAACCGGCGACAACAATGCGATTAGTGAAACAACACCAGTCAATACATCTACTACATCTTGCATAAATATTTCTCCTTTCTGCATAAAAATAACGTTAAGATATACAACCTAACGTTATAATTATACACTATCTATCATGTTCTTGCTTGAATAGCGTAACGATTTGTTCTCCGTGTCGTGCCAATTCGATTTCATGATGATCTAGCACTTGATCGATTGCATCAAATCGTTTCATGTTAGCTTCGTTGCTTTCTCGTTGTGCTTTTGCAAGTTCTTCATTGCTCTTCTTCATATCTTCAAGCGGTTCAGATACTTCCTTGCGCATAATCCACTTTAATACTGACAATGCACCCACTACAAGCGTCGTTGTGCTGGCAAAATCATGTGGAAAAAAGTCGCTAATGTTCATCAGTTTCTTCCGCCTTTTCACCATCTTCTAGTAGCATTTGTAGCTTAATAAGTTCAAAACGTAATTCTGCATTTTCTTGCACATAGCGTTGCAAAATTTTTTCTGCTGTAACTTTATTTTCGTTCATTTTATTCGTCTCCATTTGTTGTTTGTGGTACTGCTTCAACTACCTTAGCAGATTGCGGAAATAGAACTTCTGGTAAATCTTTACTAATATTGAATTTATTTTCAATATAAGCAATCCGTTCTTCCAATTCGTTAATGCGCTGCGTTGAATCGTCATTTTCTTCCATTAAATCATACCCACCTTACTTAGAATTTGGTAAACGCTGTATGGCTGTCCGTGAACCCATAGCCAAGTGTCGTCAACTGTAACTGACCAACCTGCTTGATTGTTTCCACCTAACATTCCAATTGCCTTCATGTTGTTGATGTTACCTTGCCACTTGTGTGCATAAGTTCCGCTGTCGCTAAAATGCACAAGATTGAATTCGCTCGCCTGCATATCTACCTTGACTGTGTTATCGAACCAAACACGAGAAGAGGTTGTGTCCCATGTTGAAAACCTGATGTTATCTGGCATTATCCAGCCTTGTGGGTTCTCCCATGTTCGATAAGGTGTGGTAATACGTCCCGCTTCACTTCCTGCCCATACTAATTGTGGAGCATTACCATTGTATTGGTCCATCGAAATGCCAAATGCCATTGTATTAGCGGAGTTATACTTACCAGCTCCAACCGCGATACCAGTGACGTCTTGTGTAGGATGATCAGGCAATGAAAACCCGTAAGAACCGGCTCCGACACGCATTAAGTTTTGTCCGTTTTTAAACATGGAAATTGCGCCATTAGAAATGTATGTGTAATCGTATGGACTATCATTATAATGGAAGCGAATAGTTCCATTACCAATTGTAAGCGTTTGCTCATTCGACTTGCCTTTGTCCGTGTACAAAGTAATGGCAGTTGGATCAATCGAAATTGAATTATCATAAGCATCGTCCCAACTTGTTTTCACGAATTGAGCGTTTTTTCCGATGATATTTTGTGCATTGATGTTGATGACGTTGATTTGAGAAGCGTCAATTTGCCCTCCTTTCAAGAAGTTAGCCGACAAATTACCGGTTACGATATTGCTTGCACTTAAATTCATAACATTGATTTTGCTTGCGTCAATCGTTCCAATTTGCAAACGAGAAGCGTCAGCTGAACCGTCGAACTTAATCCAATTCGTGCCGTCGTAAGTGTACATAGACTTACCGTCAGGCGCATTGTTATCGTTCTTGAACCATACATCACCTTTAACAGCACCGTCTGGTACGGCAATGCCATAGAATGTTGTGTGCGTACCTTGCGCAATTGCTCGGTTTTCTTGCCACTGTTGGTCTGTTTTGGCACCTAGCACCCAAACTGTGCCGTCAAAGTAATATTCTTCCGTGTTCCCATTAGGCAACGATTTGAACCACACATCACCGATACGTGGGTTTGCTGGTTCTTGTGCTCCGTATGACGTGTTGTTGTGTCCGCCGTTGCTGATATTCCACTGTACTTGGTCGCTAATAGTAGCACCGTTTGAACTAATCGAATTGATTTGGTTTGTAATGCTGTCCTTGCTAAGGTCGTTACCAAATTC
>OIZF01000379.1_pt1 | contig 30952 bp, 23 predicted proteins | sample 1588471 | NCBI WGS metagenome assembly OIZF01 (sample SAMN03283279) | human gut metagenome | biome: human-associated habitat; material: feces | host: Homo sapiens | place: Peru | collected 2012
GAACTAACGCTGCAAAAATACAAATAATCATTGATAATACAAACTTTTTGGCAAGAAAAATTATGCCAAAGTGGAATTCTTTGACATATTTATATTTAATAATGTTAAATCAGACCTTAAAGCCATACTTTGCCAGCCAAACAAAGTGGTTTTCAATGTAAAAGTATTACCTTTGTAACGTCTATACCCATACCGAAAGCCCCGATGGGCAGAGGTTGGGCAGACATACATATGGTAAAAGGCGTTTTTGTACGCTTTGGTTTTGACGATCGATGAACTTCGCAAATTCAACTGTAAGTCAAAAACAAAGCAATGCAGAACGCCTCATGAGGTGTATTATATATAGCCCTCATTGGCTTCGGACAATTCTATTGTTTGTTGTCAAGAGTGCTTTCTATATACTTACACTGGCGTGGGGCTTTCGGCGTTGCTCGTTTCGACTTGTCGGGCAATGCGAGAGCCTTTATAGCGTGGAACGAGTGACAGAACAGGCTCCACGCTTTTTTTGTATGTATAAACGAAGTGATAATTTTTGCCAAGGTAGCCAGCAGCATCAACTGAGCAATAATGAGTAATGGCTACTATCAGATATTGAACTTACATAGGCGATGGGGAATTCTAATCTCCATTATCTTATTTTCTTCTTTCGTACATGCACAAAAGATTTCAGTTTCACGTTTTGTGCTGGCAGAGTCAGACCTTACGGCTCAAAATAAAAGCACCTTGGTTGAAGACCAAAACGGAGATAAATGTGCATTAATTCGAGTACAGACTACGCAAAAAGGATTTTCGTTTGATGTAGGATCTGCAGGTGTTCAAAAGATTGATGACAATCATGATGCAGAAATATGGGTGTATGTTCCCTTTGGTGTACGCCATATTAGCATTAGACATCCTCTATTAGGATCGCTTGTCAATTACTATTTCCCGATAAATATAGAGAAAGCTCGTACTTATATCATGGAGATAACTTCGGATAAAGTGTTTGTAAACTATTACGATGACTCCAGAAAGCAAAAATTGAATATAAGAGTGATGCCCGCAAATGCTTCACTCACGTTAAACGGCATGAATGTCAAGTTAAATTCCAAGGGCGAAGCCTCACAGAAATTGTCATTTGGAACCTATACTTATAAGGTAGCAGCTGATAGATATTATCCCAAGGAGGGACAGATTGTAATAAACGATTCTGTCCATGCTCATCAACTTGTTGTAAATGATTTGAAGCCTATAATGGGAAAGATTAGTATACATACTAATCCATACAATGCAGAGATTATGCTTGATGGGATTTCTATTCCTTCGAACACAGCTCTCACACCGTATGCAACACAGATTGGGCACCATAAACTCATAGTGAAACAGATTGGATACAAGACTGAAGAACGAGACATTAGAGTTGAACAAGACAAAACTACCGACATAAATGTTATTTTAAGTCAATTGGCCATATTCTCATTTAGAAGTGACCCAACTGGAGCCATGGTGTTTGTCGGTGGAGAAAAGTTGGGTACGACTCCCTGCCAAAAAGAATTAAAAACAGGCTCCTATGAGGTTTTTGCCCAAAAAGTAGGATACAAAGATTATAAAAAGAAGATGGATCTAAGTAGTTCCAGTCCTAATGTCATTATTTCCATGAGCAGAATATACAACTACAAGAATGAGTTTTATGCAGAGGTTGGGGTTCGTGCAGGAACTTTTGTCTCTTTCGGCGGAACTATTGGTGGTTATTTTTCCAACGTAAACATAGAAGCATCTGCTTTCTATGGGACAGGGAATAGTGAAACTATTTATTGGAGTGGAAATGACACGAAGCCTATTTCAAGCATCTATCACCCAGAACTTGTGGTAAGCGGTAAGGTCGGATATGGAATAGCTGCAGGAACAAGATTCAGGATTACCCCACAATTGGGAATCAATTATCTGAGTCTGAAAGAATCAATGCAAGAGGAGAGCAATGTGACACCTGCAAATGGGAGCAATGTGACGAGTGCGCTTTTCGGAGTGCGTTTTTCGGCTATCATTACCAATCATTTTGGAGTGAGTTTGTCCCCTGAATATTCTTTTGGAGTAGGAAAATCCAATGGCTATAAAGAGTTGGAGGCCGTATCTTCAAAAATCAAAAATTGGGGACAAGGTTTTAATGTAAAATTAGGATTAATGATAGCGTTTTAAGATGAAACATATTGGTTTATACATATTGTTGGTATGCATAGTATTTGTTGGGTGTTCAGACAAATACTCGTCAGAATTGGGACTGAAGCCTACATTGACTCCAAGATACCTTAGGGTATCTCCTACGTCACTGTCGTTTTCTGCCAATCAGACATCAAGCCAAAGTGTGGACATTGAAACGATGGAAACACCTTGGAAAGTTGACAATGCCATTAATTGGGTGTCTATTTCTGCTGCAAGCGGTCAGAGTAGTTCAAATATAGATGTCAGCGCATCTGAGAACAACGATGCCAATGCAGCAAGAACTGGTGTATTTTATATAAAAGCGGATGTTAGCGACTGGAATTATGAAAAGGGTATTTCCGTGTCGCAAGCAGCTGCAACACCTTATATTAATGTGTCTCAATCAAACATCACATTAAAAGGAACCGCTTGTACATCAACATTTGACGTAACATCAAACTGTTTTTATACGGTGACAAATGATGCTGATTGGCTTACACTATCCCAAAAGGACAATAGTTTTGTTCTCAATGCTACGGCAAACGAAACCAGTCAATATCGCACGACAACAATATTGTTTTCATACGATGGAATTGACCAAGCAAGCAACAAAATTGTTGTAACTCAGGCTCCAGCTTCCATCAATGCCTCTACAGAGACTTTGACGTTCGAGAATACTGCTGGAGAGATTAAGGTTGAAGTTGCTTCCGAATCAAAATGGACCGCATCCACATCTTATAGTTGGATTGATGTAACACCAGAAAGTGGAGAAGCTGGAACGTCGTCCATAACAATTTCCGTATCCCCAAACACTTCTTTTGATGAGCGGACTGGATATGTAATTCTTTCTATAGGTTCGGAAGAAAGAATACAAATTCCTATCAAACAGCGAGGTATTTATATTGAGATTGACAAGTCACGATATGATTTCGAGGCATCGTCTGGGACACAAACAATCCAAGTCAACAGTAATACTTCATGGCAGGTATCGTCTATTCCGTCATGGATAAAAGTAGACAAAACAAGCGGAACTGGGAACTCTGCAATAAAAGTCACAGTCGAAGACAATCCTAATACAACAGAGAGAAATGGTGAATTTGAGATTTCTCAACCGGGGTTAAGTGCAATAGCTACAGTTAAAGTACATCAGAAAGGTAAAACCTTCGATGTGGCTGTCACGACATTGACATTCAATGACAAGGAAGAATCGCAAACAATCACCATTGCTACAGATGGTACTTGGCGAGCATTTAGTAGTACCGATTGGATTAAAGTCTCACCAGAGACGGCAACAGGAAATTCCACTTTAACCATCACCGTTCAAGAAAACTCTACGGATGGAGAAAGAAGTGGTTCTGTAAACATCCTGATGGGTGATGCTTCCGCAACAGTAGCTATCGTCCAAAAAGGTAAATATTTTACTATAGATAATAGCTTACTTGATTTTACAAGTAAAGGTGGCGAACTTAAAGTAACTTTGACTACTAATGCGCCATGGTCTGCAAGGAAAGACGATACGGTTAACTGGCTGTCCATTTCTCCGACTAATGGCACAGCCAATGCTAACGTAAAAGTTACAGCTTCGGACAATGCTTCTGTCAACAAACGTTCTGCAAATGTTTATTTTGATGCTTTGGGTAGAAGTGTGAATATCCTTGTGTCCCAAAAAGCACGGTACTTGACTGTGGATGCAAATGAATTGTTGTTCTATTCCAAGGGTGGCACGTCAAATGCTGTGACCATATCCACAGATGGAACTTACTCCATAAACTGTTCAGATAATTGGTTGACAATATCAAGAAACGGAGACTCCTTTACTGTCACTGCATCTGAAAATGACACAAAGGATGCCCGCATCGGCAAGATTACAATCTCGTTGACCGATTTGCAGGAAGGTTCTTATTCTGTCACGTTGACAGTCACTCAATTAAACTATGGAGGAACTTTCCTACGTAAAGATTTTGAGGAAGATAAAAACTATGACCACAATGGTACGTCATCAGGAAGCCTCACCATAACAGGTTTTGGAGAAGACTCCAATTATGATACCAATAGTCAAAGTGGAACAAAACTGTCTGTTGTAAGTTTTAAGTCGGATGCATGTTGGGATAGTTCTACAGCTTCAAGTGCCAAAGTAACGATAACGGGATATGAGCAAGACAAGAATCTTGATTCAGACACAAATTCATCGGGAACAGTAAATAAAGATGGTTACTCCGATGACAATAACTGGAATTAATAAACAAAGAAAAAATAAATAGTAAGAAATATGAAACAAGCAAGAATGATTACTCACAAGCTCATGGCAATGGCAATAGCATTGGTTATGGGTTCATGTTCGTCAGATGTTTTGTCTGACATGGGACAAGAAAGTCAAGGTAAGCATACTACCAAGATGGAGTTTGTAGGAAAGGTAATTGGCTTTGATCAACAAGTTTCCACTAATGCTAAAATGCAATCAAGAGCAGCAAGTAGTAGCACTTCATGGAATGATGGCGACAAAATCTACATAACTTTCTATAATGGTACCAACATTATACCTGGCGAAGCTACTTATAGCAGTACGTCAGGATGGTCCGTAAGTTACGATGGTGATTTGGCGACAGGAAGCAACTTGAAATGCGAAGCTCGTTACTTTATTAATGCCACCTTCGCAAGCTCCTCTCTTGTTTCGCTCAATTCAAATTCCGAGATTTATGAGGATTTAAATGCGGCATATGCCTATAGTAATGGTTCTTTGACAGTAACAGCAACTCTATCACCAAAGACGGGACGTATCCGCTTAACAGGAAAAGCTGGGGAGAAGATTTACACAACAGGAATTTCCGTATATACCACATTTGCACCTGCCATTAATACTTTCTCCACCTCTAATGCCATGATAACATCGACGGTGGCTTCAAACGGCTCTACACCTTATATATATGGTTACTTTACAGATGATGACCGTAGTCTTGGACTTGTAGGCTCAGATTATGCATTTACAAGAACTTGTACAAGCAGTATGTTCAATAAGGGCGAAAGTGGTTATATGGCAATACCGTCAGAAGCATCTCATAATAATTGGCGAAGTGGATTGTATGTCAAGGCAAGCGGTGTGGAATTCAAAATGATTCCTGTTGCAGGATTGGAAAGTGGATTCTTTTTGATGGCAGAAACAGAAACTACAGAAGCTTTATATAATTCAGTCAATGGTACATCTTCTACCTCTCAATTGCCTGTTGAACCAAAATATTATTTTGAAATATCTTCATTTATAGGAAAATTGAATAATGAAACGAAGCTGAATTTCTCCCTACCATCAGCAGAACAATGGAAATATGCAGCAAAAGGTGGAAACAAGTCTCAAAATTATACATACGCCGGGAGTAATACTCCTGGAGATGTTGCTTGGTATGCAGCTAATTGCACATCAAAGCAGAAGGTTAAGACTAAAGCTCCTAACGAATTGGGGATATATGATATGAGCGGCAATGTCGGAGAAATACGTTTAGGAAAGTACGAAGATAATGGATATTATTACATAGATAGTTATGGAGGTAATTACAACAGCTCAAGTTCATCTATAGGAATAAATTCTTATGTAAAACATAGAAGCGATCTCACTTATTCTGGTGTAGGTTTTAGATTAATATTAACTTGCAAATAAAGTCATGTTGAAATTGAAGCATTTACCAACATATTGTGTACTTATAGCAGTAGTACTGGTCATCGTATACTTAGCCAATTTCTCTCATGCGTCTTTATCTGACAACACATCAGATTGGGGTGCATGGGAAGCTATGTGAATGTTGGAATAAGCCTCATATCAATCTCGCTCATTTACATCACCTATAAAGAGCAACAAAAAAGTAACAAGATAGCAAGATTTGAGGAACATTATCATGTTGCTTTAAAAACAGCAGGAGAGCTTTTTGAGCGTAAAAAGGAAATTATAAAAGACTCATACAACAGAATTGAGAATCATTTTAGGAATCCATTCGACCCTCTTACTGATTATACGCAACGCAATACGAAAAAAGTATTAGGGTATTACTATTCTTCTGCAGTTTTTGATGTTCAGCAAGAATGTGATGAAGTCTTTCGATATTTCTATACCGCTCTGAACTCTATCAAAAGCAGTCCAATCATTGATGCAGATGAAAAGGATAGATGTTATACAGAGATGTCTTGTCTATTTTCTGAAGAAGCAAGAATCTTGCTCCTCTTTTGGGGATATAATAAAGGAATAGATCTCTCAGACTACTACAACGAAGGAATGTTCCGTACGAGTATCATCAACAATAAAGCCCTTTTGAATATCGTCAAATTTGCATGTATAGGAGAAAGACCGAAAAAAGAAAAAGTAGATACAGCAAACATCGATTTAGAAGATTATTCTAATGAAGAGTTTAAAGATACATACAATAGATTATTCAACAATAAAAACAAACAACAATGAAAAAGATTATCATGCTTTTAATGGCACTCTGCATGGTTTTGCCTGCAATGAATGCCCAAAACAACAAGGCGCTGAACAAAGCCTTGAAGAAAGAGTACAAGGTGAAGATGAAAGAGTTCAAAAAAGGAAATTGGACTCTCTACGGTTCTTCTCGTTCCCTTGATGTTGCCCTGCTCAATCATTATGCCAAGTTGAACAAAGAGGGAGAAGAAGCTTACGAGATTGTTGGAACTTGCTCAAAGTTCAAATCCAAAAACGTTGGTCATCAAACTTGTATCAACAATGCTTGTAACATTTATGCACAACAGGCTGGCAGACAGTTGAAAGGGCGTATTGTAAGTGATATTGCCGGTAATGGTGACGATGTATCAGGAGAGTTTGACCATTTTTATGCAGCCTACGAGAGCCTTGTACAAAAGGAACTCAACGGCGAGTTACAGGGGTCTTTCTCCGTTATCCGCAGCAACAAGGATGGAAGTTACGAGATGCAGACATTCTTTGTGGTAAGCGAAAGTGCTGCCACCCGAGCAAGAATCCGTGCATACGAGAATGCTGCAAAAGAAAGTGCTGCCGCCCAGAAATATGCAAAGAAGGTAAGCGACTTTGTTCGTGAAGGATTCAAACCAACAACCGTTTCTACATCCACCAATGACTAAACGAATAATTGTTTTACTGACAATGAACTTTTGCCTCATTTCAGCTTTCTCGCAAAGTTGGGATGAGGTAATACGTAATACCCAAACTTATCTCTCTGGAGAAGGTTGGGGAGCGACAGTAGAGGAAGCTGACCAACAGGCACTCGCTGCATTGATAAGTAAAATATCCGTTGTGGTAAGCAACGACTTCTCTATCACAGAAGACGAGCGTACAACCAATGGGAAACTTGATGCAGCAAGTTATACAACCTCGAAAGTACAGACATACTCAACCGCCACATTGACCAATACTGAGCGCATTGTCATAGATAACAATCCAGACCAAGCTCATATCGGTCGATTTATCAAACGAAGCGAACTGAACAAAATCTTTGAAGGGAGAATTCGTACAATAAAGGAGTATATTCGCTTAGGAAAAGTGGCAGAAGAAGCATGCAAGATAGACGATGCGCTAAGAAATTATTATTGGGCCTATTCTTTGCTCAAATCTGTGCAGCGACCGTCGAGTGTCGTTTATTCGGATGAAGAAACAGGAGAAACAATATATCCTTTAACTTGGCTTCCGCAACAGATTACAAATATCCTAAAGGATTTGAGCGTTAAAGTTACTAGTAACGATGGCACTAATGTCGATTTATTGTTCAAGTATAAAGGTCAACCTGTCAGTACGCTTGACTTCACCTACTTCGACGGACGCAATTGGAGCAACATCTGTAGTGCAAAGGACGGACGTGGAACAATGGAATTCTGTAAAGGATTGGTTCCTGACAACGTTCAAATCAACTACGAGTATGCTTATCGTGGTGAAGCGCACATCAACCAGGAAATACAAAGCGTTCTGAATGTCGTAAAAGGGCAATCCATACGTGCGGCAAGGGTAAACCTGCAAATGGGAAAGGCTAAAAAAAGTACAGACAATACACTATCTTTGGGTAAGTCACGGGCAAATGATACTATGTTGCCTGTTGCAAATGATGGTTCTTATAGAGCTGTGCTAACCAAAGTGCTTAATGCGATAAAGGGACATGACTATGATGCTGTACGCACTCTCTTTACTGATGATGGCTGGAGTATGTTTACAAGCCTTGTAAGATATGGCAATGCCAGAATACTCAATGCAAAGGATTGTCAGTTTAGCCAACTGCGTGACAATGTAATTGCAAGAAGCATACAAATGTCTTTCTCTTTCAAGAAAGGGTTAAGAAAGGACTTTGTGGAAGATGTGGTCTTTACTTTCGACAAAAATCAGAAAATAGACTGTATTGCTTTCGGTCTTGACCGCAAAGCCAAACAAGACATCATGAAACGTGGCGCATGGACTCCTATTGCTCGTCAAACAATCATGCAATTTCTTGAAAATTACAAAACAGCATACGCACTGAAGCGACTTGACTATCTCAAAACAATATTTGATGACGATGCCGTCATTATAGTAGGTCATGTAGCAGAAAGACTTGTTGCGAACAGACAGAGCAAGGATATGCCAGTAACATTCCATACGCTGAGGCATATCCGTCGAGTTCAGTATAGCAAGGACCAGTATATGAAGAACTTGGAGGCTTGTTTCAGAAGCAATGAGTTTGTAAACATACGATTTGCGAATAATGACGTTCGCAAGGCAAAGAATGGCGAGGAGTATGGCATACAAATTAAGCAGGACTATTATTCGACCAACTATGGTGATCAAGGCTATCTCTATTTGCAAGTTGATTTGGAGGATTCGCAAAAACCTATTATCAAGGTCAGGACATGGCAACCAGAACCTGATCCAGAGATAGGTTTGTTTGGGCTTGGTAATTGGTAAAATACAACATGACTGTTATGCGTAAGTACTTTTTTATACTATTGTTGTGCTCTTCTTCGATGATGGCACAAAATACAAATTCAGACTATCAAGCATTCCGTAAAGGAGTGCTTGGGAGTTATGATAGTTTCCGAAAAACGGTGTTGGAAGAGTATGCAAAATATCTGCAAGGTGTCTGGGATGAATACGAGCAGTTCAGAGGAATCAAGAGAGACAAAGAACCAAAACCGTCAACAGCACCAAAGGCTGACATTAAACCACAAGATGTCTCTCCTGTTCTGTCTCTCCCCACGGTAAAGCCTACAATGCAGCCAACAATAACCCCGACAGATAATCCCATACCTGTAAAGCCTATTACTCCCAGCACCTTGCCAAATATGTCTTTTTCCTTTTATGGCATGAATCTAAGTACAGTTTTATGCCATGTACAAACGATTGTCGGGATTGAACATCAAGCTATAGCAAAGGTTTGGACCTCCTATCAACAAGATAGACTAATGAAAGATGTTATTCACTCTTTACAATCATTGGCTATGGCGTATGATCTCAACGATTGGTTTACATTTGAACTTGTTAGAAACTACACAGAGGCATCGTGTAAGAATCCTGAAAGTAAAATGGTATTGCAGCATTTTCTCCTCGTAAATATGGGATATGATGTTCGATTGGCAAGTTGCGGAAAACAACTTTTATTGTTGGTTCCATTCAATCAACAGGTATATGAGCGAAGCTATCTTGTTATTGATGAAAAAAAATATTATGCCTTTTATGACGATTCTACAAGCAAGAATCAAAATGCAGGAGTTTATACATGTCGTTTACCTAACGCAACAGACAAAGGGCGTAATATAGACTTAACCTTGAGAGGTGGACATTTAGGAATAAAGACAGGTATGGCGCATAGGTTTAGCATGAGTGACGGAAATATTTCGTTGCATGGTTCTGTTGATGAAGGAACTATGGAGGCCATCCGCCATTACCCCCAGACGGATATTCCTTTTTATGCCATGTCAACTATTGATTCAAACTTCCACCAATCTTTACTTGAACAAATAAACGAACAAATACGAGGGTGCTCAGAAAAAGAAGCGGTTGCTAGAATCCTTCATTTCGTACAATATGCTTTCGACTATGCTACAGACGGAGAGCAACATGGATATGAGAAGCCCTATTTCATTGAAGAAAACTTTTATTATCCAAAGAACGACTGCGAAGACAGAGCCATTTTATTTGCATTTCTTGTGCGTAACGTCTTGGGACTTGACGCACACCTTGTACAATATCCAGGGCATGAATGTACTGCAGTAAACTTCACAACCTCTCAAATGAATGGAGATGGATATATGTACAAAGGCAAGGCTTTCTATATCTGTGATCCGACATTCATCGGTGCTTCAATAGGTCAATGTATGCCTGATTATAGAAATGTCAAACCTGTAGTAGAGTTATGGTATTGAGGTTGCTCCCATTGTGGAACACTATTCGAAGAGTTCTCATTTTTCGCATAGCTCACACTCGTCTCACTATTCAAGTCGTTACTAAGGATAGTGATTCGCAAAATCATTGCGAGTTGTAAAATAATTTGGGAGGGGCGTTTCGAAATGCGCTCCTCCCTTAATATTTTATCTACTCAAGCCTTTCCTCTTCATTGGTTTCATCATCTTTGTCGCCTGTCGCAAACATCGTCTTATCCATTCTATCTCATCTTCATCCTTGTCACGTCCCCAATCCTTGGCGTCGCTACCGCCACCACCTTGACTTTCAGCAAAGTTAGTTGCCTCGTTGATGTAGCCAATATACAGGTACATTGCACAATAGATAATTTTGTCGCCATAATTAATGTAGTCCATTGCAAAGCTATCGTCAAAAAGACAGCTGTAGTGAACTGTGCAAAAGCTGAGGAAAAGTATGTAAAACGTGTGGTTTTGTGAGACAAAAGTCGTTACCCAAAAATAGTATCAACTAATAGTAAAATCAAATATAAACTGTGGCAACAGGCTTTACAGTTAAAACAGTAAGTGGACAACTATAAGTATTAAACTACAGCTAAGACATCATTGCCACGCTACCGAAACTTTATTGCCACGCTACCGCAACTCTATTGCCACGCTACAACAACTCTATTGCCGCGCTACCGCAACATCGTTGCCACGCTACCGCAACATCGTTGTCACGCTGCTATAATAAATGGCAGATAGCTGGAAGATTCGGACTATCCTCCAGCTATCTGCCAGCCATCTACCATCCCTTATATGTCTGAGATACAGAGAATTACAAGGAAACTGGAAGATATGGTAGATTTTTTCATCTACTTAGTTTTTTAAATACTCTGCGCACATCTCTGCACAGCGTTCACCGTCGACACCAGCAGAGACGATGCCACCGGCGTAGCCTGCACCCTCGCCACAAGGGAAGAGTCCCTGTATACGGACGTGCTGCAGCGTAGTGAAGTCGCGGGTGATGCGCACGGGCGACGAGGTGCGGGTCTCGGTGGCGATAAGTATCGCCTCGTTGGTGAGGAAACCGTGACTCATCTTGCCGAATTTCTTGAAGCCTTCCTGCAGGCGCTTGCCCACGTGCTGCGGCATCCAGAAGTGAAGGGGCGAGGATATGAGTCCGGGGGCATAGCTGCTCTTGGGCAGGTCGTAGCTCAAGCGGTTGTTCACGAAGTCTGCCATGCGCTGCGCCGGAGCGGTCTGCTTCATGTTGCCCTGCTGCCAGCATGCACGCTCCAGTTCCTCCTGGAAGTGCATCACGCGCAGCGGATCGTTCTCGTCGCCGCCCACGTCCTCGGGGCGTGTCTCTACGACCATGCCCGAGTTAGACCATTGTGTTCCGCGGTTGCTGGGGCTCATGCCGTTCACCACAATCTGCTGCTTGTCGGTGGCTGCCGGAATGACGAAGCCGCCGGGACACATGCAGAACGAGTAGACGCCGCGGCCGTCCACTTGCGTCACGAAGCTGTACTCGGCAGCGGGCAGATACTTGCCGCGTCCGTTGCGCGAGTGATACTGTATCTGGTCAATCAGCTGCGAGGGATGCTCAAGGCGCACACCGACGGCGATGCCCTTCGCCTCAATCTCTATCTTCGCCTCGGCGAGGTAACGATAGACATCGCGTGCGGAGTGGCCCGTGGCGAGAACGACCGGTCCACGGAATGTCTTCTCGGCACCCGTCTGCAGGTCGACAGCCTCAACGCCCACCGCCTTGTCGCCCTCGAGCAGCAGTCGGGTCATCTTGGTTTGGAAGTGAACCTCGCCACCGCAGCGTATGATAGTGTTGCGCATCGCCTCGATAACCTGCGGCAGTTTGTCGGTACCGATATGCGGATGGGCATCGACGAGGATAGACGTAGAGGCTCCATGCTGACAGAACACATTGAGAATCTTCTCTGTGCTGCCACGTTTCTTGGAGCGAGTGTATAGCTTGCCGTCGGAGTAGGCACCGGCACCGCCCTCGCCGAAGCAGTAGTTGCTCTCGGGGTCTACAGCCTGTGTCTTAGTGATATTGGCGAGGTCTACCTTGCGCTGGCGTACGTCTTTGCCACGCTCAAGCACGACGGGGCGCAAGCCAAGTTCGATGAGTCGGAGCGAAGCGAAGAGTCCGCCGGGGCCCTCTCCTACCACCACGACCTGCGGCTTATGACTCACGTCGCCGTACTCGGTGTGTACGTATTCCGCATCCTGCGGTATCTCGTTGATGTAGACACGCACGGTGAGGTTGATGAAGATGGTGCGCTGGCGTGCGTCGATACTGCGTTTCAGCACACGCACGGCGTTGACGGTGCGCGCGTCGATGCCCTTCTCGTCGGCAATGTAGCTTATTATGTTTTGCTCGCTCGAGGCTACCACGGGCAGCACTCGTATTTGAATTTCCTGAATCATATTTATTATGTTGTTATTTTTTTGAAGGGTGCGTGGATATGGCAAGATGCCATATCCTCCTATTAGTATCTATTATGTTGTTATTTTTTTGCTTTGTTGGTGCAGTGGAGACCACTGCACCCCCTGGTGGGGTGCGTGGATATGGCAAGATGCCATATCCTCCTATTAGGGTACAAAATTACACAAACTTATGCGATTTTCATAAGAAACGTAATGTTTTAAGAACATTTTTCGTAATTTTGTCCCCACATCCCAATAACTTTATTGTCAACGACACGGTGCTGACGCAGCGCCGACGCAGATGACGACCAAGGAGTAGCGTGAAACCTCGCTCGTAAAGAGGACCCCGACGCACGCCAGTTGCACTGCGTTACGAAACACGTAAGCATCGAAACACAAGCGTCTCCCTGGTATGGAGACATTAACCACAGAACAAAAAGAAATGAAAGTATTGAAGTTTGGCGGAACCTCAGTGGGTTCCGTAGAGAGTATTCTCAGCCTGAAGGCTATCGTAGAGAAAGAGGCGCAGGAGCAGCCCATCATCGTCGTGGTGAGCGCCCTGGGCGGCATCACCGACAAGCTCATCGCCACATCAGTGCTCGCACAGAAAGGCGACGAGGCGTGGAAGGACGAATTCCAGGCTATGGTGGAACGCCACCACAAGATGATAGACACCATCATCACCGACCCACGCAAGCGCGAGCAGCTCTTCAACATCGTCGACTCGCTCTTCGAGCAGTTGCGTTCCATCTACTTCGGCGTGTACCTCATTCACGACCTCTCGAAGAAGACGCAGGACGCCATCGTGAGCTACGGCGAGCGACTCAGCTCGAACATCGTGGCAACACTGGTGCAGGGCGCAAAGTGGTACGACTCGCGCGAGTTCATCAAGACCATGCGCAAGAACCATAAGAACACTCTCGACTCCGAACTGACCAACCGCCTCGTGCGTCGCACTTTCAGCGACCTGCAGCGCATTTCGCTTGTTCCGGGTTTTATAAGCAAAGACCGCGACACCGACGAGATTACAAACCTCGGTCGTGGCGGTTCCGACTACACCGCTGCCATCATCGCCGCAGCACTCGACGCCGACATTCTTGAGATATGGACCGACGTGGACGGCTTTATGACAGCCGACCCGCGCGTCATAAAGACCGCCTACACCATTAAAGAGCTGAGCTACATCGAAGCGATGGAGCTTTGCAACTTCGGCGCGAAGGTGGTATATCCGCCTACCATCTACCCCGTCTGCGTAAAGAACATTCCTATCCGCGTGAAGAACACATTCAACCCCGACAGCGAGGGCAGCATCATCAAGCAGAAGGTGGCTAACAACGACAAGCCCATCAAGGGTATATCGAGCATCAACGGCACCACGCTCATCACCGTAGCCGGTCTGTCGATGGTGGGTGTGATCGGTGTGAACCGCCGCATCTTCACCGCCCTGGCAGACAACGGCATCAGCGTGTTCATGGTGTCGCAGGCTTCGTCGGAGAACTCAACGTCTATCGGTGTGCGCGACCAAGATGCAGCGGAGGCTGTAGAGGTGCTCAACAGCGAGTTTGCAAAGGAGATAGAGACGGGTGCCATGTTCCCCATGCACGCCGAAAGCGGACTGGCTACCATCGCCGTCGTAGGCGAAAACATGAAGCACGTGCCGGGCATAGCCGGCAAGCTCTTCGGCACACTGGGCAGAGCCGGTATCAGCATGATAGCATGTGCACAGGGTGCATCGCAGACCAACATCTCGTTCGTAGTGAAGAGCGAGCATTTGCGCAAGGCACTCAACGCCATACACGACTCGTTCTTCCTGTCAGAATATAAGGTGCTGAACCTCTTTGTATGCGGTGTGGGCACCGTGGGCGGACAGCTGCTCGAGCAGATACACGACCAGTACGAGGAGCTGAAGCGCACCAAGCGACTGAAGCTGAACGTAGTAGGCATAGCTACATCGAAGAAGGCACTGTTCAACCGCGACGGCATCGACCTCGCCAACTATCGTGAACTGCTTGCCGACGCTCCCGAGAGCAACGACAAGAAACTGCGCGACGCAATAATAGAGATGAACTGCTTCAACAGCGTGTTCGTCGACTGTACGGCGAGCAAGGACGTGGCTGAGATTTACCAGCCACTGCTGGAGCACAACATATCGGTGATTGCAGCCAACAAGATCGCTGCATCGTCGTCATACGAGAAGTATGCCTTGCTGAAGGAGACGGCATTGGCGCGTGGCGTGTTCTTCCGCTACGAGACAAACGTGGGTGCCGGACTGCCTATCATCGGCACCATCAACGACCTGCGCAACTCGGGCGACGTGATTCTGAAGATAGAGGCGGTGCTCTCGGGCACACTCAACTTCATCTTCAACGAGCTGTCGGCTGACGTGACCATGTCGGAGGCTGTGCACCGCGCCAAGGAGCAGGGCTACAGCGAACCCGACCCACGCATCGACCTCTCGGGCAAGGACGTGATACGCAAGCTCGTAATCCTCGCTCGCGAGGCAGGATATAAGGTAGAAAAGACAGATGTGGAGAAACACCTGTTCATACCCGACGAGTTCTTCGAGGGCAGCATAGAGGAGTTTTGGAAGAACCTGCCTCAGCTGGATGCCGACTTCGAAGCACGACGCAAGCAGCTCGACGCGGAAGGCAAGCGCTGGCGCTTCGTGGCTACGTTCGACCACGGCAAGCTCTCTGTGGCACTGAAGGAGGTGGACAGCACTCACCCGTTCTACAACCTGCAGGGCAGCAACAACATCGTGGCACTCACCACCGAACGCTACCGCGAGTATCCAATGCTCATCCAGGGCTACGGAGCAGGCGCAAGCGTTACGGCAGCTGGTGTATTCGCCAATATCATGTCGATTGCAAACATTTAAAATGGCTTAAACACTTGTCAGAATAAAAGGAATGTAGTAACTTTGCACAAGCAAAACAGAAAAGACATAGGGGCGTGCCACGTTCGATCGGGATACTCATCAATAATAAAATCGAAACCGAGAAGACTTCTTTTGCCAATGGCGGGCCATATAAAACCTCAGTGGACTAAGCTGCAAAGCCGGTGGATTACAAAGGCGGAGAGCTCTCAAATCTTGTATACTCGGAGTTTCATCACATCACTGGGCGTCCCTTTTTAAACTATACGAGGAGATTACACAGAAATGTTGTAATCTCCTTTTTTGTTGCAGTTTTACAGAAGATACTCTTAATTTAGTATAATAAATTTTGGGGTTAAAGAAATATTTCGTTACTTTGTCGAAAATGCGTACAACTCGCAATTTAAGAACATACATTATTTTAAACTCAACAAACAAGAATTTTATAGAACCATGTTTTCTGGCATAGTAGAAGAAATGGCTACACTCGTAGCACTGAAGAACGATAAAGAGAATGTAGACCTCACACTCACCTGCTCATTCACCGACGAGCTGAAGATAGACCAAAGCGTGGCGCACAACGGTGTCTGCCTAACGGTGGTGGCTATCGATGGCGACCGCTACACCGTGACGGCGATGAAGGAGACACTCGACCGCTCTAACCTCGGCGAGCTGAAGGTGGGCGACCGCGTGAACGTAGAGCGTTCGATGCTGATGAACGGCAGACTGGACGGTCATATCGTGCAGGGACATGTGGACGGCACGGCTGTGTGCAAGGACATGCGCGACGCCGACGGATCGACATACTACACCTTCGAGTACAAGTTCGACCGCGAGATGGCTGAGCGTGGCTACTTCACGGTAGACAAGGGCTCGGTAACGGTGAACGGCGTTTCGCTCACCGTGTGCAACCCTACGGAGAACTCGTTCACCGTGGCTATCATTCCCTACACACACGACAACACCAACTTCTGCGACATCAAGGTGGGCACACGCGTGAACATCGAGTTCGACATACTCGGCAAGTATATAGCGCGTCTGCAACAGCTGAAGTAAACTGGCAGAAAGGTGTAGACTAAAGGAAGCGTTTAAGGCAGCGTGGGTATGGCAAGATGCCATACCCTCCTATTATAGAGAGATTATAAAAGAATAATGAATCAATTAAAGACTATTGAAGTATGAAGAAGATTGGGATGACTTGTCTGGCAGGACTTCTCCTGCTGTCGCTGTCAACCGAATGTGCGGCTAAGCAGTGGTCGCTGAGAGACTGCATCGACTACGCCTTGGCAAACAACATCAAGTTGCAGAAGGCGAAGATACAGGAATATTCCGCCCTGGAGGACGTGAAGCAGAGCCAGTCGGCACTGCTGCCGTCGCTCAACCTGTCTACATCGCAGAACGTGAACTACACGCCGTGGCCCCAGCAAGGCAGAGCTACGGTGGCGGACGGCTACGTGCAGTCGAGCGTGGACAAGGTCTACTACAACGGATCGTACTCGCTCATGGGCAACTGGACGGTGTGGAACGGCAACAAGAACCGCAACAACGTGAAGCTGAACAAGTTGGCTGTAGAACAGGCACGACTCGACTCTGCCACAACAGCCAACAGCGTGCTCGAGCAGATTGCGCAGCTCTACGTACAGATACTCTACTCGAACGAGGCTATCAGCGTGACGAAGGAGAGTCTGAAGACGAGCCAGACCAACGAGCAGCGCGGCAAGACAATGGTTGAGGTGGGCAAGATGAGCCGTGCTGACCTGGCGCAGCTCACGGCACAGCGTGCGCAGGACGAGTACGCCATCGTGGAAGCCGAGAGCAACCTGCGCAACTACAAGCGCCAGCTGAAGGAACTGCTGCAGATAACGAGCGATGAGGAGTTTGACGTCGCCGTACCTTCTACCACAGACGACATGGCGCTTGAGGATGTGCCGGCACTGAACGACGTGTACACGGCTTCGCTCGAACAGCGACCGGAAATAAAGAACGCGAAGCTCGGCATAGAGAGCAGCGAACTCGGCATAAAGGTGGCTAAGGCGGGCAGAATGCCGACAGTGAGCCTCAACGCAGGCGTTACGACCTCTACTTCGTCGATGAGCGACAACGCATGGGGCACGCAGATGAAGAACAACTTCAGCTTGGGCGGCGGAGTAACGGTGAGCATTCCGCTCTTCGACAACCATCAGACTAAGACTGCCGTAAACAAGGCGAAGCTGCAGAAGCAGAGCTATCTGCTCGACTTGCAGGACAAGCAGACCACGCTCTACTCCACTATCGAGAACTACTGGCTGCAGGCTATGACGAACCAGAACAAGTTCAAGGCGGCACGCATTTCGACCGAGAGTGCGCAGGCAAGCTACGAGCTTCTCTCGGAGCAATTCAAGCAGGGATTGAAGAACACCGTCGAACTGATGACGGGCAAGACGAACCTTCTGCAGGCGCAGCAGAACGAACTGCAGAGCAAGTATCTCGCGATACTCAACCTCAACATGCTTGAATTCTATCAGACGGGAAACATTAAGTAAAAGTAAAATAATTAGAGAGTAAATATGAATAAGAAAAAGGCATTGGTAATAGCAGCGGTTGCTGCTATCGCCGCACTTGCCGTATGGCTATTGTCGGGCGGCAAGAAAGAAGAAAAGATTACGTTTGACACGGCTGCCGTTGCGCCGGCAAACATCATGAACAGCATCACCGCTACTGGTACTATCGAACCTGTAACGTCGGTCACGGTGGGTACGCAGGTGAGCGGCATCGTAAGCAAACTCTTCGTCGACTACAATTCGGTAGTGAAGAAGGGACAGGTGATTGCGGAGCTTGACAAGACCAATCTTATGAGTCAGCTCAACACGGCAAAGACGCAACTGGCTACGGCACAGAGCCAGCTCAACTACCAGACTGCCAACTACAAACGCTACAAGACACTTTTTGAGAAGGGACTCGTGGCTGCCGACGACTTCGACAACGCGAAACTCTCGTACACGCAGGCTAAGGAGCAGGTGGCGTCGGCTAAGGAGGAGGTGCAGCGCGCACAGACCAACCTCGGCTATGCCACTATCACCTCGCCCATCGACGGCGTGGTGCTATCGAAGTCGGTTGAGGAGGGACAGACCGTTGCGGCAAGCTTCTCTACGCCGGAGTTGTTCACCATAGCGCAGGACCTCACCAACATGCAGGTAGTGGCTGACGTAGACGAGGCGGACATAGGCGACGTGAAGGAGGGCGAGCGCGTGACGTTCACCGTAGACGCTTATCCCGACGATACATTCGAGGGCGAGGTGAAGCAGGTGCGCCAGGAGGCTACCACGACGAACAATGTCGTGACGTACGAGGTGGTTATCTCTGCGCCGAACGCCGACTTAAAACTGAAACCCGGACTCACCGCCAACGTAACCATATACACCGCCGAGCGCAAGGGCGTGCTCTCCGTGCCGTCGAAGGCACTGCGCTTCACTCCGCAGAAGGAGACCGTAGGCAAGATGAAAATTGTGGACGCTGCGAACGCCAAGAACAAGGTGTGGACTATTGATGGTAACTCCATCGTGGCACACAAGGTGAACATCGGCATGACCGACGGCACGAACACACAGATTGTGGGCGGAATAGCCGAAGGCACAAAGGTAATAACCGGACTCAACGTGATGGGTGGCGAAGAGAAGATGCCTATGGAAGCCCAAGGCGAGAAGAGCCCGTTCGCACCTGGCCCTCCGGGAAAGAACAAAAGGAAGTAAATACCCTAACCATTCACAATAAACATTACGAACTATGGACGAAAAGAAAGTAGTAATAGAACTCGACAACGTGAAGCGCGACTTCCTCGTGGGCGACGAGACGGTGCACGCGCTGCGCGGTGTGTCGTTCAAGATATACGAGGGCGAGTTTGTCACCATCATGGGCAAATCGGGTTCGGGCAAGTCGACACTGCTCAACCAGCTCGGCTGTCTCGATACGCCAACCTCGGGCGAATACTATCTCGACGGAGTGTCGGTGCGCAAGATGTCGAAGTCGCAGCGTGCCGTGCTGCGTAACCGCAAGATTGGCTTCATCTTCCAGAACTACAACCTGCTGCCGAAGACAACGAGCGTGGAGAACGTGGAGCTACCACTGATGTACAACGCCGCTATCGGAGCCAAGGAGCGCGAAGAGCGTGCCGTGAAAGCATTGCAGGCTGTGGGTTTGGGCGAACGCCTCTACCACAAGTCGAACCAGATGTCGGGCGGACAGATGCAGCGTGTGGCGATAGCACGCGCTCTGGTGAACGACCCTGCCGTGATTCTTGCCGACGAGGCAACGGGAAACCTCGACACGCGCACATCGTTCGAGATTCTGATCCTCTTCCAGAAGTTGCACGCAGCGGGCAGAACCATCATCTTCGTGACGCACAACCCCGACATAGCCAACTACTCCTCACGCAACATCATGCTGCGCGACGGCCATGTGATAAGCGACGAGTATAACACCAACATACTCTCGGCTGAAGAGGGACTGGCGGCACTGCCGGCAAGCTCCGACGAATGAAATCTCAAAACGGATTTAGCCACATGGAAATGATAAAAACGGTGGCTACACCCGTAGCCACCAAAACACAATAGATTATGAACTATAGCAATCTTTTCAAAATAGCCCTTCGCGCCATTGCAGCCAACAAGCTGCGCTCGTTCCTCACCGCACTTGGCATCATCATCGGTGTAGCGTCGGTTATCACGATGCTCGCCATCGGTCAGGGATCAAAACGCAGCATTCAGGCGAACATCGCCGAGATGGGTTCAAACATGATAATGATAAGTCCGGGAGCCGACCGCGGTCCGGGCGGTGTGCGACAGGACCCATCGGCGATGGAGACGCTGAAGCTCACCGACTACGCATCGATTAAGGACGAGTGCCATTTCATCAAAGGCATCAGCCCCACGGTGAACAGCAGCGGACAGTGGATATACGGCAACAACAACACGCCGTCGTCTATCTACGGCGTAAACCAAGACTATCTCGAAATCAGACAACTCGCTGTGAGTGAGGGAGAAATGTTCACCGATGCCGACATCAAGTCGAGTGCAAAGGTGTGCATATTGGGACAGACCGTAGTAGACAACCTCTTCCCCGACGGGTCGGACCCCGTGGGCAAGGTGGTACGCTTCAACGCCATACCGTTCCGCGTGGTAGGCGTGCTGAAGAAGAAGGGCTACAACTCGATGGGTATGGACCAGGACGACCTCGTGCTTGCACCGTACACAACGGTGATGAAGCGCATCAAGGCACAGACGTATCTCGGCGGAATAACCTGCTCGGCAATAACCGAAGACCTCACGTCGAAGGCTATCGACGAGATAACCGACGTGCTGCGACGCAACCATAAACTGAAGGAGGCGACCGACATGCAGGAGGCTGACGACGACGACTTCAACATCCGCTCGCAAGAGGAGTTGGCAAGCATGATGAACTCTACAACCGACATGATGACCATTCTGCTCGGCTGCGTGGCAGGCATATCGCTCATCGTGGGCGGCATCGGCATCATGAACATCATGTATGTCAGCGTAACGGAGCGTACACGCGAGATTGGTCTGCGCATGAGTGTAGGCGCTCGCGGAGTGGACATCCTCAGCCAGTTCCTCATCGAGGCTATCCTGCTCAGCGTAACCGGCGGACTCATTGGCGTGGGCTTGGGCATCGGAGCCTCCTATGCCGTGAAGCTGGTAGCCCACTGGCCTATATACATTCAGCCGTGGAGCATAATCATGAGCTTCGCTGTCTGCACCTTCACGGGTGTGTTCTTCGGATGGTATCCGGCTAAGAAAGCTGCACAACTCGATCCTATCGAGGCTATACGCTACGAATAAGAAAAGAAGTGTAGCAACAGAATTGACCTTTATAACAACGTAAGGCTGGAAGTCATCTTCCAGCCTTAATCATATTCACACAAATTACTTTGTCAGGTATTTCTTTCCGTTCACAATAACTATTCCGCGAGTGCCCTGCTCTACTCGCTGTCCACTGATATTATAGCGTGCAGCATCAGAAGGGATGTCGCCAGTTATAGACACACTATTGATGGCAGTCATTGGCTTCAGATCAATGTCCTTAACCACACGACCCTTAATCTCTATCGGCTGACTCTCATAATAGCTATAGTAGCCATCAGCCCAAGCTGTGAGCTGATAAGTTAAGTCGGTTCTATCAACATTAATAGTGTAGTAGCCAAATTCGTCGGTAGTGGCATCGTACACCTTTTCCGAACTACGCAGGTTTACGGTTGCACCATTCACGGGCTTGCCATTGCAGGTCACTCTGCCCGAGAGCGTCGACTTTATGCTTTTACCAGAAGCGAGGTCTACCTCGTAGATGCGTAGCCAGGGTCCGTCGGTGGCTGTAGTCTGGCGCACAACAAGCTTGAAGTAGCGTATGTCTGCCGGCTCGCCGAGAACCTTACGAAACTCCGACTTAAGCGGAGCTGAGTCATCGCTACAAAGCAGAGTCCACTTGCTATTATCGGTAGATCCGTATATATCGTAAGCTTTTATAAAACGAGTGGGATCGTCACCCATCTTAAACTGGAAACCGCCGACGCTATTAATGGTTTTCATATCAACAACGATTGTATGTGGCAGTGTTGCCGTACCACCCCTCCACTGCGGATGCCAGTAGGTGTTATCGTCGCCGTCTACAATCTGCTGAGCACGTCCGTTGGTGCCCTCGCCGGATGTCTCCTCACTCGACTTCTCTATCACAGTCCAGCCTTTCTTGTCTAAGAGGTTCTGCGTAAAGAGTTCGTCTTCCGTGGCACGATCAATTTCTTTCTGTATAGCCTGACGCACACGAAGATCAAGCGGAGCGATATCAATAGTATCCACCACCGTGTTATCCGTTGCAAGACTCACAATCGAAGCCGTCTGCTTTGTGGAAGTATAGCCACCTGTCTGCATGAAGAATGTACGATCAGAAGCGTTTTCGGTAACACCCTGTCCATAGTCGGCACGTGCTCCATCTTCTTTTCCGCCGTCGGTGTGTCCGAAACCAACACTGTTGAAGTTGTACCACTTGCCCGTAGCACGAGCACGTCCGTAACCATTGCGATAATAAGCTTTACGCGAAGCTTGACCATTTGTCCACACATAGTTTTCGAGGAACGAATACCAGGTGCTGAAATATGTAGACGAATTGCGCTTACGCACCGTTGCCATATACTGCCAGCCTTTGCCGTCCAACGCATTGAACCATGTAGAAACGAGCATATTGTGCTGCTCATGCACCACGGTTTTGCCATTCTCAACAGTAGTGTACGAGGTGGTTTCTGGTCGGCAGTTGGTGATGAACTGCACGTATGTGCCAGGTGTCCAATAGTTGCCGCGACGATATGTCTGCACACCTGTACCCTCATTACCAAATCGGTTCACGGTTGTCTTTTCATCCCAATCAACAGCTCCTGCACGCAGATGTTCCGGCAGATTGGGGTCTTCGTCGGTTGAGCCATCATCCCACATAGAGAAGAGCACGTCGTGGCGCGGCTCGCCATCTACATAGCCGTTCATCTGTATGCCCATATAGCCATTGAGCGCACCTATCGCCTCGGCGTATGTGCCAACGAGGTCAGACTCCGCAGGTATCATTATCTCCTCGAACAGCCAGTCGTAGCCGTCGCCAGAAGGAGCGCCAGCCGCTGTGGTATGCCAGTTGTTGAGATGAACGGACGGCGACGACAGATAATTGGCTGCATACGAAGCCTCATTGGAAGAAGTAGAGAACTTGAAATGACTGATGTTATTTATGGCATTACAGCCGGAGATACACTCGAGTTTATAGCGATAATAAGCTGAGCGTGTGAAGGTTATGTCGCCCATGCCAACCTCCACGTCTCCTCCAAGAAACGGACCTTTCGCACTGAACTCCTTTGTATAAAGAGGTGTGGCAGGCGAATCGGGGTCGGTAACAGTGAGTCGGAATTTTGCAGTCTGCAACGCCTTGACGTTAAGTTTCAGAGTGTTTGAAACAGTAGCTGCAGGATGATGGAAGTAATAGACGGCACAAACGGAGGTTGATGTCCAAGCAGAAAGCGTATTGTTCATCTGCGGCCGACCGCTGGAGTTGAGCGCTTCACTCGGAATATTAATACCCGCTGCTCCAACCTTTCCGTCAGTTGTCTCAACATAGCCGTGTGCAGCCGATAATTCTGTTTCAATTGCATGAACCTTCGAGCAGAATGCCTGGGCAGACAAGACGGCACAAAGTAAGAGTGTTGATAATTTATTCATTATTAAATTATTAAATCTAATTATTTTATTCCTCTGTCATTAAGCGCATCACTATAACGCTTTGCATTCTGTAAATGCTCATTATAATTGCGTGCAAAATTATGCGTTCCGCTGAAGTCTTCCTTAGCACACATATAGAGATAGTCGTGCTGCACGTGATTGAGCACAGCATCGATGCCTGCTATTGATGGAATACGGATTGGTCCTGGGGGCAGACCCGGGTTGCGGTAGGTGTTGTACGGACTCTTTATATACAGCAAGTTGTTGTATATGCGCTTCAGGTCGAAACGCTTCCATGCGAACTTGATTGTAGGGTCAGCCTGCAGCGGCATTCCTTCCGGATACTCGGCGTTGCGCAGCATGAGACGGTTGTAGTACATACCGGCTACCATCGGCTTCTCGCCGTTATTGGCTGTCTCCTCGTCGACGATGCTGGCAAGCGTTGTCACCTCTACCGGTGTGAGTTTCATTGCCTGTGCCTTCCTTGTGCGTTCGGCATTCCAGAATGCCTTGTTCTCCTTCTGCATACGATCGAGCAGCTTTTCCACACTCACATTCCAGTAGATATCGTATGTATTCGGAATAAATAGTGCAGCTATTGTCGTGGTGTCATAACCATACTTTTGGCAGACAGTTTCGTCTGTGAGTGCCTTGTAAAGGGCGGTACTGTCCATCATAAGGCGCTTGGAGAGTTCGGCTGCAAGGCGGTCCATAGTACGCACCGACGGCACAACAAGGCTGACTGGTGTCTGCAAGCCGTTCTTCAAGTGACGGAACACCATGAAAGCACCTTCACCCTCACGCACAGCATAGCGACCTGTACGCACGTTGTCGGCATAACCGCTCATCTTTACAAGTGTTTTGAAACCAATCATCGAACTGCCGCTCGACACGCCACTGAGCTTTGTGTAGACAGAGTCAATGTTGTCATCGTTGTCAACATACACATATTGCGTTTCACCTGTCGACGACATGCCGGCAAAGAAGAAACAATAGCCACAAGCTACTACTGCCAACAGGACTACACCAATGATTGTTAGAAACTTACGATTCTTATTCTTTCTCTTTCTCATAATTTAGATTTTTACATTGCTGAAACACTGCAAAGGTAGAGTAAATATGATATATGACAAAAATAAATGCTATGTTTTTAATCGCGCGATTAATTTTATACACCTTTGACTAAAAATACGTACTTTTGTATCGTACAATTTCAATAATCATAATTAATCAAATAACACAAATATGTACGATACATATATCTTCGACTTGGATGGAACTCTACTTTCTACGCTCAACGACCTTGCTGCGAGCTGCAACTACGCACTGGCAAACAATGGTATGCCACAGCGAACACTTGACGAAGTGCGACAGTTTGTGGGCAATGGTGTAAAGAAACTTATGGAGCGAGCCATTCCTAACGGACTTAATAATCCGCTGTTCGACAAGACTTATCAGGACTTCCGACAGCACTACATGAAGCATAATCTTGACACAACATGTCCGTATGATGGCGTGATGGAGATGCTAAAAGAGTTGCACAAACGCGGAAAAAAGGTAGCAGTGGTAAGCAACAAGTTCTATGCTGCCACACAAGAGCTTTGCCAGCACTTCTTCGGAAACGAACTTGTACCTGTGGCTATCGGCGAGCGCGAGGACATACGCAAGAAGCCTGCTCCAGACACCGTCATAGAGGCTCTGCGACAACTCAACACAACAGCTGAGGGAGCGGTGTATATCGGTGATAGCGATGTAGATATTGACACGGCTCGCAATTCGGGTATGCCGTGTATAAGTGTGTTATGGGGATTTCGCAACAAAGACTTCCTATTGCAGCATGGAGCCACGACTCTTGTAGAGAAACCAGAAGAGATACTAAAAGTAAAAAAGTAAAAGAGTAAAAAAGTGAAAAAGTAAAAGGGCAAATGCCCTACAGATTATTCTCCAGCAATTGCTTTGCCGATAACGAGTTCTTGCGCACATAACGGTCTACCTTCTCAACGTATTTTGTTGAGAAAAACTTCTTGTCAAGCAAATTATTCACTATCCACATTATCTTGCCCACATGCAAGTCACGTTCATACTGCGAACGAACCTCATAGTCCTTGAGCGGATAAATACTGAGCATGTAGAAGAACATACAGTCTGGCACTATGTGCTCACGTGTCATCTGAGCACGCTGTGCTTCAGTGTAGAAACGGTCGTAAAGCGGATAATATTCACCAAGATACTTGTCAAGCGAAATACCAATAGAATTATTGCCGACAACCACACTCTGATCAAGAGCACCTATCTGTAAGTAAACTGTCGGAATAGAAACATTGGGAGATAGCTTGCGCAATCGGTCAAAGGCTTTATTCAGTTGCTTACTGATATCTGATACATTAGCATACTGCACCTCTGCTTCAGTGATGATAATCTGAAGAGTTGTATCTTGGTAGAACTGTAAAAACTTTGAATTGATGCCAGGGTCATTAACCTCTCCCAATCGCAACACATCTTCTATCAAGGTGCGTGTCTCCATGGGATACTCGATGTTCATCTGCTGAAGTGCAGAGAAATCACCAGTGGTGAGATAACGACTTTCAAGACGGTCATAACGCTGAATCTCAATCAACGTTGTCTGACTGCCTTCGCCAAATTGTTTCAGTTTCAACTCACAAGCTGTAGAAACAAAAACAATAGTCATTATTATTATAATGTATAGTTTTCTCACCCTTTTACTATCCTTCTATTAACGAACTGTTAAATATTTTTGCAAAAATAGTAAAAAAGGTTTTAAAAGCCAAGAAAATCATCTAAAAAAGTTAAACAGCAGACCCTTTTCCGCTGTTTAACTATAAAATTATCATAAAAATAAGCTCTTATCGCTCGTTTTTTAGATTTTTATATATATGCACACCATGAGCATAATACTGCCAAAGCAGACTATATGGCTTGCGCATAACATCCATCTGCGACACACGTGATGCCTGTATTGCCACACGGTCGGCATCAAACTGGTTACGCCATGCCTTGAAAGCTTGCCTGCCACGAATCACAGCCTTGAATTCGCTAAGATTTCGATCGAGGATGAGCGACTTGAAAGCTGCTACATAATCAAGCCAACAACGCACACGCATCACATGGCGCAACTCTGCTTCTGGCAGATTCTTATAGAGCATCGTAAGATTGTTGCGGAAGTTAAGGAAGGTCTTCATCGGATTACCTTTGGGCAGTGTGCCGCCTCCAACGTGGAACACCCGACTCTGAGGCACACAATATATCTTTCTACCCAAGTTGCAAAGGCGCCAACAGAGATCAATCTCCTCATTGTGAGCAAAGAAGCGTCCGTCGAGACCATCCACACGCCAATAGTCGGCACGGCGTATCATCAGACAAGCACCTGTTGCCCACATCACCTCGCACACATCATCGTATTGTCCCTCATCTTTCTCTACAGTTTCAAAGAGTCTGCCACGACAGAACGGATAACCATAGCGATCAATGTAACCTCCACTGGCTCCTGCATACTCGAAAAGTGTTCGGTCGTGCTCGGCAAGCAGCTTAGGCTGGCAGGTTGCAGCTTCAGGATGCCTGTCCATAAAGTCGATGAGTGTGTCGAGCCAACCTTCCGTCACCTCTACATCACTGTTGAGCAATACATAATATTCATACTCCACTTGCCGCAGTGCACGATTGTAACCTTCCGCAAAACCATAATTGCGATCAAGAACAATAGTACGCACTGTAGGAAACTTCTTCTCAAGAAGCGCAAGCGAAGCATCGGTCGAAGCATTGTCTGCTACAACAATGTCAGCAACAGCCTCAGAGTATTGCAACACAGATGGCAAGAAACGACGTAGCATCTGCTCACCATTCCAGTTCAATATCACGATTGCTACTTTCTTCATTCTATATCATTATAATAGTTCAACTTGCAATGCAGACTTGTCGCGATTAAACTCGCCCATCCTTACACGCAATATCTGATTATCATACTCTTCCTTGGCAAGCTTTGCCGGCAACTCCACACGAACATAGTTGGAAGTGAAACCATGCATAGCCTTGCCACGCGCAGCTTTCTCAAACAACACTTCCTGTTCTGTACCAATATAGCGTGCATAGAACTCAATACGCTTCTGCTCACTAAGATCAAGCAGTCGCTTACTGCGCACTTTCTTCTCTGCATCGTCAACCACATAAGGTATGCGCAATGCCGCTGTGCCAGGACGTTCGCTGTACGGGAAAACGTGCAATTGTGTCACATCCACATCGTCAAGAAACTCGTAGCACTCCTCAAAGCACTCTGGTGTCTCACCACGACAGCCAACCATTACGTCAACACCTATGAACGCATCTGGCATCTTCTGCTTAATAAGTTCTATCTTGTGAGCAAAGAGTGTCTTGTCATAACGGCGATGCATCAACTTCAACACCTCGTCCGATCCACTTTGCAATGGTATATGGAAGTGAGGCATGAACGCACGGCTCTGCGAGCAGAAATCAATCAGCTCATCACTCAACAGGTCTGGTTCCATACTGCTTATACGATAGCGTTCGATTCCCTCCACCTTATCAAGTGCCTTACACAGGTCGAGAAAACCATCGCCTGTCGTTTTACCGAAGTCGCCTATATTCACGCCAGTGAGCACAATTTCTTTACCTCCTTCACGCGCAGCCTCTTCTGCCTGTGCAACAAGCGAAGCTATAGTCGGGTTGCGCGAGTTGCCACGTGCATATGGTATTGTACAGTAGGTGCAGTAATAGTCGCAGCCGTCCTGCACCTTGAGGAAATAGCGTGTACGATTACCGCGAGAACATGAAGGCGCAAACGACTTTATCATCTTCGTCTTTACTGAATGATACTCGTGTAGCGACTCTACCTTGCCACCCTCATTGAGCTCTGCAGCCGACTCCTTAGCAGTCCATGCATCACTCAAGAATTGTATCAGATTGGCTTTCTCGTCTGAACCGAGCACAAGGTCAACGCCCTCTATCTTACTCACCGACTCCGACTCCAATTGTGCATAGCATCCTGTGACAACCACAAAAGCACCTGGATTGTTGCGTACAAGACGATGAATAGCCTGACGACACTTATGATCTGCCACTTCCGTAACCGAACAGGTGTTCACCAAACATATATCCGCCACATCACCTTCGCCAGCGATACGCACACCTAAGTCGGCGAGCATCTTACCAAAAGTGGATGTCTCAGAGAAGTTCAGTTTGCAACCTAAAGTGAAGTATGCTGCCTTTTTATTTTGAAAAACAGATGTATTAATCATTATACCTTATAATATATATATTAAGCGAATACAAAGGTAATGAATTTTCTGTTTTGTTCGCGCACAAGAGGTCTAAAATCATTAAAATTTAGCTCTTTTCTTCAAACTTAAAAACATTAACATTTATTTACTATTCGTATCTCATTGATTATCAACACATTCTAAACACGTTACAAAAAGAGCAAAAAAAAATCATAAAAAGTTGTACGTTGTATTGAAAAAATATATACCTTTGCAATGTTTTAATAAACAAATGATTGTTTTACAGATTTAAAAAGCAAAGAAAAATGAAGAAATTAGTTTTAATGTTCGTAGCTATCGCAGCTATCTCTTTCGCATCTTGTGGTAACAAAACAGCTGCTACTGACGCAACTGCTGATACAACAGACACAACTGCAGTTGACACAACTGCTGCTGACACTGTTGCAGCTGACACAACTGTTGCTGAGTAATTATAGCTCGAACAACGAAAAGAGAAAATTAGCCACTGGCCTCAGGCCGGTGGCTTTTTTGTTTATACACTCTACTCCACCTTATACATCACAAACCGATATATAACTATTTCTGAACTTTATATGAAAACAACATTATTCGCCGTGACCCTCGCAATGATGTCATTTGCCACAAATGCACAAAAAGCTAATATCAACAATCTACCATCTCAGCATAACAACTCTACTAACACAACCACAGCAACTCACTTTACAGCCAAGCCTATCAGTGAAGCGGTTTTCAAGCGTATGCAAGGCAAATCTTACAAAGCCAACTGTACGATACCACGCACAGAGCTGAGATACATCCGAGTTCTACACTACGGATTTGATGGCAAGGTAAAGTCTGGCGAACTGGTATGCCATCAAGACATTGCTGACGACCTTATAGAAATATTTCAGGAGCTATACAAAGCCCATTACCCCATCGAACGCATACAACTCATCGACGACTATAACGCAGACGATGAACAATCGATGCTTCATAATAACACCTCATGCTTCAACTACCGACGTGTAGCTGGTTCTAAAACTCTCTCTTATCACAGTCAGGGTAAAGCCATCGACATCAATCCGCTATACAACCCGTGCGTAAAACGATTACGTAATGGCAGTACATCTGTTTCTCCGAAGACAGGACGTGCATACTCCAATCGCTCTAAAACGTTCAAATATAAAATTGATCACAACGATTTAGTTTACAAACTTTTCAAGAAGCATGGCTTCACATGGGGTGGAGACTGGAAATCGCTAAAAGATTATCAGCATTTTGAAAAGAAATAGTCTGTTTAGGTTTTACTTATATTAGAGTCTGCAGAAAAATGAAGTAGGTGAAAAAATCTGCCATATCTTCCAGCAGCGACGCAGCCAATTGGCTATGAAGTGGTTAAGGGCTGGAAGATGCAGGTTGTATCTACCAGGATTTGAGCATATCTTCCATCAAATCATAGGAGGGTATAGCATCCTTGCTATACCCACGCTACGAACCATAGGAGGGTATAGCATCTTGCTATACCCATGCAAACACTAACCATAGGAGGGTATAGCATCCTTGCGGATCAAATAATATTGTTGTGTTTTTAACAATCCAATATTATTGTTTATCTTTGC
>OIZF01000383.1_pt1 | contig 30831 bp, 35 predicted proteins | sample 1588471 | NCBI WGS metagenome assembly OIZF01 (sample SAMN03283279) | human gut metagenome | biome: human-associated habitat; material: feces | host: Homo sapiens | place: Peru | collected 2012
TCTTTACAATATTATTGTTTTTAGCAAAGATTCTTTGCTTTTCTACAAATTGTAAGTTGTAGTTAACCTATTAATTTTATTGTTCTTTTTTCTATATGTTCCTTTATAGCTTCTGCAATAATTTTGTGTCCTTTTTCATTTGGGTGTATTCCATCATCACATAGTAGATTTGAATAATTTTTATTTCTCCTCGTATAATATTACAATTTGTTCTAATGTTTTTAAATCATCTTTATTTGGATGTGATATTGCTTTATCAAAGTTAGCAATTAATTTATCAATGTTAAGTGAAATATTATTTTGTTCTCTCATTTTTTCATATCTTTCTCTAACTGATAATGGCATTTTACCTTGACACATAAAAGTACCCATTATTGTATTGCTACTATCAATATTCTTTTTTACATTATTAATAATACCCTCAAAATATTTTTCACTTTCGCCATATCCTGCTGTCCCAAATAAAAATATTTTTTTGTTTTTTAATTTATTTAAAAAATCTATTGTTAGATGATCAGCATTTCCTTTTTCTGTCCAAAAACCAATATAAATTACATTACTTAATACAGCATCAATTTTATCCACTGTACCATAATAATCACACTTATTTTGAGGTAAAGTATTATAGATTGCCTCTGCAAGTTTTTTTGTATTTCCTGTTTTACTACTATAAATTATTGAATATCTTTCTCTTTTCATAATACATAATCTCCTTTTTCTTTATTATCAAAATTGTAATTTATCTTTTAACTTTTTTAATAAATAGGAAGTAAACGATTATAGGTATTATTATTAAATCTGGTATAGTAAATGTTCTAACTAGTATATAATTTCCAATAATTGTTACTAAAATAATTCCTATTGATATAAATTTGGCAAATAATCCTTCTTCTTTTGTTTTCCAAGTAAAATAAGCAAATAAAGGCGATAAACAAGAAAATATTGTCCAACCTTTGATAAAATTCCAGCTATATACTGCATTTGTTAATTCTGCTGTTACATAGTATGAAATTAGCATTCCTATACAAAATGGAAATATATTTATCATTGCTTTTTTCCTTGTATCACTATATATCGAAATCAATATTCCTAATAGTACCCATATTGGTAAATCTGAAAACATATATCCAAGTGTCATCATAAATAAATTGCCAACAAAAAGTATATCCAATAATTTGCTTATTATTCCTAAAATAGCACCTATAAAAAATAATGAAATAGGATTTAATATATATTTCTTCATAAATTATCTCACTTTCAAATTACTATTTGTTTGTTAGTTTTATTATATCATACTAATTGCTTTTTCTTACTGCAATTTTAGTTTTATCGTAAACATTAATATAATCTACTATCCACTCTGGAATTTCATCATCATTGTTGGCTTTTAATTCTTTTACAAAAGCTCTTAAACTATTAGCATTTACTTGCTCTTGTACCAAGTCGCCCGCATTATTGGCTCTTAAAGCCTCAAAGAGCTCTGGTTTCTTGTCAGCCTTGGCAGATGCGTAAGTATCTACTTTTAGGCTGTAAGTGTGTCCATTTCGCTTGAAAGAGTCTAGTTCTGCTGTAAGCATTGCTGCAACTAGATCCTGTTCTACCGATTCTATTAGAGCATTTGTTTCTTTTAGTGAAAGCTCTAGTTGTTCTTTTTCATCTCTTAATTCTTGAAGTCTATCTGCCATTTGTAAATCTATACTATTTTCCATTTTCTTTTTCCTCACTTTCGGTTTTTAATTCTTCCATAGATGCTTCCTCTTTTATTTTTTTAGCTTTTTGATTTCTTCGCTCATCAGCATCACATTCTTTTTGTAATTCTGCTATTTCTGTTTCAAGATTATTGATTACTATTCTTGTTTTTTCAATACGATTAAAATCTCTAGTTGAGATTGAGTTTAGACAAATAATGTATTGCTGTCTTAATGTATCTATTTGTCTAGTTAGTCTTGGATATTTTTCTTTCATATCCACTAACTCCATAACTCTTTGATGACCTATTTCCCATACTTGGTCTAATACTTCTTGTGTAATAATTGATTTCATTGTTCTTCTCCTTCAAATAAATTTATAAATATTTTTTCTAATACATTTACTACAATTGAGTTTCCAGCTTGTTTATAAAGTTGAGTATTGCTTATACCTGCATCTCTAGCTTTATAAAAATCTTCATCATCAAATCCCATAAGTCGCCAACACTCAAGTGGTGTTAATTTTCTTATTCTCAAACTTGGCTCCTTGATTTTCTGTAAAAGATTATTAGACTGAGTATGGATACACGTTGATATGCCATCTGTATTTAATACTTCTTTGGCTTTATTGTGCCATCCTTCTCGTTCTAGTGGTTTCTCATATTTTATTTTCTTTTCTACAACAACTCCTACATCAAGTGTTGTTTTTAGTGTTTGAATTTTATCTTTTTGAACTACACCTCTTTTTTGATGAGGCCTATTGATATATACGCCATCGCCATCTGTTGCCTCGGCATAACCTTTCTTTGTTGCTTCCGGAATAAGTATGGCTGTTTTAAAACCTTCCGGTCTAGTTGTTACTGTTGGTGATACTCCTGTTTTATTTAGTTTTTTATTAAACGCATCAATCGTATCCCCATTCTCACAAATATTTTCATTTGCAACTTTGTAGGCTTGATTGTATAGCCTTGGTTCTTTTATAAGATGAGCTGCCGAAGATGTCTTGCTACCACATTCTCCAGTAATCGTTTTAGCAACGTCTTTAACTTCTGTTTTATTGTATGGATTGAATATATCTGGTATATAACCTTTTTCTTCAATAAATTCATCATACTTTCTTTTAACATAGTTATCTTCTGGTCTTGATCCTGCTGTAGTTTTTATTGTGTTAGCAACTCTATCATCATCAAGACTATGTGGTTTGAAACATTTTCCCCTAACATAACCATTTCTATTTGTCATATCAGAAAAAGTTTTAATCATTCGATCACTCAAATAATACTTTTCATCGACTTCATCTTCTAATAGATCTTTAAGTTTTAACTTAAGAACCTCTTTCTCTGGGAATGTATACTCTTTGTCTACATCTTTCCTTATAGATACGATGAAAACTCGTTCTCTGTGTTGGGGAATACCGTAATCTTTGGCATCTAGTACTTGCCAATAGTTGTTGTATCCCGCACACTCCAAATCATTCAAAATGCTTTCAAAAGTATCTTTAAATTTTTTACTTGTTAAGGCTTTGACATTTTCTATCAATGAATATTTAGGTTTCTTTTCTTTTAAGATGCGAAGCCCATCATAATAAAGTCCACTACGTGTTCCTTCATGAATGCCCGCTTGTTTTCCTGCTATTGAAATATCTTGACAAGGAAATCCCCAAGTCATCAAATCAAAATCTGGAAGTTCCTTTTCATTGATCTTTGTTATATCCCAGTAATTTTTTATTTCTGGTTCTTCGTGTACTGCTGAATAACTTTTACTAGCATATTTATCTATCTCGCTATAACCTACGAGTTCATAATCTATGCCAATTCTTTTTAGTGCTTTTTCTGGTCCTCCTATCCCTGAAAATAGACTAAAAAGTTTCAAGTTATTATTCTCCTTTCTTGAAATAATCTCGCCAGTTATCTACAATGTTTTTTGCTATATCTTGTTTACTTTCAAGTGCTTTCAATATTTTTTCATCTACTGTTTCAGTAGCAATTAAGTTAATGTAGGTACAAGTATTTTTTTGTCCTATTCTATGAGTCCTTGCAATTGCTTGACTATAATTTGCATAGTTAAAATCTAGACTATAAAAAACAGCAGTATCAGCTGCCGTTAGTGTTATTCCTAGTCCAGCTGTTTGTATCTGGGCTATAAATAATTTTATATTGTTGTCATTTTGAAACTTGCTACACATTTCACTTCGTTCTTCTGTTTTAATTTCGCCAGTTATATATGAATATCTAATCTCCATTTCTCTAGCTAATGACTTAATAGATTCTATTTCTGGAATAAATCTAGCAAATATAACAAGTTTCTTTTTATTGTCGATTATAACATCTTCCATTATGTCTTTTAACTCATTAAGTTTTGATTTTGATATAACTTGCATTCTGCCTTCATCATCTTTGACATGACCTCCTGCTATTTGAGATAATCTCATCAATTTTGTTAAGACATTTGTTGCTGTTATTTCTCCATCCATAAGTTCTGCATAACTTTCTTTAACTACTGTATCATAGATTTTTCTCGCTGTAGGTTCCAGTTCACAATATCTATTTAAAAATATTTGTTTTGGCAAATCTAGTGCTTCTTCCTTTGTGATTCTATATGCTACACTATGAGCTTTACTTGTTAATTCGTCCATATTTTTATATCTCAATATTTGATGATTATAGTAACCACCCATCACGGCATAATGATTTCTGAAAGCATAAAAACTTAACCCAAAGATATTAGGATCTAAAAACTTCCACTGACTAAACACATCCATTGGACTATTTTGTACTGGAGTTCCTGTTAATATAATTTTATATTTTGCTTTTACTCCTAATCTATGAATGGTCTTACTTTGTGAAGCACTTGGATTTTTTATCTTTTGTGATTCATCACAAATAATAATATCTGGCTTATAAATATTTAATTCTTTTTCCATTCTCCAAGTTGCTTCATAATTGATAATGGCAACCTTTAATCCTATCTTATGACATAATAGTTTCAGCTTATCCTTTCGCTTACTCATTGTTGTTCCTATGATTGCTTCAATACAATAATCAAAGTCTGCAAACTTTTTAAATTCTTCCAGCCATACACCAATAATTGACGTTGGACATATTACCAGGACTCTCTCAATCTTTTTGTCATTAAATAATTGTCCTGTTATTGCTATTGATGTAAGACTCTTACCAAGCCCCATATCCATTAAAAGTGCAGCACAACCTTGTTCTTCTAACTTTTGAAGTGCAAAATTAAATGCTATCTTTTGATGCTGATAGGGATTTGCTTTTATTGGCAGTTTCATTTTTTATCTCTCCTTTCTTTTCCTTACTGCCCTCTTTGGTTTCTTCTTTTAAATCCAAGTTAAAGATGGAATATATCTTTTGCTCATCAGCTCCTAGAAAGTCTGCGACAAGTGGTAATGTTCCCTTTACTTGAATTTTAGGTTTCATTGGCATCACCTCCTTTACTGCAAAATAAAAAGAAACCAAAGTAGTTCCTTTTAATCACAATAAACTTCGACACCTAATGCCATAGCAAATTTTATATAGGCATTCTTTTTTAACTCTCTAAAATTCCTCAGACACATATGACATTGTGGCATTATTTGTTCATCGGATAATGTCATATCAGTTAGATATTTCAAATACAAGTATTTTCTTTCATCTTCATCAAGTCTGTTAAATGCTGTTATAATTTTATTAACGTATTCTTCTATCTTTCCTTCTAAAATTATTTTTTTAATTACATAATTTTCAACGCTTGACTGTGTATTTCTTACTGACGAACTTCCTCCAAAGGATAATCCATATTTAGCTGTCATCCTTGGTAATTGATTTTCTTCTAATCTCAATAATAACAACTTGTATAAATTCATCATGTTTTTTACTGCATTTTTAGTTTCTACATAATTTACTGACTCAAATATATCTGTCATAGTTCGTTTTCTTTCCTTTCTTAGATACTACTTGGGTACTGCTTTTTTACTACTAAAAACTACATTTTTTTACACACAAAAAAGAAATGCTTGTATTTCAAAGTATTTCTTTAATCTCCCTATAACAGTTTCTCTCTATACCATTATACATTATTTTTGTCTTTTTTTGTTGAAATCCGTCGCTATATGGTAATTATTGTGTATTTTTGTTTTTTATATGTAGTGGTATTTTTTATTGGCATAATTTTAACAATCTTATTAGCATCCATTTCTCCGAATTTTATATCATCTATTTCAACTTCTAAAGTATTAACTTTATAGTATTTTTTTAGGTTTACTATAAATTCTGTTATTTCTTTTTTAGTTTTTACTGGTGATACCAATATGTTTTTATCATCTTTCTTGATTGTCATATCCATAAGTTTTTCTTTAAGCATAAATGCTAAATTAAATATCTTGTTTTCTCTAAATTTTATACCAGTTATTTTAACATCTTTTTTCTTTGGATCGTACTTTATTTCCATTTGATCCACATATTCAGCAACTATGATTCTTTTTTGCTCTTTATCTAGGTTATTCCAAATGTCACTTGCCTGTGAATAATATAAATCACTCTGGCGTTTGTTTATTTCTTTAATGGTAGCATAAAGTGATATGTCCATATCTTCTGTAATTCTTACATCTCTAGTAACTTTTTTTCGTATCTCATTATTTATTGATTCTCTTTTTAGTGACATATATCTCATTTCTTCTTTGAATTCATTTTCAGGAATAAATCCATCAAAGTATCCTTTTTTGACTCTAGCCTCACGCTTATCTAATTCGGATAACATTTTTTGATACATCTCGCCATTTTCACATTCTTGCGATTTATTTGATATAGGTATCGTTCCTATGTCTGCTATTATAAAATAATCTAATAATTCATTTAATTCTTTGACAAAGGCTTCTTCTATTTTCGTTTCAGGTACATATCCTACGCCCTTGCATCTAGTACATATATAATAACAATATTTTATTCCATTTCTACTTTTACCAGGTGTTCCTCCTAGGACATCATGTCCACAACAAGGGCATTTTATTTTTTGCATAAATATATATGTTTGTTTTCTCTTGTTATGTAATTGATTTTTTCTATATTGCTCCTGCATTGCATTCCATGTTACTTCATCTATAATTGCTGGTACATTTATAATTGATTCTTCCCCAGTTTCTTCTTCAGCAAATTTATTATGAAATCTTCCAACATAGAATTCATTATGTAACATTACTTCTATGCCTCTCCTTGTAAATTTCTTATTACCAGGATATTCTTTATTTATTATATCTTTAACTTGCTCACATGAATTTCCTTGAAGATATAACTCGAAGATTCTTTTTACATATGGTGCATTTTCTTCATCTATAACAACTCGCTTTTTGTCTGGTCCTTCTGTATCTCTTTTATATCCGAATGCTACTGATGAGAAATGATGTTTTTCATATGCTCCTATCATTCCTAGTCTTGTTCTTTCAGATATTACATCCAGTTCATATTCGCCATGAGCTGCTTCCATATTTATTTGGTACTTTCCAACTGCTGTATTAAAGTCTAGGTCATTCCATGATGTTACTATTCTGCAATTAAATTGTTTTGCAACTGCTATAACTTTTTGTGTATTAGCAACCCCTCTTACTAATCTATCTAGTCGCCATACTACTATGACATTTATTTTACCGAGTCTAATATCATTTAATAATTTTTGAAAGTTTTTTCTTTTGTCTAGATATTTACCAGATATTCCGGGATCCCCATATGTATCGTATACATGAAATCCTCGGTTTTCACATAACCTTCTTAAGTCTTTTTCTTGTTCTTCATAGCTGTGTCCTTCTCGAGCTTGGTCGAATGTTGATACACGCAAGTATATTCCTGCTATCCATTCCTTTGGTTCATTTTTACGCATTTTAAAAGATACCATTTTTATCAATCCTCTCATTTAATAAACTTGGTATCTTTTTATTTTTAATTATTTTGTTTTTTAATTCTTCAAACATCTGTAACAATTCACTTTTGTGAAGTATCAGATAATTGCTGTTAAATTCATTAGCTTGTTCTTCTGTACTAAATCGCATATAGTAACATACATTGTCAGCTAATATAATAACTTTTCTTTTCATTGCTTTCCTCCTTGCCTCTGGCTATCGCCATTATAACCATTATAACAGTTTCTGTTAACAATAACATTCCCATCTTTCTAACAGATTTATAACACTTTTTTAACAACTTTTTAATCCGTTTCTAACGATTATGTATCGTTTTACTGTATTATGTGGTTTCTTGAGGCAGGATTCACAATGCTCTATTTTTAAAAATAATTTGATATTAATTCTCTTAATTTTGAAAATGTGCATCCGTTTTTTGTATTGTTGATGAAGAATAATTCTTCATCGTAGTAATACTCTCCATAGTATAAAATTACCACTTCTTTATCACTTGATTTAATTAAAATCTTATGTGGACTTATGGTTGATAGGTTTGTACCTTTAAACTCCACCATATAGCCATTTAAGTAAGTAATTTCAAGGGTTTTTCGTTTTAAATACCTTTCACATTTATCTTGAATTCCCTTTGGAAACTCTAGTTTTTTTGTTTTGATTTTCATTTATGCTCCTCCTTTTTGGAGCATTGAAAAACCCTACCTCATGTACTGAGATAGGGTTACCAATAATCGAACATATATTGTGTTCGGATAAATACTTTATGGTGGAGCTGAGGGGAATTGAACCCCTGTCCAAAAATAACTTCCATGAAACCTCTACAAGTTTAGTTAATTACATGATTTCCTAGTTAACAATTAATTAACAAACAATCAACTAGTAAGTCTATAAAATTTCATTCTTACAGATAGACATAATAAGAATATATCCTACTCAATCGAACCTTCTAATATTCCCGTAGGAAAAGAATAAAAGAAAGTTGCAGTTCCTAATTAATTAGGCAAAAGCTACAGTGTTTGCTTTAAACATTGAAGCAACTGCATTTTTTAAATTTTTTGCATTTATTTTTTTTGTACGAAAGGAGTACACCTACTTGCCATTTCATCGTTATCATTTCTGTCGAAACCAAAGCAGCCCCATTTCAAAAAAAATTATAACACATAATTTTTCTTTTAGCAAACTACTCTTTTAACAGTTCATTTAAATTTACAATTAAAAGGCCCTTTGATTTTATGTAGGATATAATAAGAGAGAGTTCATTTATAGTATTTGAATTAACTGAAAAAGAAAGAATGGAACCAGAGGATACCTTTTCTTTTACTTCTTTATAGGGATAATTTTCTATAAGCGTTGGTTTAATACTGTAATTGTCATACAATAAACACATATTAAATTCTTCTTCTTTTTCTTCCTCAAAATAACAATATCCACTTTTTTGTTTTCCAACCTTTTTAATAACAGTATCCATCCATAGAAAAGAACTATCCAAATAATTAAAATTAGAACTAATATTTCCAATAACGTGATCATCATGAATAATTTGTTCTAATCTTTCGCTGTTGTTTCGTAACCATTTATCATCAATAAAAAAATTTCCTTTTACCTTTTGTTCATTTAGAATTTTTAAAACAGGTGTAATATCCGTATTTTCCTCTAATAAAAAAATAAGGCTTACCATTCGTTTATCTGGATTACCGCTAACAATATATTTATCTTTATTTTTTGTTAAATTAATATCTGGTAAAATACTTTGATATTCTAATAAACTACTGTCAAACTTTCCATAGCGTCGCATATTATAATAGCTTTTATCTACATCCACTTCATAACCACTAAGTCCTGGAATAATTGTATTTTCATTTATGTAAGCATTCACTGGCTCTTTTTTATTATTAATGCTGTACTCTTTAATAGCAATCATCACTTGATCATATTCTTTGACAACAGTTACCGTTTGTTCTGTATAAAAGAAACTTACTAGTAATAAACAAGAAATTCCTAAATAAGAAAAAAACTTTTTCACGCTTTACCACCTAATAAAGCATATGAAAAAGTTTATTTTAAATGATAATTTAAATGTGTTAATTCTGGTAAAACAAATAATCCGTCTTTTCTAATTAAAGTATGATCAAAGTAAATTTCACCACCACCATATTCTTTTCTTTGAATTAAAACTAAATCCCAATGTACACTGGAACGATTTCCATTAAAAGCGTTTTCATAAGCAGCCCCTGGTGTAAAATGAATACTTCCGATGATTTTTTCATCAAATAAAATATCTCCCATTGGATGCATAATTTTGGGATTTAATCCAAAAGAAAACTCTCCAACATACCTAGCTCCCTCATCTGTATTAAAAATTTCTTCCATTTTCTCTTTATGATTACTATTGCAATCTATGATTCTGCCATCTTTAAATGTTAAAGTAACATTTTCAAAAACAGTACCATTATAAGGACTTTTTGCATTATAAGTTATTTTTCCATTTACACTATTTAAAACAGGTGCTGTATAAATTTCACCATCTGGTATATTTGCTTCTCCCACACAAGGAATAATAGGCATATTTTTAATAGAAAAAGTTAAATCAGTTCCTGGTGAAACAATACGAACCATATCTGTTTTTTCCATTAACTCTTTTAATGGTTTAATTCTTTCATTCATTTCTTCATAATTTAAATTCATTACATCAAAAGCAAAATTGCGGTAACTCATACTATCCATACCTGCTTTATAAGCATCTAATTTGGATGGATAATTTAATAATACCCATTTTCGTTCATTAATTCTTTTTTGATTATTTTCTATCGTTGCTTCCCCTATTTGTTTCAAAATATCATTTTCTACTTTTAATTCTTCATAATCATTCGTTGTATATCGAATATTAATAAAAGCATCATAGTTTTCTACCTCTTGTTCTTTTAAAATGTGAAGTGTTTTTATTCTAGACTTAGTTGTATATTCCAACAATTTAGCATTTAAAATATCATTTTTAATTCTTACAAAAGGTATCGCACCAACTTTATTTATTTCTTCAATTAGTGCTAGTATTAAATCTAAACATTCTTCATAACTAGTAATTAATACTCTTTCTTCTTTTTCTAATTTAAGTGAATAATTCACTATTGTGTGACTTAGTTTTTGTATTTCATTCATCTTTTTCACCCTTTTTCTTTTGATACATAATATATTATGAAAGGAGAGACAATATGTATTACTATAATCCAAATATGAGAAGTAGTTTTTCTAGTATGCCAAGTATGAGAAGCAATTTTTCTAATATGTCAAATAGTAACCGTTTTGTAGCTGGTGGATTTTTAGGCCCTTTTATTTTAGGTGGTATTACTGGTGGATTATTGGCTCCAGCTTTTTATCCTCGTCCTTATTATAATAACTATTATCCATATCCATACTATGGACCATATTATCGATAATATACAAAAAACTGTTTCGATTTGGAAACAGTTTATTTTTTTACCATAACTTTGTGTGTTATTTTTTGAGTAGCAGAATTTAACTCCTTTTGATATACTTCACTTAAATAGTCTATCATACTTCTAACATCTTGTATTTCCATTAATGAAACACCATCTACGTTATTTGTTAAAAGGTCTATAAACAATTGTTCTACATCTTCACTTAATTTTTCTTCTACTGTCATTCCTGTCATTCTTTTTACTATTTTGGATAATACTTTTTGATAACTCATCCAATCATCCATTAATTTATTTGGATCTTCTAAAGGAAAACATTTTTGCTCGGAGGCTGGAACTAAATTTTTACCCATAAAAGGTCTTTCATTATGAGAATAACTACAACCACCCTCTGTCAACATAGAACAGGTTGTCTTCATTGAAAATAAATCAATAATTTCTCTATTTTTATTTCTTGCTCTTAAATATAGAAAAGGATTTGCAATTAATTTGCCATTCGGTAATTTTTCAAATCCTAGTGATGCTACAATGGAAATATTACCTTCCTGTAATTTCTGATATAACCCATTAAAAGATAAATCAGAAAAATCTCTTGGTAAATAATCACAACCTGATTTTTTACAACAAAATCCACCACATTTTTTACATATATCTAAATTTTCCATTCAATATCATCTCCACTTGACGTTTTGTTATACAAGAAAAAAGTTTAAATTTCAATTAAACTTAAACTTACCTTTTCTTTTTCTTTATTAATATCAATAACATAGCAATCTACAATATCGCCAACACTTACTACTTCACTAGGGTGTTTAATATAACTATTTGTTAATTTAGAAATATGCGCTAGTCCATCATTATGAAGTCCAATATCAATAAAAGCACCAAAATCAATTACATTTCGAACAGTTCCTTGCAATTTCATACCAACTTTTAAATCATCAATACTCAAGACATCACTTTTCAAAACAGGTTGTGGCATTTCATCTCTTGGATCACGGTTTGGCTTCTTTAAGCTTTCTACAACATCCGTCAAAGTATAAATATCTGTATTTAATAGTGATGTATATTTTTCTAAATCTAAATGGTCTAGTTTTTGAATTAGAGAAGAGGTTCCAATTTCTTTTAAGTCAGAATGAATTTCTTTTAATAATCTTAAAGTTAATTCATAGCTTTCAGGATGAATTGGGGTTGTATCTAAAATATTACTACCTTCTTGAATTCTAAGAAAACCAATTGCTTGCTCATATGTTTTATCAGTTAATAATTTTTTCTTTTTTAGTTCTTCTCTGGAATGAATTTTACCATTTTTTTCACGATATTCCATAATTTTATCAATATTTTTTTTGGTAATACCAGATACATATTTCAATAAAGAAGAAGAAGCAGTATTAATATTAACTCCGACACTATTTACAGCTTTTGAAACAACAAAATCTAGAGATTCTGATAGTTTTTTTCCAGCTACATCATGTTGATATTGTCCCACACCAATTCCATCTGGTGGTATTTTTACTAATTCTGATAGAGGATCCTGCAATCTTCTACCAATACTAACAGCGCTTCTTTCATTTGGAGATAAATTTGGGAATTCTTCCATTGCTACTTTTTCTGTGGAATAAATGGATGCTCCAGCTTCTGAAACAATTACGTACTTACAATTTAAATGATTTTCACGAATTAAATCCGCACAAAATTTTTCAGATTCTCTGGAAGCTGTTCCATTTCCAATAGCAATAATATCTACTTGATATTTTTGTATTAAATCTAACACTGTTTTTTTGCTTTTAGAAATAGCTTCTTCCTTGTTAGAATTCATAAATGGTTTAATGACAGTAGATGTCAAGTAAGTACCATTTTTATCAATTACAGCTAATTTACATCCATTTACAAAACCGGGATCAAACCCTAATACGACTTTTTCTTTCATTGGTGGTGTTAAAAGTAATGATTCTAAATTTTTTCCAAAATTTTCTATCGCACTATTTTCACCAATTTCTGTTAATTCACTTCTAATTTCTCTTTCAATGGATGGAAAAATGAGTCTTTTATAACTATCTTTAATGGCAGAAACTACTATATCCACTACATAAGAATTTTTATTTTTAATTACTTTATTTTCTAAAAATTCTAGAATTTTTTCATGATCTACTTTAATATTAACGTTAATGATTTTTTCTTTTTCTGCACGATTGATTGCCAAAATACGATGTGGTTTAATGCGATTTACAGTTTCTTGATAATCATAATACATTTCATAAACTTTTTGTTCATCTTTTGCATCTTTCTTTATTTTAGACTCTATCATGCCACTTTTATAAGTATAGTTTCGAATCCATTTTCGATAGTAAGCATTATCACTAATCCATTCAGCAATAATATATCCAGCTCCTGTTATAGCATCTTCTTCTGTTTTTACTTTTTCATTTATAAATTTACTACTTAGTTCTGTTATACTACCTTTTGTAGGAAAAGCTAAAATCATTTTTGCTAATGGTTCTAACCCATTATTAATAGCATCAGTTGCTTTTGTTTTTTTCTTTTCTTTATAAGGTCTATATAAGTCTTCTACTTCTACTAATTTCGTAGCAGCCATTATTTTACTTTTTAATTCATCCGTTAAAAGTCCTTTTTCATCAATTAATCGAATCACATCTTCTTTTCTTTTTAATAAATTTTCTTGATACAAATAAACTTCCTCTATTTTTCTTATTTGTTCTTCATCTAAAGCCCCTGTAGCTTCTTTTCTATATCTAGCAATAAAAGGAACCGTATTTCCTTCTTGTAACATTTTTAATGTTACTTCTATTTGATTTTCTTTTACATTTAATTCTTCGCTAATTTGTTTTATAATATCTGTATTCATTTTTAATCCTCCACATTTATTATAACATTAATAGAAAAGAGAAGTAATGGAAAGACTGTATATTCTTTCATTTTAGACATATAATATACAAATTACTGATATTGTATTTTTTAAAAAAAGGTGTTATAATACTCAAACCAAAGAGAGGGGGATATAGATATGCAAAAAATCAATATAAAATTAATTGAAAAAATTGATTCTGAAGGAAATTTTATTTACAGTAATGCGTTTGATTTATCCGATTTATTTTCCATCAATAAAATTAGAAAAAATGCTTTTTCTCATTTCGTATATGGTTTTTTAGTAGAAAAAAAAGAAAATGAAATTTTACTACCTATTCTAGAAATTATTCATGCTGAAGAAAATGAAAACAAATTACAAATAGATAAATTTAGTTATGAAAAATTGCCTTATCAAATAGCAAAAAATAGTATACTGGAAGTTAAGAATTTATTACTTGAAATTTTGATTCAATTTAGCTGTGAAACAGAACAGGAATTTTTAGATAATATTAATTTAATGTTGGAAGAATATCAAGTTCATAAACAAAAGAAAATATCCAAATTTCCTAATTTTTTTATTAAAAACAAAAAAATAAAATAATTTAGAAAAAATACTTGTCAAAAGATAATTTATATTATATAATTAAAGAGTCTTAACGACAAAGTGCCTAATTAGCTCAGTCGGTAGAGCACTCGGCTGTTAACCGATAGGTCGTAGGTTCGAGTCCTACATTAGGCGCCATCTTGGTCGGTTGGTGAAGTGGCTTAACACACTGCCCTTTCACGGCAGCATTCATGGGTCCGAATCCCATACCGATCACCATTGAGTTTTAAATCAAACCTTATGGTTTGTTTTTTTTATATTAAAAAGTGGTTTGTTAAAAACCACTTCTTTTAAATAATTTTTCTAAATCATAAGTAGAGTAAAAAATAGTTGTAGGTCTGCCATGTGGACAGTTAAATGGATTTTTACATTTTCTTAAATCTTCTACTAAATATTTCATTTCATCTAATGTTAAGGAATCATTTGCCTTAATGCTCATTTTACAAGCCATGGTAGCAGCTAAATGATCGTTAAATGTTTTAATATTGAAATTTTTTTCTTTATAAATAACAAGTTCTATTACTTTTCGAATTGCTTTTTCTTCGTTACCTTTTGGTATCCATGTAGGATGAGCTTTAATAATAACTGAATTAATGCCAAAGGGTTCTATCTCAAAATTCATATTTCTTAAAAATTCTAAATTTTCCTTTAATATAATATATTCACTAGTTGTATATTCAAAAGTAAGAGGAATTAATAATTTAATATTTTTATTATCTAAACTTGTTAATTTTTCTAAACAAATTTCATAATTAATTCTTTCTTTTGCTGCGTGTTGATCAATTAAATACATTCCCTTTTCATTTTGACAAATAATATAAGTACCATGTACAGCCCCTACGGGATACATTATAGGCATTCTTTCTGGTTCTTCTACTTCATCATCTAAAAAATCACTGTTTACTTGGTAAATTGTTGTATCTTCCTTCACGGGAACATCAAAATCTAAAGTAATTTCTTCATATGTTTTTTTAGGTTTTTCTAATATCTTTTCAATAGATGATTCTATTTCTTGTTCTGGTTCTTCTACTTCAATATGGGGAATTAAATTAATAGATTTAATTCTGTTTTGAATGGTAGTTTTTACTAATTCTTTTAAATCATCAAAATTAGAAAATTTAATATCCATTTTAGTTGGATGAATATTTACATCAATTAAACTAGGATCTACTTCAATATTTAAAACAACAACAGGATAGCGATTATCTGGTTTAAAAGAATGATAGCTATCATTAATGATTCTATTTAATTCTTGATTTCTAACTACCCTACCATTTACCAATGTTACCATAGCATTTCTACTTGCTCTATGCACTTCTGGTAATGAAATATAACCACTTATCGTATAATCTTCATTTGCATTTTGAATATCTAGCATTTTTTTGGTAATATCTAAACCATATATTGCATAAATTACTTTTAATAAATCTCCATTTCCACTGGTTTGTAATAAAGTATTTCCATTATTTATTAGCATAAATTTGATATTTGGATTAGAAAGAGCTATTTTATTGACATAATCTGTAATATTCGCTAATTCGGCATATAAACTACTTAAATGTTTTAAGCGTGCTGGCGTATTATAAAATAAATTATTAATTTCAATTACAGTTCCTATTCTGGCTTCACTATTTTCTACTCTTTCTATTTTTCCACCATTTATAATAACGTTCGTACCAACCTCGTTACTACATGTCGTTAATACTACTTCAGATACAGAAGCGATACTAGCTAGAGCTTCTCCTCTAAACCCTAATGTTTCAATACGATATAAGTCTTCTTCTGTTTTTAATTTACTAGTTGCATGTCTAGAAAAAGCTAACACAGCATCATCTCTATCCATACCTACTCCGTTATCTGTCACTTTTATTTGTTTTGTTCCTGCATCCATTAATTCAATTTTTATTTCAGTTGATTTGGCATCAATACTATTTTCTACTAATTCTTTTACAACATTTACACAACGTTCTACTACTTCACCTGCTGCAATTTTATTAGCTAATAATTCATCCATTATTTTAATTTTACTCATTACAACCACCTAATTCATTATATCAAAAAAGAAATGGAATTTCCATCTCTCTTATCACTTCTGACTTTTTTATTCTAAGTAAGCCATATGTCTTCTATTATTAAATCAGTTCCATCATATAACCAAATATAGAAATATAATTTATTATTTGTTGTTGATATATCAAATGAATCTTCATTTGTTCCATTTTTCAACCAATTCGTAGTTGCTGGATTATAATTTTGAGTGAATGATTTAGAAGCCGTAAAACCAAGACGAATTTGAGTAGTAGAAGAATAAAATTTAGCCGTATATTTAATATGTAATGTATTATATCCTTCTAAATTAATTAAATTTTTAGAAAACAATGTTCCTTCTCTATCATCCGCTATACTATAAGTATGATTAGTACTATTATAGGATGGAACAGCTCTAGTCATACCTGCCATACCTACTCCTGAACGATCCAAGCTTCCTATATTATCGACATTTGCTGTATAATTTTTCACTAAATAATAAGCTTGCTGGTTCCCTGTTTTCCAATCATTCCATGTATTATTATAATATATTTGCACCATATCATTTGCCTCATTATAACGTACATTTAAATTTTGTTTTAATTGATTAACATCTTGTGTATTATTATTAACAAGTGTTGATAAATTATTACCCATAGTTGATAATTCTTCTTTTGTTGCATATGTGTTAGCTAAATTATCTATTAAATTGTTGATTTCATCTTTGGAATATACATTACTAACATTCCCTGTTCCATTATCTAACATTGCTACATATTTATTTGTTAAGGCATCAAATCCTATGATACAATTTCCAGTTTTTCTTTCTCCTACGATAATTCCACTATTATAGTTTTTATATGCATAATAGGTATCATTTGAGATACAAACACTGACATTTCCCTCTTTATCTAAATAGAGTTTTCCTTCTCCATCTATGGTTCCTCTATAATCTAGACTTTCTCCTTTTTTTGTACTTCCTTGATGTTCTTTATCAAATAAAAATTCATAGACTCCTGCCTCATGACTCATTGTAAAATAATTAGTCGAATCTAATATTCCTTGTACACTAGACATAAGTGCTTTCTTTTTACTTTCCTCTATTACATTTGTTATCATTGGTATTGTGATTAATGTAATCACTGATAATATAACTATTACAGCTAATAATTCTATTAATGTAAATCCTTTGTTCTTCATATTCATACTCCTCACTTCTTTTATTATTTGTATTTTTCTATTCTTCATACAGTTTATCATAGTTATTTTCAAATGTAAACCATAGTATTACATTTGAATTTTAAAAAAGAGGTATGTAACCCCCCCCCCGTTTGCATATAGCAAACATAAAAATTTACTATCTACAAACTATATTACTATTTTTATTTACATGTCTAATATATCAAAAAAAATACTTTTTTTCAAGTATTTTATTTTACATTGTGATAAACATTTTGAACATCTTCTACATCATCTAACATTGTTAGAAGACGGTCAAATACTTCTTTATCATCACCAACTAATTCAATTGTATCTTTTGGAAGATAAGCAATATCATCCACGTCAAATTCCATATCTCCCAATTTAGAAACTACTGCTTCTTTAATCGCATTGCTATCCATTGGATTACCATATACGATAACACAATCATCTTTTGATTCAATATCAATGACATCGATTCCATTTTCTAAAAGCAGTTCTAAAAGAGATTCTTCATCAATACCCTTTACACTAACAATACATAAATGATCATAATTAAATGTAACGGACCCCATAGATCCCATTTTACTTTTACATTTATTTAGTGCTGCACGGACACTACTAATAGAACGATTCACATTATCCGTTAAACATTCCACTACAGCAGTTGATCCAGCTGGTCCAAACACTTCATAAACCACTTTTTCATATGTTTCATCCGCACCACTGTTTACTTTATCAATTGCTCTTTTAATGATATCTGCTGGAACTTGCTCTTTTTTTGCCTTTTCCATTAGTCTTTTTAAAGAAGCATTACTAGCAGGATCTGTTCCACCCTTTTTTGCTACATCATAAATTTCTCTTGCATACATAGAATAAATTTTTCCTCTAGCTGCTCCTGTTTTTTGTATACTTGCTTTTCTTACTTCATAAGCTCTTCCCATAAAATCACCATTTATATCATAACATATCTTTATTTTTTTGAAAATAAAATATCAAAAAAAATAAGCCAAAAGCTTATTTTGTCATTCCTAATCCTGTTAAGAAAGAGGCAAATGAAGAATATTCAGCATATCCTACCCATACATCTTGGTAAACGCCATCTTTATAAACAATTACCATTGGTGTATAACCAAATTTTTCATTTAAATCACTTGAAATTGCCTTCATTTTATTAGAACCATCTGTTGTTACTTTATCCAAATCAATGTATAAAGTTTCATAATTAAATTCACTTTGTGCTTGTCGCAATGCTCCTAAGAACATTCTACAATATCCACAACCGCTTCTTCCTACATAAACAATTCTATATCCACTCGTATTTACTTTATTAAACATTTCATCTACTGTAATTTCTGTAAAACTAGATACATCATACTCCGTAGTAGACGCCTCTTCTTCTGTGCTACTATTGTTGTTATTTCCATTAGTTGTACTAGTGTTATTATTATTGTTATTGCTATGATTAGAACTTATTCCTGTTACAATTACATTAAGAACTAAAATACAAGCAATAATCACTAGAATACTTCTAATTTGTTTTATTAATAAATTCATTTGTTCTATTTCTTCTTTTTTCATAATCTAACCTCCTAAGTCATTTTATCAAAATTTATTTTTAATTTCAATTATTTTCACTTACTTTTCAAGAGCTTTTTTAAAATAATAATTATTTTGTATTTCATCTCCTAGAGTAGTGGCTTCTCCATGACCTGGATATAATCGAATCTGCTTAGAATATAAACTAATTTTACGAATCGATTCCATCATACTTTCTATGTTTCCGCCTTCTAAATCCGTTCTACCGATGGTATTTTTAAAAATAAAATCTCCCACCATCATAAAATTATATTGGTAAAAGAAAAAACTAATAGAATCCTTAGTATGCCCTGGATTGTAAATAACTTGGAAACAAAAAGGACCTAATTGATATTTTTTTTCTTGTAAATTGTCAAAACGATATACTGGTACACCATATTTTTTCATCATAACATTTAAAGCACCTATATGATCAGAGTGTCCATGTGTAACCAAAATTCCTAAAAGAGTTTTATCACCTATTTGTTTCTCAATCAAGTAGGAATCATCCCCTGGATCCACAACAATACATTCTTTTCCTTCTTCTATTACATAGCAATTTTCTTCTAAATATCCAACTTTTATTTTTCTGACTTCCATAAATTCTCCCATTCTACTTTTTTAAAAAGGTATTCTACTATTTTTTCTTGCAAATCAGTTGGAAGAGGACTACCAGAAGCATGCTTATGACCCCCTCCACCATAAACTGTCGCTAAAATATTAGTGTCTATATTTTCTTTACAAGCTCGATAACTAATAGAACGATCCACATTAATGACAACAGCTATATCAATGTCTGGATTATTATCTACTATAGCATGTCCTAACATAGAACGATTTTGTTCAGCAAAAACAATACCCACTTTCACTCCATCAATCGTTGCTTTTTTCATATGCTTTAATTTTTCTTCAATATAACGTTTTGATCTAGCTTCTTCTATTTCTATTATTTCTTTTTCTATTCCTGTCAATTCAAATGTATCATGTGTTAATATATATTCAGTAAAATGTTCAATATATTTTTCTCTACCATATATATCATATAAATTTCTAAATTGAATTGCTTGATCCTCTAGTTCGTCTTTAAAATCAAAAGTATCATTTTCTCTTACTAGTTCTACTAAAAAATTCAAAGCATTATTTTCTAAAATAGGATTTTTCATTACTTTTTTTAAATGATTAAGATATAAAGTCGTTCCACATTCTTTTTGACCATTTGCTTCTACCACTACTTGAATAAATGGATACTTATTTAAATAGGATACACTTTCATGATGATCAAAAACCTTAATTTTATTTTTTAAAACATCATTTTCATTTATCTTTTTTGCCATATCTTCTGTCATATTTAAATCTACAATATAAATGGTATCATAATCTTTTTGGATTATTTGTTCTAATAGACTATCTACTTCTCCTTGTTCACACGAAAAACATTCTACATTTTCTAGTACTAATTTTGACAAAATAATAGGAAAAGCTCCATCTGGATCGGCAATGTGTGTAATTAAGCAATATTTCATATCTTTTCCTCCATTATCTTTTTTACAGGCCCATATGTTTTTCGATATCCATCGATTAACCCATATTTTTCTAAAGCCTCTATATGTTTCTTAGTTGGATAACCTTTATGATTTCCGAATCCGTACATAGGATACTTTTCATCTAGTTCGTACATCATTTGATCACGTGTTACTTTGGCAAGAACACTAGCTGCTGCTATACTAATACTTAAAGCATCACCATGAATAATAGAAATACTTGGAATATCTAAATCAAGTGGCATAGCGTCCACTAAAACAATCTCAAGTGGAATCTGTTTTTGAACTTCTTTGATTGCTTTTATCATAGCTTCTTTACTAGCATTATAAATATTGATTTCATCTATTCTTTCTGGTGATACAACACCAATACCATAAGCTATAGCGTACTTTTTAATATATTCAAAAAATAAATTTCTTTTTTTTTCACTTAATTTTTTTGAATCAGTTAATCCTTCTAAATAAAAATCTTTTGGTAATACACAGCAGGCTGCTACAACAGGTCCAACTAAAGGGCCTCTGCCTACTTCATCTACCCCACCTATTAAAGTGTAATTTTTTTGATAACATTCTTTTTCATATTTATATAAATCTTCCATAATATCCTCTTCACTATTTTTTTTGTTATGCATATAATTAATTAGATAGGAGTGTGTTTGTCATGAAAAAAGACAGAAATTGTGGAGTGCCTTACCCTGTTTATCCTGCATATCAAGGAATGCCTTACATGCCTAATATGCCGCTTCCTAATATGGGTATGCCTGTTATGAATGTTCCTTATGATACCAGTACCACTAGTTCCAATGATCAATCTATTCAAAATCTTAGAGAACAAATTTCTTTACTAGATAAAAGAGTTACTAACTTAGAAAATTTGTTTCATACACAAAATAGTACTTCACAATATAGTAGTTCCAATTATCAAATGATGTAGAATATCTAATGTAGATATTCTTTTATTTTGTCTATTGATATTCCAGATAATTGTTCCATTTCATCTAAACCGTAGTGATTTACAATTACTTCTAAAAAAGATTTTAAATTTTTACTAATTGTTTTTTCGTTTACTAGTTCCATTCTAGTTTGTTTTAATTCATTTTCTAGCGATGTCGTTTTGTTATTTAAATCTTCTAGTTTTAGTTCGTAGATTTTTGTTAATTCTTTACTTTCTCTTTCTAAATTTTTGTATTTTATTTCTTCTAATTCATACTCTTTTATTTTATTTTCTAATTCAATAATACGAAAAGAATATGTATCTAAATTATTAGTTACTTCTTCCATCATTTTTTTACGATCTTTTGATTCATTTTTCAATGTTTTCGTTAAATCATTTTTCATTTTATCATTCCTATTCTATTTTTATTTTATCACATTTTATTTTCATATACAAAAAGAAAAGAAATTTTATGTTCTTTTCTGAAATAATTTTTTCCTTTTTGATGGTTCCTCTAATGTGGAAAGGCTTGTTCCATACTTTTTTTTACACTCTATTTCCGATAAATAGCCTCTTCCTCTTAATTTTTCTATCATTCTTTCACCATGAATTAAATAATTAAAGCGATCCAAATAAACTTGATAAAATTCAAATTCTCTTTGAATAATTCCGTATGTTTTTATGTAATCATTTTCTAATAAATAATAACAATCTATTATTTCATTACGATATATTTGATAATTATTCACGATATCACCTACTAAATGATATGATGTACTCTCATTTTTATTACATGGATATCAGTCTATTTTTTGCGTATTTTTTGATAACATTTGCAATGTTTATTGGCAATTAAATTATTGATTAATTCTTTTCGAACATTTGAATCTTGGCTTTTCAAATATTCTTTATAAAATACAAATAAATCTTTTTGGCAAATATCACAGGATGTAGGAAAAATAGAATGAAGATTATCACTGTATTTTAGATCCCTATTTCCATACCATGCAATGTAAATATCACTTAAATAATGTATTGGAACATCAGATAATACTTCAATTAACATCCAATGAGAAATAATATTATATTTTCCCTCTTCATAAATTTCTCTTAATAAAGTATATGGCCTTATATTCATTGGAAAAAGATCTACCTCATTAATATTATTCTTAAAACACCAATCAATTGACTCTACAGCATTTTTTATTTGTTCTTTTTCTTCTAAAAAAGGAATTCCCACAATTATATTTGCTATCACTCTCATATCATAAGAATGAATTAAATTTATTACATCTATAAATTTATCATTATCGATATATTTAAGAAGAAAGTTTTCTCTTACTTGTTCATCTGATGTTTCTAAACCAAACTCAAAAGTAATGTTTCTATCAAAAAGTTCCCTTCTTATTAATTTCAATTTTTCTATTGTTATTGTTGTATAATGTGTTTCAAAAATAATATTTTTTATATTTGTATTTTTTATTTTTTTTAATAGTGTAATAAAACATTCTCGACTTATTTCAGCTTGATCAAGCACACTACCAAAAGAGTTTAACAATAAAGTTCTTATTTTTTCTTTACTTTCATTCATTGCTTGATCAAAAGCACTATCCAATTCATTTGGTGTAATATTATTACTAACCCCATAATCGCACATAATACAAAAGCCATTCAAATAATTAGAGCATCCTCTACTTTTAAAACAGATTTGAAATACGCCATTATTTTCGTAGGTTGAATATAAAACTTTTGGGTTTAAAATTGGTCTACTTTTCCTAATTTGTTTGTTCTTAATAATTAATTCTTTATTCATACATATATCTCTTTTCTACTAAGCAATATAGTCAATAATACTTTATTTGTACTTGAGGTCAAAATTAACAAATAAAGACGAAACCTATAATTTTTTAGTACAATCTGGCATTTATTATACAATAATTTAAATTAATTTACCATTTTTTCTAAAAAAAATAAATCTTGAAAGAGATTTATTTATCTTTTGTTACCAAATCTACTACTACTTTTTTTCTTTTAATATAAGATACGTCTTCAATCATATCATCTAATATACTACTAATATGCATATAGTATTTCATATCATCACCCGAATACATCGTAACACATAAAAAAAAGGAAATCACAAATTCGACAAAACTAGAAAAAATTAGAACTCCTATAGTCAAAAAGAAAGATTTATTGTATAATAAATATGGTGATACCATGAAATATCCAACAGGCGTAAAGAAAGAACTGCAAAAACAAATTAACTATGGAAATAGAGGAATGTCACTAGAAAATGATTTAAATATTACAAATGAACAATATAGATTAGATAATAAAGCAATTATTTATAAGAAACCAACACCAATTACGATTAATCAAGTGGATTATAAATCAAGAATAGATGCCGTTATTAAAGAAGCACACTTCAAAATACCATCTACCACAGATTACAATGGTATATACAAAGGAAAATACATTGACTTTGAGGCAAAAGAAACAAAACTTGACTATTTTCCTTTAAATAATATACATACACATCAGATTGTTCATTTACAAAAAATAGTGGAACATGGTGGAATTGGATTTCTTATTGTTAAATTTACAAAGTACAATAAAATTTTTTTATTAGAAGAAAAAGAATTAACCAACTTTTTAAATAACAATACTAGAAAATCTATTCCACTTAACTACTTTGAAACAAATGGATACCCCATTTCTGAAAAATGGAATCCTAGAATTGATTATTTAAAAGTACTAGATCAAATATTAAAGGGTGAGAAATGTGAAAAAATGGATGAATACTTATAAAGAAGAGATTGCAATTGGCATCATTAGTATAATTGCCTTTGTAGTTGGAATATTATCGGTAGGATTTTTAAAGGCTTTCCTTATTATAGGAGTTGCAGACATAATATATATAGGGAGTATAGTGATGAAAAAGAAAAACAAAAAAACAATAAAATCAAAAACAAAAAATGAAAAAACAAATAAAAATAAAAAGAAAACATGGATAAAGATATTAAAAGGTATTATTATCTTTGGATTAATATGTTTCATTTTATTAATGATTGCAGCTGTTATTTTTTGGAGTAAAATTGTTAAAAATGCTCCTGAATTTAAAGAAAGCAATTTGTATAGAAGTGAATCAACTATTATTTACCGAAATGATGGTGTTATTATTGGCAAATTGGGCGCAGAAAAAAGAGAAAAAATTACCTACGATCAATTGCCAGAAGTCTTAGTAAACGCTATTGTAGCTACTGAAGATTCAAGATTTTTTGAACACAATGGATTCGATTTACCAAGGTTTTTAGTAGCTAGTGTTAAACAAGTTCTTGGTCAAGGCGGTGGTGGTGCCTCTACCCTAACAATGCAAGTAGCAAAAAATAACTTTACAGATACAACACAATCGATTGAGAGAAAATTCACAGATATTTACTTATCTATCTTTCAAATTGAGCAAAGATACACAAAACAAGAAATTATGGAATTTTATGTAAACTCTAACTATTTAGGAAGTGGAGCTTACGGTGTAGAACAAGCATGTTTAAATTATTTTGGAAAAAGCGCTAAAGATATTAACTTATCAGAAGCAGCTATGATAGCAGGATTATTCCAAGCACCTGTATCATATGATCCATCTATCAATCCTGAAGCAACAGAATCTAGAAGAAAAACTGTCTTATATTTAATGAGAAGACATGGATATATTACAGAAGAAGAGTACAACATTGCTCTAAAATTAACCGTAGATAAAATTGTTGTTGGCAATTCTACTTCAAAAGATACTGGAGATTATAAAGCTTTTATTGATACTGTAGTAGAAGAAGTTGTAAAAGATACTGGTTTAGATCCTTATACAACACCAATGGAAATTTATACAACACTAGACACAGAAAGACAAGACGTAATTAATGGTATTATGAATGGGGAAACATTCAAATGGGAAAATGATGTAGTTCAAGCTGGAATTAGTGTAATTGATGTAAAAACTGGCGCAATTGTTGCAGTTGGTGCTGGAAGAAACCGTACAGGCGAAAGACAGTACAACTTCGCAACCATGATTAAAAAACAAATTGGTTCTACTTCTAAACCACTATTCGATTATGCACCAGGAATTGAATATCAAAACTGGTCTACATACACACCATTTACAGATGAAGAACATAGTTATTCTAACGGTGGTTCTATGAGTAATTGGGATAGAAAATTTGGTAATACTATTACGGGTGAAACATTCATGACACTTCGTACTGCTCTAGCACAATCTAGAAATATTCCAGCCTTGAAAGCTTTTCAAGCAAATCAAAACTCAGATATTTATAATTTCGTTACTTCACTTGGGTTATCCCCTGAATTATCATCAGGAACTTTAATTCATGAAGCACATGCAATTGGTGGTTATACAGGAGAATCTCCTCTCACTTTATCTGCAGCTTATGCAGCATTTAGTAATGGTGGATACTATATAACACCACATAGCTATACTAAAATTGTATTTAGAGATACCAACAAAACTTATGAAAAACAAATTAATAAAACAAGAGTAATGAGTGAGGAAACTGCTTATATGATGACTAGTTTACTTCAGTCCTCTGCTCAATACGGTTTAGGTTCTCAATCTTACATAAATGGAGCTGTTTATGGTGCTAAAACAGGTACTTCTAACTATGCTGATGCTACTATAAAAGCAAAAGGTTATCCAGCTAATGCTGTTAATGATTTATGGGTTGCAGGTATTTCCCCAGATTACTCTATAGCAGTATGGTATGGATATAAAGAAAATTATGATAATTATACAAGTACAACAAATACAATTTCTCATAGAAGAATATTCCAAACTGCTGCAAAAGGAATCTTCAATAAAGGAAGTAATTGGACAAAACCAAATGGTGTTGTGGAAGTGGAAGTAGAATATGGATCTTATCCTGCTGCTTTACCAAGCGAATATACACCAGCAAAGGAACGTGTAACAGAATTATTTAAATCAGGAACAGAACCTACAGAAGTTTCTAAAAAATATAGTAAATTGGATAATGTAACAGATTTAAAAGGAACCGTTAGTGGCAACACATTAACACTAACTTGGAAAGGTATTGATACTCCTTATCCAATTAATGAATCTTTGATTGACCAATATGTAACAAGTCTATATGGAAGTGAAAAATTTAGAAATAATGCTAAAAATCAAATTTTATCAACAAATAAATCTACTTTTGGAAGTTTAGTTTATAAAATTTATTCTAAAGATTTAACTGGTAAATTGACACTTGTTAAAACGACAAATGAAACAAGCACAACTATTGAAAATATTACAAGTTCTTCTTTAAAAACTTATGTAGTAAAATCTTCTTATACAAATTATACAGCTAATGCTAGCGATGGAACTGAAGTTACAATTGACTTATCCGGCATTAAGGAAGAAATTACAGCTGCTCTAAAAGGAGAAAATAGCATTCAATTAAAAATAAATGAAAAGTATAATGAACAAGGAGTAACTGTTAAAAAAGATTCAAAGGAAATTAAATTAGAAGACAAAAATTTAAAAATCACAATTCAAAATGAAAAAAAGGAAACTGTTACGAAAGTAGACACTTCTAAAGAAGGTACTTATACAATTACTTACAATATTTCATATGAAAAATTTACAAAAACTTTGACAAGAAAAGTTACCATTATAAAAGGATAGATTAAATTCTATCCTTTTTGCATATATCTTTTAATTTACAATCCTCACATAATGGATTTTTGGCTTTACAATAATATCTTCCAAATAAGACCAACTGGTGATGAAGTCTATTTAGTTTTTCTTTTGGAAAGACTTTGTTTAATTTTTTTTCGATTACAAGTACATCATCATTTTTATTCGCAATTCCTAATCTTTTACTAACTCTAGTTACATGAGTATCTACAGCAATATATGGTTCGTTATATATGGTGCTTAATACTAAATTAGTAGTCTTTCTGCCTACTCCACTTAAGCTTTCCAAAAATTTTCTATCATTAGAAAGTCCACCATTTTTAATTAATTCATCTGCTATTTTTTTTATGTTTTCTGCTTTTTTATTATAAGTTCCAATTGGACGAATAATTTTTTTAATATCTTCTATTGGAGCATTTTTTAAGTCTTCTAAAGAGGGATACTTTTGGAATAAAATTTTTGTAACGTTATTTACCCTTTTATCTGTCGTTTGGGCACTTAACATAGTGGCAATTAAAAGTTCATAATCTTTATGATACTCTAACTCACATTTTGGATTTGGAATGATTTCATTCAAATAAGCCATAATTCTATTCTTCATCATCTAACCAATTATAATCAAATAATTCTTTCTTTTCTTTCTTATTAAATTGAACTTTATTTTGTTCTATTTTGTCTTTTGTTGTTAATCCTTTATTACGCCACTCATATAAAATTTTATCAATATATCTTAAATTGGTAACACCGTTATAAATTGCTTCTTTCAACGCTAAAGTTACCATTTCTTCATTCATATTATCATTTAACCAGCCATTTATAATTTGATATTCCATTGGTGATAAAGTTCTACCAAATTCTTTTTCAAAAGTATCATATATATTAGGTGCTACTTCTTTCACTTCTTCATTGATAATAAAATAAGATAGTTTATTGTATAATGGTCCTAAATCAATAAATTCCTGTCTAATATTATTTACCTTTTTTACTTCTACTTTCAGAATATCTTTACTTGTTAATCCATCTATTTTCATTAAAACTTCTTGCAATGTCATTTTTAAATCTTCGCTAATTTTTTTAGGATTAAATTCAGTTGATTCATTTAATAAATATATTAGTACAACAAGTTCAGATTCATCTAATTTCAAATCTTTATAGTGTAATAACAATAGTTTCGGAAAATGTATATCTTTTTCTTTTAATAAATTAACCAATTTTTCTACCATTTTAATCACCTTAGTTTTCTATTTTACTGAATATAATCTGTTAAATCAAGCTCTTTTATTAATTTATAAAAATTAGTTTGATGATTTACTTTTTTTAGTTCTTTTTCTATTCTAGACTTAGATAATTTTTTTAATATTTCTTTATGATTTACGATATATTCTTTCAAACATGGTTCTATTACGAAATCTAAATCTGCCGAAAAACGAATAGCCCTTACTATACGAAGTGGGTCTTCTTTCATTTTTAAATTGATATTTCCTACTGTTCGAATAATTTTTTGATCAATATCCTCTCTAGCATTCATTAAGTCAACGTAACAATTATTAGAGTCTATACATAAAGTATTCATCACAAAATCTCTACGCAACAAATCTTCCTCTAAAGAGGACACATAACTTATTTTTGGATATCTATTGTCTGAATAGATTTCTTTTCTAAATAAAGTTATTTCAAATAAATAGCTTTTGTCTTTTATAATAAAACTACCAAATTGTGTACTAGATACTACATTAAAATTAGATAATAGTATTTCTTCACTTATATTAGAACATATATCAATATCTTTATTTTGAAAACCTCTGTATAAATCTCTTGGGTAGCCACCAATTATATAAGCATCATATCCTAAATGATTCATTTTTTTTAATATTGAAATTGCTGTTTCGTACATTCTAATCACCTACTCCTATTATATCATTTTTTCTATATTTACCAAAAAATAAGTTCAGTTTAGAACTTATCTTTTTGTAATTTTATAAATCATAATATAAATTTTTACTGTAAATCTAACTGCACTACTAGAACTACCATATGATGTTAGTAACTCTAATTCTATAATGAACTGTTTTACATGTTGGTACTATAAAAGTATAGTATAGTACAATCCAACTCAATAAGCATCGTCATCTGCTCTATCACTATCACCATCATAGATGATATCATAAAGTCGATTCTAGTGAGAATCATTATAATATCCTTGATTATATATACTCTTACTTACAACAAAGGCTACAGCACTATTTTGTACTAAATAAATTCTTGTTTGTTTCGATTGGGCATAAGCCACTATGTTACTTGTTAAATTATTTGTGTCTCTATTGATTCATAATTCCATTCAGTAAAGGTATGATCTATTTTAGTAAACTCATTTTATGGTAATGTTATCGTTGTATTTACTACATTTCCATTATTGTAGTACTGAGTTTAACCCACACTACTTGACATTGAACCACACTACATTCTTTCACCTTAAATTTCGAAGAACCAACATAATTATTTTAATATTAATTCTCTATTGAGACTAAGGTAATTCTAAGAAAAATTCAATATAGTAATAGAGTAAAAATTTTTAAAAATGTTACTTTACGATTGTTCTTCCAGATAAAACAGCATTACTCATACTCATCCAACCATATCCAGTTGAATCATGTTCTTGATATGTATAAGCTGAAAGTGAATTTCCAGATGTTCCAAGAGGAATAGTTATTCTGTTATTATATGTTATTGTATCTCCATCATTACCACCATCGAATAAATTAAAATCATTACCACATGCATTAATACGGAAAGATACATAGTAATAACTACTTTCATAATTTTGGCTCAATCTTGCACTTATAGTGACGGTGATAGCATTATATTTTGACGTATTTATACCTGTTATAAAAGTATTATAGCCACCGTAACTCATATGTCCCTCATGTGAATATGATTGAGATACAAAACCAATCGAAGCATCATTATACTTCCATACTGCATACAAAGTAACAGGTGTTCCATTCATAACTTTTGATGATAATACATTAGTAGAACTAGCAGATGCACTCCATCCTAAAAATTTTGCATCCGATAATGATGGTGTAAATGTTTTAGGTGAAAGACAAGATTCGCCATTTTGTACTAATTCAGTATATGTACTCCCGTTTACTATATATGTAACTTTATATCCAAATGCTGATGCATCTATTGTAAATGGGGTATTTGATGTATTCCCAGCTTTATCTTTTACCCATACATAATATGTTCCTGCATTAATTGCTGTCCATGTTGCGCTGGTACTTGTTGTAGATGCATAACTTGGTTCTTCTGTATTGGATTGATTTACTCCATAACTTAATATTCCTACA